>OICS01000372.1_pt1 | contig 17510 bp, 14 predicted proteins | sample 1581341 | NCBI WGS metagenome assembly OICS01 (sample SAMEA3882550, study PRJEB24775) | human gut metagenome | biome: human-associated habitat; feature: intestine environment; material: feces | place: Netherlands | collected 2009/2010
TGTAGCATGGGAAGGGATATGATACGAATATTCTTTTCCGTCTGACTGGAACAGATGCACAGAAATAATAAAAATGAAGATATATAGAAAGGAATGGGCGGATGCAGGAACCGTATTTTATGAATAATCAGAAAATATCTGCCCGGCAGGTAAAACGGACATTGACGCTGGAACTGCTTGGCATCAGTACGTTGCTGCTTCCTTCGCTTGTGGCGACAGACAGTGGCGTGGATGGCTTTTTTGCACTGACAGCAGGCGGTGGCGGTGCATGGCTGCTGCTGAAATTCTGGCAGAAGCATTTCAGACAGCAGGATTTTTCACAGCGATTAGAACAGATGTCAGGTTGTGTACGCGTATGTATACAGGTGATTTATGGTATGGGATTTCTGGGACTGGCGGGCTTTGTGTTTTACGTCATGGCTGCTCTGATGGAACAGCAGCTATTGGGAAATGGCTGGGAGCCAATGATTCTGCTGACGCTGGCGGCAGCGGCATTTTTCGGACTGGTGCGCGGACTGGAAAGCCGGGTGAGAGTATATGAAGTGCTGTACTGGTTTCTGCTGATTCCATTGCTGGTGATCCTAGTGATTGCCTGTGCCGGCATAGAACCAAATGCATGGACACCAGTGGCAGCATCAACACTTCCGAATTTTATAAAAAGCAGTTATGTGAGTTTTTTGTTTTTCTCCGGAGCATCCTTATATGTGCTGTTTCTGAAAAGCTGTCAGAAAAAAGAACAGGCATATGCTGGCACACGGCATGCACTGCTTGTGGTACTGGGTCTGAATCTGGTAATCTATCTGATCCTGCTCGGCGTATTCCGCACAGAACTGCTGGCGCACCGCAGATGGCCGGTCATCGATCTCATGGCAGTGGTGAAACTGCCGGGAAACTTTCTGGAACGACAGGATGCACTGATGGTGGGAATCTGGTTTTTCTGTTTGTTTGCATTCCTGGATTCCATGCTGTATTATGCGGTGGATTTTTTTGCGGGAATCCTTTGCTTTCAGAGTAACCGATCGATACAGGCAAAAGAAGAAAAGGCAGAAAAAGAGGACAAAACGGAGCAAGAAGAAAAAGAAGAATCTGTTCCGGTATCCGGCTCCGGTGTTGTGCAGATGCAGCGTGAGAGCCGCAGAAAAGAAAGAGTAAAGGAGAACGCCAGGAACCTGGCAAAAGCATCGGCGCGGCTTGCCGGTACAGACGGGAGTAAAAGTACAGAAGATATATTGCAAGAAGAGGTACAAAGTACCGGGACTCTGGCCGGTAATGCGCAGGCAATGGAGATTAAAGGAAATGCCGATAAGGAGTCTGCACAGGAAGATGTACAGGAAGAAATACCGAAAGAAGACACCATACGTGAGCTTCCAAAGGATGAGATGATCCGCCAGATCCTGCGGGAGTTTATGGCTTGATAATATAATGTTATTTTGCTAAAATATACGCATGAATAATATATTTGATAAATTAAAGGTTTACAGCGATTCTGACTACTATGCATTCCATATGCCGGGCCACAAGAGAAATCTGGATCTGATGGACGGGACATCTCCGTACCGGATCGATATTACAGAGATTGATGGCTTTGATGATCTGCATCATGCAGAGGGAATTCTAAGAGATGCGCAGGAAAGAGCAGCAAGAGTTTACCATGCGGACGAGACACATTTTCTGGTGAATGGAAGTACGGTTGGAATCTTAAGTGCAATATTAGGAACAACTGAAAAAGGAGATTCCATACTTGTGGCAAGAAATTGCCACAAGTCTGTGTATCATGCGATATATCTGAATGAATTGGATCCGGTCTACCTCTATCCGAAATTCGATACGGAACAGGGACTGAGCACAGAGATTGATGCTGCGGATGTACAGAAAGCACTGGAAGAACATCCGAAGATCCGCGCGGTGATGATTGTGTCACCGACATATGATGGTGTGGTGTCGGACATCGAAAAGATTGCAGAGATTGTGCATGCAAAAGGGTGTCCGCTGATCGTGGATGAAGCACACGGTGCGCATTTCGGATTTGATCCGTATTTCCCAAAGAGTGCGAATATATATGGTGCGGATCTGGTGATCAACAGTCTTCATAAGACGCTTCCGGCGCTGACACAGACGGCGCTTCTGCATGTGAACGGGGACATGGTGAAGCGAAGAAAAGTGAAACAGTATCTGGATATGCTGCAGACGAGCAGTCCGTCGTACATATTGATGGCGAGTATCGATGCGTGTATCGGAATGCTGGAAGAGACACTTGAAACGCATTCGGATGCAAGATCAGATTATAAATATAAAAATATTTTTTCTGAGTATGCCAATCGCATTGAAGCACTTCGCAAAGATCTGAAACGGCTTAAGTATCTGAAAATTATCCAGACTGATAATACAGACCGCTATGACAGATCCAAATTCGTGATCTCCGTAAAACATGCACCGATGTCCAGTCACGAACTGTATGAGATATTACTTCATAGATATCATTTGCAGATGGAAATGCTGGCAGGGACCTATGTTCTGGCTATGACAACTGTGGGAGATACGCAGGAAGGTCTGGACCGGTTGAGAGATGCGTTGCTAGAGATTGATAAAGAGATAGATACCAGGCAGGGCCGGCCGGCTGCTATTGAAACCGACCTCCCACTTTCCGGCAGACAGCCGGCACTTGAAAAAGTGTGGACGATCGCAGAGGCAGTGAACCGCAGGGATAAGATACAAAAACGAAGCTTTGAAGACAGTATCGGATGCATTTCCGTGGAATACGCATACCTCTATCCGCCGGGAAGCCCGCTGATCGTACCGGGTGAGCGTATTACAAAAGAAGCGGTAGAGATACTTCACTGGTATCAGGAACATGATTTTTCGATTGAGGGACTTCAATCGGAAGATGGCATAGAGGTGTGGATAGATGGGTAAGATATACTACATGATGGGTAAAAGCTCTTCGGGAAAGGATACGATTTACAAAGATATCAGAAAGGATCTTCCGGAACTTAAGACTTTAACTTTATATACGACCAGACCGATGCGTGAAGGCGAGAAAGATGGAGTTGAACTTCGCACCTATCAAACCGTGTATGGGGACTGGAAATATGCTACAATAGATGATGGACAGATTAATCTGGATGAAAATGATTATCTCATGATCGGTACACTGGAGTCTTATATAAAGACAAAAGAGTACTATGGAAATGAGAACCTGATCCCGCTTTATATCGAAGTGGAGGACAAAGAACGCCTGATGCGCGCGATCGTGCGAGAACAGCAGCAGGATCATCCGGGCTATGAAGAAGTCTGCAGAAGATTTCTGGCTGATCAGAAAGATTTTTCGGAGGATAATCTGAAGAAAGCAGGAATTACAAGAAGATATCAGAATGATGATAAAGTACGATGCAAAGAAGAAATAGTAGAGGTAATACGAGATGGGAAGCTTTAAAGATGTGGTTGGCCACAAAGACATATTAAAATATATCAGCAGTGCAGTAGAGAATAACAGGGTCTCTCATGCATATATTCTGAACGGGGAGAGAGGTTCCGGTAAGAAGATGCTGGCGAATCTGTTCGCCATGACGCTTTTGTGTGAGACCGGGGACAATGAACCGTGTGGAAAATGTCATTCCTGCAAGCAGGCAGAGAGTGGCAATCATCCGGACATTATCCGTGTGACACATGAAAAGCCGAACAGCATCAGCGTAGATGATATCCGTACACAGGTGAATAACACTGTGGATATCAAACCATATCAGGGACCGTACAAAGTCTACATTATCCCACAGGCAGATATGATGACACCGCAGGCACAGAATGCGATCCTGAAGACGATCGAGGAACCGCCGTCATATGCAGTTTTCTTGCTGCTGACGGAGAATGCGGAGACATTACTTCCGACGATCAATTCCAGATGTGTAATGTTAAAGCTGCGTAATATCAAAGATACACTGATCAAAAAGTATCTGATGGAGAATCTGGAGATCCCGGATTATAAAGCAGATATGTGCACGGCATTTGCACAGGGTAATATGGGACGTGCGATCATGCTGGCCAATTCCGATCATTTTAACGAGATCAGAGAAGAAGCGGTACAGCTTCTGAAGCATATCAGTGAGATGGAATTAAATGAAATCGTTGCTGCGGTTAAGAATATATCCGTATATAAATTAGAGATCACAGACTACCTGGACATTATCATGATCTGGTACAGGGATGTCTTATTATATAAAGCAACAAAAGAGATTGATAAGGTCGTATTCAAAGACCAGTTACAGAGTATAAAAGAACAGGCGAGAAAGAGCTCTTATGAAGGAATCGAACTGATCCTGGAGAGCCTTGAGAAAGCGAAAGCCAGACTGAAAGCGAATGTTAACTTCGATCTGGTTATGGAGCTTTTGTTCCTGACCATAAAGGAGAACTAATCATATGACGAAGGTAATAGGCGTTAGATTCAGAACTGCCGGAAAAATATATTTCTTTTCACCGGGAAAACTTAAGATCAAGACCGGTGATAAGGTAATCGTTGAGACTGCAAGAGGTGTGGAATTTGGTTCCGTAGTAACCGGACCGAAAGAAGTGGAAGATGACAAGATCACACAGCCACTCAAATACGTGATCCGTCTTGCGACAGAGGACGATAAGAAAAAAGAAGAGAAGAATAAAGAAAAAGAAAAAGAAGCATTCAAGATTTGTTTAGACAAGATCCACAAACACGGCCTTGAGATGAAACTGATCGATGCGGAATATACATTTGATAATAATAAAGTGCTGTTTTACTTTACGGCAGACGGACGAATTGATTTCCGTGAGCTTGTAAAGGATCTGGCGAGTGTGTTCCGTACCAGAATCGAGTTAAGACAGATCGGAGTACGTGATGAGACGAAGATCCGCGGCGGGATCGGTATCTGTGGAAGACCACTTTGCTGCCACACGTATTTATCCGAGTTCGCACCGGTATCGATCAAGATGGCGAAAGAACAGAATCTTTCACTGAACCCGACAAAGATATCCGGAGTCTGCGGAAGACTGATGTGCTGTCTGACGAATGAAGAAGAGACATATGAAGAACTGAACAGCCATCTTCCGGCGAACGGAGATCATGTGACGACACCGGAAGGATTAAGAGGAGATGTACAGTCAGTTAACGTGCTCCGCCAGCTGGTTAAGGTTGTTGTGACGCTGGATAATGACGAGAAAGAGATCCGTGAATATCCGGCAGCAGAACTGAAGTTCAAACCAAGACGTAAGAAGAAAGACGTAAGACTTTCGAAAGAAGAGATGAAGGAACTGAAGGCGTTAGAAGAAAAGAACGGAGCGTCAAAATTAGATGATAACTAAATTACTTCCGAATGAAAGACTGGATGATCTGCAGATCAAAGGATATGAGATCATTCAAAGTCCGGGCCGTTTCTGTTTTGGAATGGATGCAGTGCTTTTGTCAGCATTTGCCAGAGTAAAGAAGAATGAAAAAGCACTGGATCTCGGAACGGGAACAGGAATTCTTCCGATACTTCTGGAGGCAAAATATCCGGGACTGCATTATACGGGACTGGAGATCCAGGAAGAGAGTGCAGATATGGCAAGGCGCAGTGTCAGTTATAACGGGCTGGAAGAACGGATCGACATTGTAACGGGAGATATCAAGGAGGCAGCATCCATATTCGGAGCCGCCTCTTTTGGGGTTATTACAACCAATCCCCCGTATATGATCGGAGACCACGGACTGAAGAATCAGAATGAAGCATTGTATATTGCAAGACATGAGGCACTTTGTACACTGGATGATATCTTAAGAGAGAGTGCGAAGATACTGAAAGTTAAAGGAAGATTCTATATGGTCCACAGACCGTTCAGGCTTCCGGAGATCATGACAAAGATGTGTGCGTATGGAATTGAGCCGAAGCGTATGCGGCTGGTATATCCGTATATAGATAAAGAACCGAATATGGTTCTGATCGAAGGAATGAAGGGCGGCAATCCGAGGATGCAGGTAGAACCGCCGTTGGTTGTATATCAGAAAGATGGAAGTTATACGGAGGAACTGCTTGCACTCTACGGAATGAGTCCGTCGTAAGTAAGGAAAATATCACGGCGCAAAGTCCATGGCAGCAGATGGACCGGGCAGATAGATACAGAGCAGGCACCAAACATAAGATGGAGGAGTATGAGATGGCAGGAACATTGTACTTATGTGCAACACCGATAGGGAATCTGGAAGATATGACATTCCGGGCGGTGAGGATATTAAAAGAAGTGGATCTGATCGCAGCAGAAGATACCAGAAACAGTATCAAGCTTCTGAATCATTTTGAGATTAAGACACCGATGACCAGCTATCATGAATATAATAAGATAGAAAAAGGACACAAACTTGTAGAACGTCTGCAAGGCGGTGAGAACATTGCAGTGATCACGGATGCCGGGATGCCAGGAATCTCTGATCCGGGCGAAGAACTGGTGAAGATGTGTCAGGAAGCAGGGATCACGGTTACAGCTGTTCCGGGAGCCTGTGCATGTGTCACGGCGCTTACGATATCCGGACTTGGAACGAGAAGGTTCGCATTTGAGGCATTTCTTCCAACGGATAAGAAAGAAAGACAGGCCGTTCTGGAGGAACTGAAAGATGAGACGAGAACTATGGTCATCTATGAAGCACCGCACAGACTGGTCCGTACATTGAAGACGCTTCAGGAGACTCTCGGTAACAGACGTATCAGCATCTGCAGAGAACTTACGAAGAAGCACGAGACCGTATTTGCCACAACGATCGAAGATGCGCTGGCATATTATGATGTACAGGAGCCGAAGGGTGAATGTGTCATGGTGATCGAAGGAAAGAGCAGAGAAGAGATCCGCAATGAGGAAAAAGCCAGATGGGAAGAGATGAGTATCGAAGAACATATGGAACTTTATCTCGGACAGGGAATGGACAAAAAATCTGCGATGAAACAGGTGGCAAAAGACAGAGGTGTAGGAAAAAGAGATATTTACCAGGCACTTTTATAGGCTGTTCGTCAACTTGTATAGAAAAAGAGAAAAAGATTGTTCAACTTGGGCATTACCCGGGTTGAACTTTTTTTATATACTTTTATCAGAACGAAACAGATAACGACTGGAATAAAAATGATTATAAATCAGGAGGAATTATAGCAATGGCAAGTTTATCATTGAAACACATTAACAAAACATATCCAAATGGATTTGAAGCAGTGAAAGACTTCAACCTTGAGATTGAAGATAAAGAATTCATCATCTTCGTAGGACCTTCAGGATGTGGTAAATCTACAACACTTCGTATGATCGCCGGTCTGGAAGATATCACTTCCGGAGAATTAAAGATCGGAGACAGAGTGGTAAATGACGTAGAGCCAAAAGACAGAGATATCGCAATGGTATTCCAGAACTATGCTCTGTACCCACATATGACAGTATACGATAACATGGCATTTGGTCTGAAATTAAGAAAAGTACCAAAAGACCAGATTGACAAAATGGTTCGTGAAGCAGCTAAGATCCTTGATCTGGAACCACTGCTTGATCGTAAACCAAAGGCTCTTTCAGGTGGACAGAGACAGCGTGTTGCAATGGGACGTGCGATCGTTCGTAATCCTAAGGTATTCCTTATGGACGAGCCTCTTTCAAACCTGGATGCAAAACTTCGTGGACAGATGCGTATCGAGATCTCTAAATTACATCAGAGATTAGGTACAACTATCATCTACGTAACACATGACCAGACAGAAGCTATGACACTGGGAACCAGAATCGTAGTTATGAACGCAGGTATCGTTCAGCAGGTAGATACACCACAGACTCTGTACGATCATCCATGCAACCAGTTCGTAGCCGGATTCATCGGATCACCACAGATGAACTTTGTTGACGCTACATGTAAAGTTGTCGGAGATAAAGTATACTTAGTAGCAGGACCTTCAGAGATCGAACTTCCACCGGCAAAAGCTAAGAAGCTGATCGAAGGTGGATATGCAGGAAAGACAGTTGTTCTCGGAATCCGTCCGGAAGATGTACATGATGAGCAGATGTTCATCGAAACTTCTCCTAATACAGTGATCGAAGCTAAGATCCGTGTATATGAGATGCTTGGTGCAGAAGTATTCTTATACTTTGACTATGAAGGATCAAGCATGACAGCAAGAGTTGATCCTAGAACAACAGCAAGAACAGGTGACCATGTGAAATTTGCTCTGGATGCTGAGAAGATTCACGTATTTGATAAAGAGACACAGGTTACAATCACTAACTAGCCTGTAATTACAGATAGGAATAAAGACCGCGGTAATCGTGGGGAACAGATGAATATAAGAGGGGCCGGGCGTGAGACAGCGTCCGGTCTTTTGCATTTTTTATGCAGACAATAAAATTTTACTTTGTTAAAGCGTTATTATCTGTTATAATGTATTCGTAATGCAGTTCGTTAGCGTGTTAAAATGTATACAAGTATGCAAGAGGACACAAAGAACAGTATTGCGGACAGGAAATGGAGGACAATGAGTGTTATCAAATCAGATATTACACAAAACAGCGCAGGATATCAGGGAGATCACCGGATTTGACTGTGCAATATGGGATATGCAGGGACTTTGTCTTGTAAGGACGAATGAGAATCTGACAGAGTATGAGCTTCAGATTCAGGATTTCCGTGATGATGAAGAAGAGCCGGATGAGATGATCCTGGATGAGATGGGAATGTTCCGCATCTATGAGGACAGTGATCCGACTTATATACTGATGCTGAAGGGAAATGCAGATGGTATGGAACTGGCGGGGCGCATGGGAGCAAGCCAGCTTAGGAATCTTCTTTATGCATACAAAGAACGGATGGATAAGAACCGGTTCATTCAGAATCTGCTTCTGGATAACCTGCTTCTGGTCGATATCTATAATCAGGCAAAGAAGATGAAGATTCCGGCAGAAATTAAGAGGGTTGTATTTGTAATCGAACCGAAGAATGAAGGAGACATTCTGGTACAGGAAACCCTGAAAGGTCTGTATGCGACGGGAACGAAGGATTTCGTAACCGCAATTGATGAAAAACATATCATTCTGGTAAAATCACTGCAGTCGACCGATGACTATCCGCAGGTAGAACAGATCGCCAAAGAGCTGGTCACAACACTGAACATGGAAGCTATGGTAAGTGTAAGAGCAGCATATGGAACAATTGTAGAGGAGTTAAAGGATGTATCCAGATCATATAAGGAAGCAGATATGGCACTGGAGGTTGGAAGAGTATTCTATGTAGAGAAGAAAATTCTTGCATACAATGAACTTGGGATCGGGCGTCTGATCCATCAGCTTCCGGCATCACTCTGTGAGATGTTCCTGAATGAAGTGTTCGAAGATGGCAAAGCAGATATTTTCGAAGAAGAAGAACTGACGACGGTATATACATTTTTTGATAATAATCTGAATATATCAGAGACGGCAAGGCGCCTGTATGTGCATAGAAATACACTGGTGTACCGTCTGGAGAAGATTCAGAAGAAGACTGGACTGGATGTTCGTGTATTTGATGATGCACTGACATTCAAGATTGCTATGATGGTAGCGGATCATATGAAATATATGAAACAGTAATTTTGTTAGAAAGTGTCTGAATTCAGACATTTCAATATATTTATAACACGATAGTAGGAGGACAAAACATGCTGAAATTATATGACAAGGGAGTCTATTTACTGAATGGAACAGAGATTGTGGAAGAAAAAGAAGCAGTTGCTGCAAAGACAGGTAAAGATGTGACTCCACAGGAAGCTGCAAAGAATACGATGGCATATAACATTCTGGCAGCGCATAATACCTCAGGAAATATGAATCGTCTGCAGATTAAGTTCGATAAGCTGACGTCCCATGACATTACATTTGTCGGAATTATTCAGACGGCCAGAGCATCCGGACTTGAAAAATTCCCGATTCCTTATGTACTTACGAACTGTCATAACTCACTTTGTGCGGTTGGAGGAACCATCAACGAAGATGACCACATGTTTGGTCTTACCTGCGCGAAGAAATACGGTGGAGTCTATGTACCGCCTCATCAGGCAGTCATCCATCAATTTGCTCGTGAGATGTTAGCCGGCGGCGGCAAGATGATCTTAGGATCAGACAGCCACACCCGTTACGGAGCACTCGGAACCATGGCTATGGGAGAAGGCGGACCGGAGCTTGTAAAACAGCTTCTGAATAAGACTTATGATATCAAGATGCCGGGCATAGTCGGAATCTACTTAGACGGCGAACCAATGAAAGGTGTCGGACCACAGGACGTAGCACTTGCAATCATCGGTGCAACATTTGGAAATGGCTATGTTAACAATAAAGTAATGGAATTCGTAGGACCTGGTGTAAGCAAATTAAGCGCTGACTTCCGTATCGGTATCGATGTTATGACAACCGAGACCACCTGTCTGTCATCTATCTGGAAGACCGACGACAAGATCAAAGAATTTTACGACATTCACGGAAGAAGCGAAGATTATAAAGAGCTGAATCCTGGAGCTGTTGCTTACTATGACGGTATGGTATATGTGAACTTAAGCGAGATCAAGCCAATGATCGCAATGCCGTTCCATCCGTCTAATGTGTACACGATTGACGAAGTAAGAACGAACTTAAAAGACATCCTTCACGATGTAGAGCAGAAAGCTCTCGTAAGCCTGGACGGAGCAGTTAATTATTCTCTGCAGGATAAGATTGTGAACGGACAGTTATATGTGGATCAGGGAATCATCGCAGGATGTGCCGGTGGTGGATTTGAAAATATCTGTGCTGCAGCAGACATTATCAAAGGACATTACATTGGTTCTGATGAATTTACATTCAGCGTATATCCGGCAAGTACACCGATTTACATGGAACTTGTAAAGAACGGTGCAGTTGCTGACCTTATGGAAGCGGGAACGATCGTGAAGACAGCATTCTGCGGACCTTGCTTCGGTGCCGGAGATACACCTGCCAATAATGCGTTCTCCATCCGTCACTCAACCAGAAACTTCCCGAACCGTGAAGGCTCTAAGCTTCAGAGCGGACAGATCGCATCCGTTGCACTTATGGATGCACGTTCCATCGCAGCAACAGCAGCAAATAAGGGATTCCTTACACCTGCAACTGACATGGATGTGGAATACAAAGGACAGAAATATCACTTTGACAAAAATATTTACGCAAACCGTGTCTTCGACAGCCACGGCGTAGCAGATCCATCTATAGAGATCAAATTCGGACCGAACATCAAAGACTGGCCGGCAATGGCAGCACTTCCGAAGAACTTACTCCTGAAAGTAGTATCCGAGATCCACGATCCGGTTACAACAACAGACGAATTGATTCCGTCAGGAGAGACATCTTCTTATAGATCAAATCCTCTGGGACTTGCAGAATTTGCATTATCCAGAAAAGACCCTGCTTATGTAGGCCGTGCAAAAGAAGTGCAGAAAGCCGAGAAAGCAATCGAGGCAGGACAGTGTCCGTTAGAAGTATTAGACGAACTGAAACCAGTTATGGCAAAAGTACGCAAGACGTATCCGGAAGCAGGAGAAGGCAACCTTGGAATCGGAAGCACGATCTTCGCAGTAAAACCGGGAGACGGTTCCGCAAGAGAACAGGCAGCATCCTGCCAGAAGGTACTCGGCGGCTGGGCAAATATTGCGAACGAATACGCAACCAAGAGATACCGTTCGAACCTGATCAACTGGGGTATGCTTCCATTTATTACAGAGGAAGATCATGAGAACTTAAGCTTCAAGAACGGTGATTATATCTTCGTGCCGGAGATCAGAAAAGCAATCGAGGATAAGAGTGCTGAAATTAAGGCGTATGTGGTTGGAGATACTTTGAAAGAGATCACTCTGAAGCTCGGTGATATGACGGATGCGGAGAGAGAGATTATCTTAAAAGGATGCCTGATCAATTATTATAGAGGATAGAGAATAAGGTAGATAGAGAATAAGAAAGACAGAAAATAAGACAGATAGAAACACTCCGGGAGGTCTGATAGACAGCCTGGAAAGTTTTGATTTTTCAAAAGTCCATTATGTATTTACGACAGTGCCGATTACCAAGGAGATTCCTGTACCAATCGTAGAAGTCGGAATGTTCCTGGGACAGGACGATGTACAGATCTGGTGCAGAAAGAAGCGGCCGGTGAAGACGCGAAGATGAGTCTCATCCTTGCACATGCAGAAGACCAGATGATGAGTACGGAAGTATTCAAGGTTTTGGCAGAAGAAATGATCGAACTTTATAAAAAAGTGAACAAATAAATTAGAATTATTTTAATAACCTTTTTTCTCTCCAATATAAACAAATAAAAACTCTTCAGAATTCTGAGACATGAAAGATTTGTCGGGATTTTGAGGAGTTTTTTGACGTCATAATAAAATAGGTAGATGAAAAATAAAATTAAATTTACTATATACAACCTGAGTGCCTTATGCTAGAATATATCCAAGCATTATATTTCTATATTTTCTAAAGCAGAAAAACTGTTTCTATATTCAAGCGAAATACATATCAGAGATTTTCAATGCTTAAGATTCACAACATATTAAAATGAGCGGGAGGATTTCTGAAAAAGTATAGATCCTCCTGAATTGCAAGTGGAGGATAATGGATGGAAGAAAACAAAAGAGAACGATGGAAAAAAGCAGTGTTACCGGAAAGAGACACAAAGATGGGATTTTATCTTAACAGTAGAGCACCATATGTTTTGTACGAAGGGGAGACGAAGTCACGATATTTTATTGATAAGACATTGATGCTGGAAAAAATATTTGGATTTATAGAAAAGGAAGTAGACGGGCTATATGAGAAGTATCTTGCGGATACGGTGAATCCGAATGGGAAATTATTGGACAAATTCTGGTCCATATGATGAGATCTAAAGGTTGATGATACAGCAGAATCAGCAGTGCGTCAGATCAAAGAAAAGGGTTATGCGTTACGTTTTCAGGGAAAACTGGGTGATGACGAAATATACACGGGTGACATTCTGGCAATTGGAATCGGTTATTGGAAGGACTCAAAGGAACATGAATGTAAGATAGAAAAACTTTCAATTTAGTGCAACAGAATCTGGAGTAAAAGACTCTTATATATGTAGATGATAGAGAAAAGAAAGAAAAACCATGAAAACTCATATCTGAGGGAGGACACGATATGAAATGCAGTATAAAGAAATTCTCGGAAATGTACGAGACTGTCTACCGTGATCTGTACCGTTACGCACTGTGCCTGATGAAGAATCCGCAGGAAGCCGAAGATGCGGTGAGTGAGGCGGTTATCGCAGCATACGAGAACATACATAAATTAAAAAAAGAAGAAGCATTCAAAAGCTGGATATTTACAATTCTTACGAATAAATGTAAGAAGAGATTGAAGAAAGCGTTAAAAGAAACACCGGGAAGAGAAGAAGAACTTCCGGAACAAGCGACAGCACCGGATTATGATCTTGCAATCGATGTTAAGAAAGCATTCTTTGTGCTGTCGGAAGAGGAACAGATATTAGTCGGATTATCCGTATTTGGCGGGTATTGCAGTCAGGAGATTGGTGAGATGATGAGGCTGAATCCGAACACGGTACGGTCGAAGCGGAGCCGGGCACTTAAGAAGATGGAATGTGTGCTGGGCAGTTACGGCGAAGATGAGAAGGAAAGAAGGGAGTGAGAAGGTATGAAGCGCGAGAATGAACATAAAGAATATTGTGAACAGGACATCCTAGATCAGATTTCAAGAATGTCAGAAGATACAGAAGTCCCGGATAGTCTGAGATCGGAGAATATAGATAAATTATTGGAAAAGAAAAAACAGAAGAAACATTTCCGTCCGTATCAAATCGGGCTTGTAGCGGCGGCCTGCGTGGCAGTTGTGGCGGGAACTGTAGTGTGGCAGTATGGAAGGATGCATGAAGGAGCGATAAATTCTCCGGATGTGTCAGGTGGCAATGCAGGCAGCAGTGCAGGAAATAGTAATACAGTAAAGAAGATCAGCGACAGTAAGAAGATCAGGACAGCCCAAAGTTATGACGAAATCTATAAATATATCAAACGTTCACAAGATAACTCCGGCATTGCAATGTATGCAAGAAGTGTAAATGAAACAGCAGCTGTAGAGGATTCGGCTTCAACAGGAAGATCAACGGCGTCTTCAACGGAAACGGCCTCGGCAGATACCGGTGTGGCAACAGCAGATGGCAGTTATTCACAGACCAATGTACGACAGTCCGGTGTAGATGAAGGAGATATTGCCAAAACAGACGGGACTTATCTATATGTGCGGGAAGATAATGGCCGGACCATCGATATTGTAGACGTAGGAAACAGCGGAACGAATATAGAAAAATATAGCGAGATTACGCTTGGAAAAGAATACACAATACAGGAGTTTTATGTAAATACAGATCAAAAGAAACTGGTGGCTGTATGTCAGAAAGAATGTGCAGATAAAAGTAACAAAAAGCAGACGAACACAGATACCTGGAATCAGACTAAAACAGCGGCGGTCACTTATGACATCCGCGATATTAAAAAGCCGGTAAAAGAAGGCGAGGTAACACAGAGTGGTACTTACAATTCGTCTCGTATGGAAGACGGATATCTGTATCTGTTCAGTGAATACTATACAGGTGGCGACATGGTCAAAGATAAACCGGTCACCTATGTGCCTCTGGTGAATGGCAAAGAGATGAGCCAGACCAGTATCTGTCTGCCGCCGGTGAATTGTGGAACAATGTATGAAGTGATCAGTTCCGTGGACATCAGCAAACCGGATAAAACAGTGGATAATAAGGCAATTCTCTCCGAAGGCGGTCAAATGTATGTAAGTGGAAAAAATATCTACTATTATGAATCAGAATGGCAGCAGGATAATCAGACTGTGACGACACTTCGCAAGATTTCTTATAGAAAGGGCAAGCTAAAGGCCGTAGCTCAGGGAAAAGTAAAAGGATATCTGAATGATACATTTTCACTGGATGAATATAAAGGAAACTTAAGATTATTTACAACCAATGATGATGAAAATCTGGTAACAATCTTAGATAAGAAATTGGATAAGATCAGTTCTATCGAGAATCTGGCAAAAGGGGAATCCATCTATTCTGCAAGATTCATGAAAGAGGCAGGATATTTCGTGACATATGAGCAGGTAGACCCGTTGTTCAGCGTGGATCTGTCCAATCCGGAGAAACCAAAGATCCTCGGCAAATTAAAAATCCCGGGATTTTCAGAATATCTGCATTTCTATGGAGAAGATAAATTACTTGGAATCGGCATGTCAACCGATGAAGAATCAGGGGTGTCGGAAGGTGTAAAAATCACCATGTTCGATATTACAGACAGAACGGATGTAAAAGAAGAATCAACCCTTGTATTGGATGATCTGTATGGAACAAATGCAGTATACAATTACAAATCCGTTCTGGTCGATCAGCAGAAAAATAGGATCGGGTTCTCCGGCTACAGCCAGAATGGGGAAACGTACTGCCTGCTGACTTATAATGGAAAAGAGAAAAAGTTTGAAACAATCCTGAAAGAAGAGATTAATGGAAATACTTCGCAAGGTATCCGGGGGATTTATATAGAAGATACATTATACGTGATCAGTGGAAATATTATCGAGGCTTATGATATGGATACCGGCAAGAAAACGGGAGATATTATATTGTAAAACCGAAAGTTTTATAGTCGAGATTCCAGAAGGGAAAATAAAACACACAATACCGAAACAGAAGGAATCATATAATCGGTATTGTGTGTTTTTTAGATACCAAAGTATGCAAGAGAAACTGCCAGTGGCAAGTTCTGTAGATGTAACTGTTACTGCATATGACTCAGACGGCTGCGAAGCACAGGTCCGACAATGATCGCAATGATAATCTTCACTGCGTCACCGGCAAGATAAGGGATAACTCCGACAGAAAGTGCTGCAACAAAGGACATTTTTAACTGAATTGCAAGCCACTCTGTACCGAAGATATAAGTGATCGCCATACCGATGAGCATACCGACAACGGCCAGGATTCTGCTCTTTGGAAATTTGTCAACGAACAGTCCTGCAATCAGTGCGAGGAAGATAAAACCAATCAGATATCCGCCGGTAGGACCTTCAAGCTTACCTAATCCGCCGGTGAAACCAGAGAATACAGGAAGACCGACAAGGCCAAGTAACAGATATACGATATAGCTGATCGTTGCATCTTTAAATCCAAGTACATAGATACTGATCATGATCACCAGGTTGGTAAGACTGATCGGTACCGGACTGACAGGGATCGGAATCGCCATAGGAGCGAAGATACAGGTGATCGCAGTCATCAGGGCGATCAGAACCAGTTTACGGGTGGAGAGTCTTTTCGTTGTTGTGCTGTTTGCTGTGTTATTCATAGTAGTAATTGTCTGCCGGCTGGCAGAACTCCTTTCCTTTAGATTCATATCAAAATATAAAAGCAGTATAAAATGAAATGTGCAAAATGTCAACTATGTATTTGTTACGGTTAACAATTGAAAGGTGATATGTTGACAAATATGGTTACAGAGAAACTGTATAGTATTGTGCAAACATTAAAACAAATATATAAAAATCAGACAATTTAATGCAAAAAATAAAATAATGAAAAATAAAAGAAAATAATCGCAAAAAGTATTGACAAAATAAAATGCGGATGATATTATGTAATCAATCCAAAGGAAATCCGAAATAAACAAAAAGGACTCCTGACGAGAAAGGGAATCTTGAAAATTCTATAGCATATATTTTATAAGAGAATTTTTATTATCAGAGTTTCGATTCATTTAGAAATCTAAAATGCATATATAGGTATAAAGTATTTGGTAATGCATCGAATATTAGATATCGTAAAGTATATTGTAAAGATAGAGAATGGATGAAGTAAGATTATAAAATGATATCACGGGGATATAGGAATAATCTTAATGAAAGAGACAAGGTAATAAATATCATTTATATCTTATGTGTATAAAGAATGAAAAAAGTTTATAAGGATAAAAAATATTTCATATGTCGGTGAGATATGTTGATTGGAAATTTATGAAAAGGAGGCTTAATCCAATGGACACAGTAGAATCATCGAATCAATATGTTAGTGGTATGACAGTTAAAAATTCCCATAGAGTAAGCCTTTATAATAATAGATAAAAAGGCCGGTAGAGGAGATTCAGATAATAATAAAAATAAACGGAGAAAATAAAACCGGATAATAAAAATAAAAAAACTGTAAACATATTGAACATAATACCATATATTTAAATATATTATTAAAATGTGTAAAGAAACATGAATAGTAGATTTGAATGAACATGTAGGACAATGAGTAAAAGATCATTGAAATACATAAAAAGGCGTCAGGGAATAAAATAATAATTAATTCTCCGAAACAAATGAAAAGTATATGATAAAATTGAATATGTAACAGCCATCATAATAAAAAGAATTATGATGGCTGTTTTTTTATCGCCATGCGTTCGTAAGGAGCTGCCAGTGGCAGG
>OICS01000375.1_pt1 | contig 17358 bp, 10 predicted proteins | sample 1581341 | NCBI WGS metagenome assembly OICS01 (sample SAMEA3882550, study PRJEB24775) | human gut metagenome | biome: human-associated habitat; feature: intestine environment; material: feces | place: Netherlands | collected 2009/2010
AAATAAATCGCGCCATTTTCTATTTTGATTTTTGCATGTACGCTGGAAACAATTTTAGAATCTAAAGCAATGCCGCATTTTGAAGCATCCCTTCCGACAAAAATTCTGTCTTTATGAAATTCCCCCAGAGGAATCTCTGACAATCCCTCTTTCTTACTGACTACTAACAGATTCAGATGGGTTCCGCTCCTCTTATACTGCCTTATGTCTATTGCTTGTGTGTATGTCTCTTCCATATTCCTCTCCTACTTGTTCCCTTTTTATAATACTTTAAACTCATCTTCCTTTGTGACACGGAATGTCGTTCCATGTGGCAGATGATAAACTTTCTCTCTTTCTAAAAGCTGTCCGCCATTTAAATAGGTTCCATTGGAAGAATAGTTTACAATACTGTATTTATCTTCTTTGGCATCATAGGCGATACTGCAGTGTTTCCGGCTTGCCTTTTTATTGGATAAGACAAGATTTGACTCACTACTTCTTCCAATATAAATTTTCTCACCATTAAAGATCTGGATTTGCGCCCCATTATATTCCCCGCGGATGCCAATAATCATGCCCGAAGGCACTTGGGATTTTTGTGTAACTTCTCCCGTCATCGTCGTTGTTCTCTTCTTTGGTGTATTGGATGGCTGTGGTCCTGCCCCACCTGGAGTCTTTGTATAAATTGGATTTTTAAATGCATCTGAGTCAGACCATGTTGTAATCGGGCGTTTTGGTGTCTGTACAGATACCGAGGAACCTTGTCTTTTTTGTGCGTAAATGGCATCTTCTACAAACGGATCTGGTTTTTGCATCTGTCCTGATACGCCTTCTTTCGAAGAAAGAACCAAGTCTTCTACAACTAGTACAATAGCAATAATGACAAGTAACCAAAAGCCAATCTCTCCCTGGAACTTTATCATGGAAGAAACAGAATTACTTACAGAGTCTCCAAAGAGACTAGATAAATCCCCCGACACATCTGCCAATGTGGACATGGCATCCTTAATTTTTGACTTAATAATAGCCTGGCATAATAAGAGGCCGCCTGCACTAAAAATTAAGGCAAGTCCCGGCATGATAGCAAGTGTCTTTGTAAACTGCCCGCTTTTCATTGCCAGACCATGCATCACTGCAGAAGCAATAAATAATATTAGCGGAATCACAAAAATCACAAGTACCATCAAAATAATATATGTTTTTATCCCCGAAAAAAAGTCACTTCCTAAATAGTCTGCCAGCTCTGAGTTAGCCAGATTATTTACATTTCCCATAACTTTTAGTAAATCCATTCCTGTCAGTTGTTCCATGACTTTTCCAAGTAATGGCACAGAAATACCAAACTTTAAATAAGGAATAAATAATGTAATCAGCGGCAACAGTGAACATACAATACACTGTATAAATAATCCCTCTTTTTTATTCTTCATTTTCCCTCCATCTCCTCTTTTGCTTTCTAGTGTGCATCTCATTGACTTTCCGTCAAATAACGCAGAATATTTTTTCACATCTGATATCTGTAAAAATTTAGTTGTCTAAAACGCAGGTATCAAGATAGTTTTCAAACTGGACACGTCCATCATCTTTTTCCAGGGAAGAGGCAAGATTAATAGTCCATGTTTCTGAAAATCTTTTCAATGCTTCCTTATTTAACGGAAGCCTGTCTTCTCTTTCTTCCTTCATCAGATATTTACTTTGATTTAATGCCATATACATTACAAAATCCTCTGCTTCCATTCTTGCCTGTACATTTATCTTGCTGGAAATACTGATATATTCAGAAAAATCAACTTTCATTTTTGTAGATTTATCTGGATACAAAATATCAAGATCCATGTATTTCTTACTCTCGATAATTTTATGATAATCCGCCCAGTCTGTAATATAGTAAGCAGCCTCTCCATTCTTAAACTTTCGGATTCCCTTTTTGCTATTTACACTATTTTTTGTATCAATATGTAAGCCGGAAGATAAATCTACTACCGAATCTTTTACCTGATAAAGCTCTGTCTGTGCTTTTTTCCCCTTAGCTGATAATGCAAACTCCGAACTATCATTTATTGCTTTTTTTACCGCTTTCCCAAGATTACGATTCTCAAGAATCAATGGGACATTAAAAGATAACGGCATTCTTTTTTCATCTTGTTTTTTCTTGTAATATTGATTTAGATAATAAAAATTCTCCTCAGGATCTTCTATCGCATCTACAACATATTTTTCCATGTCCTCTGCATCCGCTAATTCTTTTTGTGAAAAATCATCACTGACAAAGATTGCCGGACTCTCCTTCGTTCCTAACTTTTCAAGTACCGTTTCCTTATACTTTTCATCCGCTACAGGAACAATGGAGATTTCCTTATCATAATCAATACTATAGTCATTGACTACTTCTCCATAATAGTCTTTTTTACTTTCTGGCACATAGAATTCAATTTTTCCGCTATATCCCATTTTTACAAGACGAGTATGATTTGTAATGCCCCAGAAAGCGCCTGCACAAAGAAGCAATGTAAGAACGACTGCAACAGCCATTTTTAAAACGCTATTTCCTTTTTTCCTTTTCTTCTTTGGTTTTTTCTTTGCTGGTGTCTTAGCAATCTGATGGCCTTTTAATGCCTTCATAAACTCTTCGGAACTCTGGAAGCGTTCATCTTCGTCCATTGCCATCGCCTTCATAATAATATCACTTAAGTACTCTGGCACTTCAGGATTTAATTCTTTTGGCGGCCTTAAATCATCGTGCATTGCCCTTGCTAAAGATTCCTGCGGCTTTTCTCCTGTCGCTGCCTGATACATGCAGGCTCCCAACGCATACAAATCTGTAAAAGGGCCCTGTCTGCTCTTGGTTCGGTACTGTTCCGCCGGTGCATAACCAGGTTTTACGATTGTTGAAAAGTTACTGCTTTCCTCCCCGCTTGAAAACCTGGCCGCTCCAAAATCAATGACCTTTACTCTGTGATTGGAACAAAGGAAAACGTTATCCGGGCTGATATCGCGGTGAATAATATGGTGGCTGTGAATCTCCTCTAAAGCGGCAAGCACATGAAGCGTAATGTCCACCACTTCTCCACTTGGAATCCGTCCGCCCCGTTCCTTTAAATATTCCTTAAAAGAAACACCATCTAAGTATTCCATTACAATATAGGCAGTATTATTTTCTTCAAAATAATCATACAGGGCAACGATATCTGGCTGGGAAAACTCTGCCATATTCCGGGCTTCCACCAAAAAGCGGTCAACACCTTTACGGAAAACCTCCCGATTCTTTCCCGAATAGACAATAACATCGTTTTGCCCCGGCACACGGCTGACAACCCCATTTGGAAAATACTCTTTGATTGCAACAACCTGCTCCATCTGTGCATCCCATGCACGATAAATAATTCCAAATCCACCACTGTCTATCGCCGTTCCGACAATATATTTATGATTTAAGATTTCTCCCGGAGCCAAATGATAGGCCTCTGCTGGCGGACTGCCATCGACATATCCACAGTGCGGACAGACCTCATATTGCTCCTCATATTCTTTCATACAATTAAAACATCGTTTTTTCATTGCTTTCCTCCACGCCCCATTTGTGGAAATGGGGCGATGTTGTTTGGATTATTTGATTTTAACCGTTTTATTTTTTCCTTTTTTTAATGCTTTTGCAAGCACCTTTTTTCCTTTTTTAGCTGCTGCTGTCTTTAACACAATCTTACAATTTCTTACTTTATAAAAGGCATATACATCACATTTTGTTATTTTTCCTTTTATAGTCACTGTTACATTAGAACAACCAAAAAAGCAAATTTCTCCTATAGACTTTAAAGTAGTGGGTAATTCTACTTTCTTCAATTTTTTACAATTTGCGAAACAAGATTTATCCATTGCAGAAACACCTTCTGCAATTACTATATTTTTTAATTTTTTACATTCTGCAAAACAAGCGAATTCCATTGTTCCCTTTCCATTTACATAGGTAACTTTTTCAAGATTTGTACATCCCCAAAAAGCTGCTGTTCCAATACTTCCCTGAATCCGCGCAGTTTTTAATTTTGGCATACAAGCAAAGGCTCCGTTTCCAATCTTTGTAACTCCCTGTTCTACAACAACATTTACTACTTTTGAAGCATATTTCTGATATATTCTATTTTTAATTTTACTCTTTATATTTTTGCTTGTAAAACTACCTGTAAAACAGTTTTTCATCGCACCTTTTCCAAATATAGTCAGTGTATTATTGGAAAAACGATAATATACATTTGTCCCACAATTATTTTGTTTGATAAGGGTTTCTGCCTTTGTTAATGTACTTACTTCTTTTTTTATGGTATCTTTCTCTTTTTTTGAAAGAACATTATATGCTTTTCTCACAGCCTGTACTTCAGAGATTTTTTTCATCGTTAAATTAGATACTTTTACATCTAATTTTTTAATCTGTGTTGCTACTTTGGTGGCTTTATCTTCTTTTTTCACTTCACCATAGCTAACTTTACATACAGAACAGATGGCTTTTTTCTGATAAGTTGCCTGACCTCCACTGTGTTTAGCCACATCTGTTTTCGCTGTACATCCTTCTGTCTGACACTCTCTCCAATGTGATGTTCCATCATGTTTCCATTCACTTCCGTAATTATGTGCTCCGAGTTCTCCGTACTCTTGATTGCATATGTCACATTCGGCTTTCTTCTGGCACGTTGCCTGACCTCCGCTGTGTACGGCTACATCTGTTTTTTCTGTACATCCCTCTGTCTGACACTCTCTCCAATGCGATGTCCCATCATGTTTCCATTCACTTCCGTAATTATGTGCTCCGAATTCTCCGTACTCTTGGTTGCATACTTCACACTCGGCTTTCTGCTGGCAGGTTGCCTGCCCTCCACTGTGTTTAGCTACATCTGTTTTGGCTGTACATCCCTCTGTCTGGCATTCTCTCCAGTGTGATGTCTCATCATGTTTCCATTCTTTTCCGTAATTATGCACTCCGAACTCGCCATATTCTTGGCTACACACTTCACATTCGGCTTTCTGTTGACAGGTTGCCTGCCCTCCACTGTGTTTAGTTACATCTGTTTTGGCTGTACATCCTTCTGTCTGGCATTCTCTCCAGTGTGATGTCTCATCATGTTTCCACTCACTTCCGTAATTATGTGCTTCAAGTTCCCCGTATTCTTGACCACACACTTCACACTCTGCCTTCTTCTGACAGCTTGCCTGCCCTCCGCTGTGATCAGTCACATCTGTTTTTAATCCACATCCTTTTACCATACATTCTTTCCAATGTGTATTTTCATCGTGCTTCCATACGGTATTAAAAAGGTGTTCACCCTGTATAACAAATGTTACGTCTTGATATCCTTCTGCTGAAATAGAAATCTTATCATTTTCTGAAAGTGCGGTTTTTATTATAATAGTTCCGCCTTCTGTATTGATTATACATTTAGACATAGGAATTATTTGCCCATTTTTTTTAATTCCTGTAATATTGGACATCCATTCCGTTGCTTCTTCTAAATTATAAGTAAAGTTACATTCTTCTTTCGTATTATTTATTTTAAAACTTTCTATTATAGCTGGAACTTGTTTATTGTCTTCCGCTTTTATAAGCATTGATGGAACCATCAGTACTATCATAAAAAGTATGAGAATCCATATCTTTCCAATGTTTATTTTGATTTTTTCCACTATCATTACACTCCTTTTCATCCAATTAATATCCTGGACCTTTTGGTGGTTTTTTTGTAGTTCCAGGAGAATTCGATTTTTTTTCCAAATCATTTGAAGGACTACTTGACTTTCTTGAACCTCCGCTACTTCCTCCACCACTCGCTGGTTGTGTCGGCCGTGGTGCCTGCGTTGTCGGTGCTGGTCCGTCACTTACTGTAACAGCAACGCTATCTCCCTCATGGATTCCACCTTGCTGGCTCTCTTCAATCTCATTTTCTTTATCTTTATATCGACAAGTATGAGATGTGCTAATAATCTTTCCTGCTGGTACAGAAGAACTATAGCTATTTGTCTGTGTAACAGTTACTCCTGCCTTTTCCAATGCCTCTTTCGCTGATTTATATTCCGAACCTAAATAAGTATTTTCTGTAAGGTATTTACCATTTATTTTAATTCGTTTTGGTCCACGGCTTAAACAAAGAAGAATTTTATCACCAGTCTTGATTTCGTCATCATCCCCCATTTCAACTTCTTTTCCATCATCCTTTAACTTTTTAATCATATAGGCATCGCCAAGAGATGCAACATTCTTTGTTGTATAATCTGCTGTTTGTGATATTCCTACATAAAATCCTTTTTTCTTTGCTTCATCAAGTGCATTTTGTATATTATTTTGAAGCAGTTCCTTTGCCACTATTCCAGCATCCTGACCTTCGGTGATATCTTTTCTTCCCGCACTATATACAAGTGTTATTTGACTATACTTTAATATTTCCGAATTCATATTCAGTGAATATTTTTGATCATCTGAAGATCCCTTACAAATCCTCAAAAGATATCCCGGAATAATATTACTTTCAATTTCGCTACTATATATATTAAACACATTGTTTAATATATTTTTATCATCTTTAGAGAGCTCATAATTCAATATCTTTACATCTGGGCCAAGTACATCATCATTATCTAACGTTATGTTAGATGCCGTAACAGTGACTCTAATTGTAGAGCCTATTTCTGCCACTGTTCCAGGTTTCGGATCCTGCTTTGTTACAATGTCCGTTTTCTCACCTTCCTGTACTTTCTCAGCATCTGTTCTTTTTAATTTAAATCCGGCATCTTGGGCCGCTTTTTTTGCCTTTTCATATGTTGTCTGATTTGATACATTTGGTACAGGAGCCGTTTTTTCTGTATTCGCTGTGACCTTTTTCTTCTGTGTCATATTTGCTGTATTTTTCCCTTTGAAATGTCCAAATGCAATAAAACCGCCTACAGCAATACATAAAACAAGAACACATGGGAGAATGATACGCAGCATACCGCCGCTGCCAGAAGAAGATTCTGCTTTTTTCTCGTGTCTTGCCCCTTCTGTCTTTCTTCTTTCTGGTGCTTTTTTCTTCTGCACAGCCGCTGGTTCTTCTACTTTTTGCACTGGCCGTATGGAGACAAAAGACTTCATCAATTTTTCTACAGAGTTTATTCGGTTTTTGCTGTGAAGAGCAAGTCCATTCATCAAAATGGCATCCTGATTAGCTGTTATTTTTACCCTTCTTGAAAGAGGTGACTTTACCGTATCTTTTGTTATGCGGGATGCGCCGTCCTCTATTTCTGTTCCAGTAATCATCTCATACATAATGGCACAAATACTGTATACGTCCACCGAACCATCTATCTTCTCATGAAGATTGCGAACTTCCGGTGCCTGATATCTGCTGTTTTCCCCTATGGTTTCCATCGGCGCATCTACAAAGCTTCGGCTGTATCTTCCGCTGTCCATAAGGATAACTTCCCCGGAATCTACTAAAAAAATATTTCCCGGATGAATGTTTAAATGAAGGATTCCCTTCTGGTGAAGCCTGTCCGTAATATCCATTACCGGCATCATCAAAGCTAATATTTCTGTTATAGAGAAGCGTTTCTTCTCTTCGATTGCCGCTTCTAATGTCTTTCCATTTAAATATGGCATTACCATGTATGCCGTTGCATTTTCTGTAAATACATCCTGTACTGGAATAAGAAATGGTACGGAAACAGAGTGAAGGTCTTTGGCTTCTTTTAAGAACTGGGTAAGCCCTCTCTCATAAAAAGTCTTTTGTTCTCCACCCGCTCTGATTCCTATACGATTGCCCCCATCTACACGGCTGCAAAGCTGGGAAGGATAGTACTCTTTTACAATAACCTTTTCTTCCCGCTGCAGATCGTAGGCGATATATGTAATCGTATACAGTCCGATTTTAAGGGCAAACCCCACTTCATATCTTTGTGCAAGAACGGTTCCCGGTCTTATCTGTGACGGATCAGGCGCTGTTTCCGCCTTTAGGCCACAATAGGGACAGACCGTATACTGGGCTTTTTGCTCATTCATACACCCCATGCATCTCTTTCCACTCATTTTTCTACCTCCGCGCTGTTGTATTTCTAGTTCACATATTCCCAATCTTCTAAGGAATCTCCACTATTTTTTCGCTTTGACCCGGATCCAGACGGCTCATACCCATATCCCTTTACTGGTTGGCTAGGAGAACTATACTTTTTAGATGATTTCGATTTTGAACTACTACTAGAGTTCTTCTTCGAGCTGCCTCCCGAACTTTTCGACGATCTTTCCGTTGTCTTTTTCGGTTCTTTCTTTGCTCCCTTACTTACAACAAGATCAATCGTACTTCCCTCATCCACTTTTTTTCCGGCTTTGACACTCTGTTCTAAAACAATGCCCTCGCCGTATTCATCATTGTATTCAAAAGTAACCGTATGTTTTAATTTCTGCTGTTCTAAAAGAACTTTTGCTTCCTCTAAGCCTTTTTTCACAACATCTGGCACTTTCATCTGCTCTGGTCCATCACTGATTGTCAATAAAATCTCTGTACCACCAGAAACTTTCTTTCCCTTTTCAATGGATTGTGCGCTAATCGTATTTTTCTTATAGGAAGTGCTATATTCATGCTTACTGATTCCTATATAAATCTGCGATTTTTCTGCCTCTTTTAATGCAGCGTCAAATGTTTTTCCAATCAATTCCGGCATCGTATGGGATTCTTTTTTCTTTATATTCTTCCGGCCTGCCGACAGAGACAGGGTAACCGTTGCTCCTTTTGCAATCTTATTGCCGGCTTTTTCGCTCTGCTCTACAACATACTCTGGAATAATATTACTTTCCTTACTTTCTGAAGTTACGGTCCGTATATTGTCTGCCTTTTCTATCTCAGCACATTTCTTTGAAGATATTCCAACATAATCCGGCATCTTTACTTTTTCATTTCCCGCGCTGACAATCACATAAATATTTTTATTATTTTCACCAACTTCTTTTCCTGCCGCCGGATCCTGGCTGAGAATCACACCTTCTTTTTTATCCGAATTCTCCCGGTTTGTAATGACAATCTGAAGTTCGGATTCTTTTACCGCATTCTCCGCCTTTTCAAGATCAACGCCGACATAATTGCCAACAACATATTTTTCTTCCTGCTTTTGCTGCTGTATAACTGCTGTATCTTTCTTTGGCTGCTGCATTCGCAGAAATGCTCCAATACAGAGAACACATATTCCTGCCGCAATCACAGGGGGAATCCATTTTTTCTGTGGTTTCTTCACTGGCTGCCCAGTTTCATTATCAATTCGCGGCACTTCTTCCTCGGAAAAAAGCTGCTTTTCAAATGCGTCCATCGTCTGCGTTCTACTGCTTATTTTGGTATTTAATGCGTTAAGCAGAGCATTCTCCTGACTTTTTGTTATTGTGATTCCAAGTGCCGATGGCGCTTCTAACGTATCTTTTACCATACGGGTGATGGAGTCTTCCGGCACCTTGCCTGTAATCATTTTGTAGATGGTTGCCGCAAGACTGTATACGTCAGTCCATGATCCCTGGTCTTTGTAAAGCTGGTACTGCTCTGGCGGTGCATAGCCCTGCTTTACGATCACACTGATACTTTTATTCTGTGCTAAAGCAGAATATCTTGCCGAACCAAAATCTAAAACTTTTAATTCACCAGACTTTGTAATAAATATATTATCTGGCGTGATATCCCTGTGAATGAGATTATTTTTATGAATTTCCTGCAAAGAACGAATGACTGGGCGTATCATTTTCAATGCTTCTTCTACTGGCATCTTCTTCTTTTCTTTTAACATCTGTGCCAGGGTACATCCATCCAAATACTCCATAACAAGGTAAGCAGTGTTATTCTCCTCGAAAATGGCAAATACATTCACCGTTCCGATAATATCATGAAGCTTCATCAGTTTGGCCGCTTCTTCTTTAAAGGATTTTAAACCATTTCGAAACTGCTTTTTCCTGTCTCCTGTAAAAATCGTAATCTCCTCTGTTCCATTCATTCTTGAGGCACATTCTCTTGGAAAATACTCTTTAATGGCTACCTTTCTTTGAAGAATCTGGTCCCAGGCAATATAGGTTACTCCAAAACCGCCAAATCCAAGTACCTTACCTACTAAATACTTTTTATCAAGCACTGTTCCAGGCTCTAAATGGTACATTTCCTCCGGCATCGTTCCGTTAATATAACCACAGTATGGACAGATATCATCAAATGCTTCATAGATTTCCATACAGCCCATACATTGCGTGATTCTTTTGTTCCCCTCTACTTCTTTTTGCATTGATTCCTCGCTTATTCTGCTGGTTTATTTACTTTTTCCCAGCTTAAATACGTTCTCCTCATTTCCAATAATAATGGTAGTTCCTGCATTAAGCCATGTCTGTTTTTTACGCTCTAACCTCGTTCCATCTGGCAGATATACTCCATTAGAAGAATAATCTACGACTCTGTACTGACCACGTTTTGAATCATAATCAATAATGCAGTGATGTCTGCTTATTTTAACACTATTTAAAATAAGATCATTATTTTCCTGACTTCTTCCGATACGGATCTTCATGCCTTCTTCTAACGGTATTACCGCACCAGTGTATTCTCCACGAACACCTTCTAAATAACCTTTTTTCGGTTTAGATGCACTGGCTTTTACGGCAGAATGGATTGAAGTACCCTTTCCTGATGTAACATTTGGCTTCTTTACCGGTGGCTTTTCTCTTCTTTGTGGTTCTGGCTGTATTGTTGGCTGCTGGAACTTTGGAGAAACAGGTTTACGTCTCTGTGCATCCTGCTGTCTCTTTTCCTGCTGTCTTTGTTCTTCTGCTTTTGCTGCTGCCTTTTTCTTTAATGCAATAATGACACATAAAATAACAAGAAGAATGGCTACACCGATTCCGGCAAAAAGAATGATCTTCTTATTTGCTTCAAAGAAGCTCTTTTTTACTTCCTTTGCCGTCTGATAATAGTATACATCATTTTTATTGCCATTTTGTTTTACAACGGTAATTCCACTATTGCAATAGCTTGCATTTAAAAGTTCGTCTTTGCTAAACTTTCCAAATTCTACAACGGTTTTCCCATCTTTATCTATCACACCATACTTGTCATCTTCGTTTTGTAAAAGGACAAAATCATTTCCAACAAACTTTACATCTTTCCATGTACCTTTTATAACATCTTCTTTTGTAAGGCTGTATAATTTAAAACGATCCTTCTTTTCATTTTCAAACTTAAGAAATGAAGTTTGTCCTTCTTTTTTGATATCCTGATTCTTCTCTTTTTCAAGTTCACTTTCTGTCATAGTACCTGACTTTAAGCTGTCGGTATTTTCCTTATAGTCTGCAACCTCGATATCATTTTTATTGATAGCCTTTCCTGATGTGTCTATGATCTTAATGTTGTTATCCATATCTACCGCAAAGGCTTTTCCATCCCTAAACTCGCCAATGCTCTTATATTTTGATGTGCTCTGTCCATCTTCAATGTTATAAATAACTTTGAATCCATCATCCATCTGCATATCTGCTATGATATTTTTATCGGATACCGCTTTAATCAGTTTAAGACTTCCCTTTACTGTACTGTCTTTATCCTTTACCCATTCTTCCTCTGGAAGAATATCCTGTGTCTTTTCATCTTTTTCATACACTTCAATATTCTGGTCTGTCTCTAAATTACCTGTCAGCTGTGTTGTATACCTTTGTACTGCATAGTGAGTATCTCCGACCTTTACAACAAGACTGTTTTTCTTCTTATCTAAAAGTTTGTTTTCCTCTAACTTTACTAAAGTATTATCCTTCTCATTACGAATGTCTTCTTTTCCCCAGAAAACAGTATCTGAAATAACAGAATAACTTCCAGAACCTGTAAGCTGTTTCTTTTGTTCCTTTCCCTTTAAATCATAAAGATATGTTGTATTTCCGTTATATCCGGCTGCAATGGTATTTCCATTACTATATTCAGATACTTTTTCAAAATTTAAAGGAACTAATATATTCTCATCATAATCTACAATTCCCCAGTTTTTGTTTTGCTTTACCTTTATGTACTGATACTGAATGGTATCTTCCGGGAACTCCATCTCACTATAGTCAAAACCAACCGCTTTTTCCCCTTCACTATCAAGCAGACCATACTCTCCTTTTTGATTTTTCGCAATAAAATATCCGTTTGCTCCGGCAACCACCTGATATTCTGTCTCAAAATCATACTTTTTCTCCGCCTGCACATTGAGCTGACTTGTACACATCACTACTGTAAGAAGAAATACTCCCACTTTCTTACATAAACTAAATCTTTTTCTCATATTTTTTCCCTCGTGTCTGTTACTTTGTTTCTATTTTAAAATAATTAAAGATTATTTCAAATATTTTTATTCATATTTTTTTATCAAGTCGATATTTTTCTTTTCTATCTGGCTAAGCTCATTCTTTTCATCAAAATCAGATGGCTCAATTGTTCCTGAATACCAGCTTTTTTTATCAAAATAGATTTGGAGATCTGCACTGTCAAACTTTCTGTGATGACGGGCATAAATCTCATTCCTTGCTATCCTTAACTTACTTTTAGAAAGTCCGCTAAGATCAGAATCTGTAAGTTCCCTGATACTGCTATCTGAAATAATATACCCATCATCTGTACTGGATGTTCCTGAGGATGTACTTGCTGTCAGTGTTCCATCTTCTGCTTTCTTTAAGAGCTCTACATTGGCCTTCTCATACTCATTAAAAACATCCTCATCAAAATCGGATGGTGCGACGGTTCCATGATACCACTGCTGCGAATCAAAATATGCCTGGATTTTCTGATTATCAAACTTTCTATTATGGCGGGCATAAATCTCATTCTTCGCAAGCTTTGTATCCCATGCACTTAATCTAAGTACTTCTTCTTTTGTAAGTTTCCTGGAATTACTATCTGAGAAAATAAACGTATTGTCCATTGCGGCTGTTGTCGTGTTCTGACTTTGTGTTGCAGCTGTTGTTGCTACAGTTGCCTGTGTTGTTGCGGCTGTTGTAGCCTGTGTCTCCTCTGTCGCTGCCTGCGTTGTTGCTTCTGCTACTGCCTGGGTGGAACTTTTCGTGCTGTTATTGTCCTTTTGAGAGCTACTCTTTTTTCCACTAACCACAAATAAAATAACAACAAACACAATGGCTGCTACTGCGATAAGAAGGGCAATAATTACTTCTTTTGTCAGTCCCCCACGATTTTTCTTTCCCGGACCTCCTGGATATCCGCCACCCATGTTAGGATTCCACTGACTGTTTGGATTCATATTGTTCCAGTTTTGCTGGGAATTATCTGGATTCCAGCCTGGCTGCTGACTATTTCCAGGATTCCAACCCGACTGCGAGTTATTAGGGTTCCAGCCATTTTGTGAAGAATTCCCTGAATTCCAGCCTGACTGCGGGTTATTTCCTGTGTTCCACCCACCATTTTGGCTGTTATTACTTTCTCTGTATCCCATACTTTCTCTCCTTTTTAATTTTCTTTTTATTCGCTAAAATTGTTACTATAAAAATACCATTTTATAGTAATTTTTGCAATAGTCTGAAAAAAAACAAACAATTTTTATTAATAAAATTGAAAAGATTTTCGTACATTGCAAAAAGGGCTTAAATGCGTGCTTTTCATACTTCTATTTTTACATATAATGCCATACCGTTTCATAACTTGACCCTTTTTGCCGCTTAAAATAAAAAAACTCTACCAACGACTACTATTATTTGTGAGGAAATATGCTACTATATAACCTTTCCTTACTCTAATATATCATACGGTAGAGTTTTCTTTTTTATTTAGTTAGACTTCCTATCCCCCAAACGGAATATACATCTATGGGGGTAGAAAATTTTAATCATATTGCCTTGTTGAATTACATTTAAAAAGGTAATCCTACCAATATGATGAATAATTAGATAAGTCCATAAGACTATCCCTTACTCCGCCTCCCAAAATTGCAAGAATAATTGCATATGTAATAATGTATAAAATCACAAACACAAAATAAGAATACATTTTCTTATCGGGTGACAAATGCACAACTTCTCCATAACTGAAAATACCAATTAAAAATGTATGGAGAATACTTATCCAAAAAACAAACAGACATAACATGATGCTTCCCTCTGTTCCAATCATAAGTAGGAAACTCTCTACAAGAAGATATGCTGTGCTCCATATAGCCTGTACTCCATAGAATGACAAAAGCTGTGCATATGTTATCTCCGCTCTGAAAAATACTCTTGCAGAAAGAAGCATTAAAGCTGCAAGTCCAAAATAGCTAAATGCTGCCATAAGTTCTACACCAATGATGATTCTTCCCCACGGCACATAGGCACTAAAACCAAATAGCTTATCTTTTGCAATCGCCATAACAATAACCGCTAATACAAGTAAAACAGCCATATTAATTAATATCATTGTCATTCCGAGTATTGCGCTATTCATCTTGCCAAATTCTATCGCAGTATGTACTGGACGAATAAATATATCCCTGATTCTTGGAACGACAAACTGAAAAGAAGAAGCAAAATCGTTCCCAAGATTCTGTCCATTGAAACTTCTATTGTAGTGGTTGTCCATATTGTCAGCTATATAATCCGGTGAAACTGTTCCACGTTCTTCTTCTATAATACGAATCTGAAATACTGCTGTTCTTCCACCGGAACCTACACCAATAAATGCACCATCTCTGACCGGGCACTGTCCTCCCTGACCTTTCTTACCGATAAGCTGACCATTCACATAAGTTCCATGTGTACTTCCTGCATCAGAAACATAAACATTCGGCGGCACGACATCTATCACACACTGATGCCTTGAAATACTGTTATCTTCGGGTGCAGTTGTAACCATGCTGCCCTTTTCCCTTCCTAATGTAATCTGTCCGCTTCCATTAAATCGCCATTCCTTGCCGGTCATGATTCCGTCCGTACATTTGATAATAATCTTCATATTTTCCTCCCTGTATCGACAAATTATACACCTAATTCCTCAAGAAATGCCTCACATCCCTGAACAATATCATCATAAGTCACATCAAAATTACCAGTATACCACGGGTCTGCAATATCCCTCTTAACCCCTGCATATTCTAATAGCAGATGTACCTTGTGCTTTGGATCATGACCAATGATCCTCTTTACATTATTGATATTCCACTGATCCATACACAACAGATAATCATAGGTAGTATAATCTTCTTTGGTAAGCTGTACTGCCGCACGCTTTTTATGAGGTATCCCCATCTCATCAAGCTTCGCTCTTGCACCCGGATGCAGAGAATTACCAATTTCCTCCCTGCTCGTTGCACAGGAAGCAATAAGGAACGAATTCTCCATTCCCTTTTTTTTCACCATATCCTTTAAAATAAATTCCGCCATTGGTGATCTGCAGATATTGCCATGGCATATCATCAAGACTTTAATCATATGCTCCACCCCTCTTTCTTTTTAAATCTATTTTACCATAAATTCTGGGGTTTTTGTAATTTTTTCAAAGATTCTATTTCTGATGGAGATTAATTTATTCAATTAGATATGAAAATGTATTTCTTCTGTTTCCATTATATTTTTTAAGACTCATATTTCGGAGCTATCTGTGTTGTCCATTCAAATATCTTATTTAACACCTTATCCACAAGAACCGTATAAATAGAAGCAAATACATTGGCTCCAATACGAAGCACAACAGCTCCTGTCATTCCAAATAACCCAGAAGCAATGGACAACGCACCAAAGGTATTAAACACGGTCTGCCACGCGTAACCTGCAGAATATCCCACTCCAATTCCACCAATAATTCCGATATATGGGTACATTGATTTTGGAAGAACAATATAAAGTACCACAAAAATGAGGGAACCTAAGATATTATAAGGCCCTCTTAATTTAGCCCTTGCAACTAAATCACTGGAAAATGGCAGACATACAGACATACAGGCAATTCCTGCCCACATCGCTCTTGGTAATCCTAATAAAGACATAATGAGTAATGCGGTAGAAACCATTACTGTCAGTCGAATATACCACCAGTTTCTTGCAGAATGAAGATTAAATTCTCTGAACAAATCAAGAAATGTCCGGCGATATGGCCGATTCCTCTGATTCTTATAAAATACTGCCATGCAGATAGCCATTCCAATGAGTAAACTTATTACTCGCATACTATACTCTTCTCCAGTAACATCATATCCCTGTAATAATAAATATCCTAATACAAATGTTGAATGATTAGACATGATCACATTATGGCAGCCTAAAATCATCAGTAACATAATACAAACAAGATTTACAAAAAATGCAGGTATCGGGGCTAAAGTGTTTGTAAATCTCGGCCCTATGATAAGAATCCCGAAAATTCCTGCAATACACAAAAGACCATGTGTTGTTTTAATTCCGAAATCCGCCTGTCTTAATACAAGCAATGCTAAGAGAACAACAACTCCTGCAACACTGTTTCCAGAACCAAATACTGCGCTAAACAGCGTTACTAAAGCAAAGCAGAAAGCCACAACAAGGTATACCTTAACATTATAAATTAGGATGTGCCTTCTCTTTTCCTTCGGGTCTGTTGTCTTTTTGATCAATTCTTTTGAACCAATTGAGCTAAGTTGCAGCTCTTGATAAAATGTCATAAATTTCCCACCTTTTCTCTTTTCATAAAATGAATTTATCGTCAAAGTGGAATACAATATACCTCAAGCTACTCTAATTGTCAAGCATATTAAATCAAAGAATTTTGGCATAACCATCATAAATTCTCATATCTTTGTCTGAATTGGGTTATAAATATAGCTAAATTGAACTAAATAAATTTACATAATTATACAATTCTATTCGTAGGTAGTAGGTAGTCCTAGTATCTTTTTAGTACTTCTCAGAAAAAGAAAAAAGCCCTAGAGCCACTATTTAAGCGGCTTTAGGGCTTTTGAAATATGTTCAAAAATTAGTTGTTGATTAACTGGTCTTCATCACTCCAGCTGTACAGCTTACGGATATCTGCACCAACTTTTTCTGATGGATGCTCAGAAGCAAGTTTTCTCATAGCTTTGAAGTGTACCTGAGATCCAGCATCAGACATATCAAGTAAGAAGTCTTTTGCGAATGTACCATCCTGAATATCAGAAAGAATCTGTTTCATTGCCTTCTTTGTCTCAGCTGTTACGATCTTAGGACCTGTGATGTAGTCACCGTATTCAGCTGTATTAGAGATAGAATATCTCATTCCAGCGAAACCTGACTGGTAGATTAAATCTACGATTAACTTCATCTCATGGATACATTCGAAGTATGCGTTACGTGGGTCATAACCAGCTTCGCAAAGTGTTTCGAAACCAGCCTGCATAAGAGCACAAACACCACCACAAAGTACTGCCTGCTCACCGAAGAGG
>OICS01000381.1_pt1 | contig 17205 bp, 16 predicted proteins | sample 1581341 | NCBI WGS metagenome assembly OICS01 (sample SAMEA3882550, study PRJEB24775) | human gut metagenome | biome: human-associated habitat; feature: intestine environment; material: feces | place: Netherlands | collected 2009/2010
TTTGTATATTTAAGGAAAAATCCAAGTGCAACAGCCTCAAATATAAATAACATGGAAGTGGTTGCAACAGCTCCGTTTGCCGCTACCTTTGTAACTGTTCCTGCATCATTTACGGCAAATCCGTTAAAGGTTCCTGCTACAACATCTGCAAATGCGGCAACGACCAGAATACAGAACAGCCAGCAGAATAAAAGAAATAATTTTTTTCCAAGCTTTCCGATATACGCTTCGATGATATATCCGATCGTACGTCCTTTATTCTTTACGGATGCATACATGGATGCAAAATCCTGCACAGCTCCGAAAAATACACCACCGATGAGGATCCATAACAGAACCGGCAGCCAACCGAAAATTGCGGCCTGGATCGGTCCGTTGATGGGACCTGCACCTGCTATGGATGCAAACTGATGTCCAAATACTACATTTGTATCAGCCGGTACATAATCAACTCCGTCCTCCATTTCGTATGCCGGAGTTTTTGCTTTCGGATCAATGCCCCATTTGTTCTGGAGATAACGGCCATACAGAAGATATGCACCTCCAAGAACTACGATGGCTATGATCATCATTGTGATTCCGTTCATAATATCAACTCTCTTTCCTTTGTGTTTTTTATACATGATACAATGACCGTAAAACAGTTATTGCATCAAAAAACGCCCTTGCTATCCTTTCGGATAACAAAGGCGGAATGTTCCGTGGTACCACTTTGTATTATCGTATTTATTGCTAAACGCGACCACTTATTACTGTCATATCAAACAGCCTCTTCTGTAACGTGAAGACTACGTCCCGGCTTACTTAAAGATTTCTATTCAGCGGGATGCTCCCAGGTGATATCACAAAATACCTTCTGCCGCTTCTCATCAGCCTGCGGCTCTCTGTGATCCGGCCTGCTTTTTGTGGTCTGTCCTGTTCCATGCATTTCTCTTTTTTATTTATCTAATGTTTTACTCCTTTTTTTATAAAAATTCAACAAATAATTTATATATATTTTACAAATTTGCATATGTTTTTTTATGCATTTTTTAGGTAAAAGCCAAAACACGGCGTATGTAACGAAGCCAGATCTGATCCCAGCTCTGCTTTACGATCCGTTTTCCGCCACATACGCCGCATTATCCATTATTCAGAAAATGTATATCTTACCATGTATCCTTTTCCGTCACCGGTTACAATCACGACTCCGCCATCGGGATTCTCGATCTTATCAATGATCGGAAATCTTCCTTTTTCTTTTACGAAAGCTTCCGGACTCTCGATCTTTGCTTCAACGATCTCCTGCTGAGAATGACGATCGCCACCGCAGGGATTAATGGTTTCAATAATGATCTCATATTCCTTCATACCCTTCACCTCTTTCATTTAATGCAGTTTTTCAGTTCTTATACTTACATTTTATCGTAAAAATCCCGATCATGCAAAATGCGTTCTGCACAAATTTTCAGAGGATTTATTGGTATTTTTCACTACATTCAGACTTTTTCTGTTTCCGGATGTTATCTTCCTCAAAGAAGGCTTTTTTTATTCTACAAAGTGGATCCTGCTTTTATCAAAACGATCCTGCTGCATTCTGCTCTCTGCCGGGTACCCCAGGGCAAAAAGAGAAAATACCTCCACATTCTCCGGAAGCTTCAGAATATCATGGACCAACGCCATACGATCCTTAAGCGGTGCAATTCCGATCCACACGCCGCCAAGTCCCAGTGCATCCGTTTCCAGCCAGATATTCTCCTGTGCGATAGACATATCGATCTGTGCCATATCCTGAACAGGCAATCCCTCTTTCCGATATACCGGAACGATCACAACCGGTGCACCTGCTGCACATCCTGAATAGGGAGTGGCTTTGGAAAGCTCCAGGATCTTCTCCTTATCTGTCACAACATAAAATTCCCACGGCTGCTGATTGCATGCGCTTGGCGCCTGCATACCTGCCTTCAGGATCTGAAGGATCTTTTCCTTCTCTACGGGTTTATCTTCATATTTGCGGATACTTACTCTGTGAAAAATATTCTCCATGCTATTTTCTCCTCGTCATACTCATATCACTTGTTACAGTTCATACTCATCATACAGCTTCTGACGCCATTTTACATCCGTCATCACACGCTGCACTTCATCCGACCGTCCATCCAAAAACAAACGATTGATCACTCCCACCGGTATATACAAATTATACCACATCATCAAAACATAAAAACCCCATAAAACGTATTTTTACAAACTCTACAGGAACTTAAAATGGAAAACGCTCCAGAATACGAAGCTTTCAGAATGTCCATACAGACAAGAATCCTATAAGATATAATAACCATACCACACATCAATAAATAAATCACTCAAAACTGTTCCAAAAATTCTCCCATAATCTGACACCGCCACCATCTGAAAACTCCCGGACAGCCAAACATCCGGGAGTTTTTCTTATATCACTTATAAACTTCAGAAATTATTTCTCCTGCACATTGATGATAACCTTCATGGTTGTCTCACGGTTCTCATCAATGTACTGATAAGCCTTCAGATAATCTGCGAACTTAAATGTCTTTGAGATCAGCGGCTTTAAATGAACCTTTCCCGCATTTACAAGATCAATGGCATCTACATAATCATCATGACGGTACATCATAGTACTCTTGATATCCAGCTCGTGGTCATTGGCAACAGCAAGGTCAACGGTTGCCATATCCGCAAATACCGCTACCAGTACGATCACGCTGCCTTTTCTCGCATACTGGATGGCCTGTCCCATGGTGATGTTATTTCCGGCACAGTCATAGATCACATCTGCCTTATCCGGACCAAACGCCTCTACCAGTGCCTCTCCGAAATTTTTCTCCTTCGTGTTTACACAGATATCAATGCCGCACTCTTTTGCTTTTGCAAGACGAAGGTCACTGACATCCGTGATCATAACCCTGGCTGCCCCCATTCCTTTGGCTGTCTGCGCAACAAGGTTTCCGATGGGACCTGCACCGATCACTGTGATGTTCATCCCTTTTACATCGCCCATCTGCTTCACGGCATGGACTGCAACTGCCAGCGGCTCGATCATTGCACCTTCCTCGTAAGACATCTCCTCCGGGATCGATGTTACCTTAGATGCATCTACTGCAAAGAATTCAGAAGCTGTTCCTGTTGTCTGGAAGCCCATAACCTTCAGTTCCTCGCAGAGATTATATTTTCCATGGCGGCATGGATAGCAATGTCCGCAGTATACCTGAGGCTCGATGGTTACTTTCTGGCCAACCTTAAAACCTGTCACATTCTTTCCAAGCCCCGTGATCTCACCGGATACTTCATGTCCCTGTGTTACCGGATATTTTGTAAAAGGATGCTTACCGTGATATACGTGGATATCTGATCCGCAGATACCAATGTTCATGATCTTAACCAGAACCTGGTCATCTCCCACTTCCGGAACCGGAACCTCTCTGAAAATAATCTCTCCGGGATTTGTCATTACCTGTTGAAGCATCTTATTCTCCTCCTCTAATTTCTTTCTATTGCATATCATCTTTTATTAATTATTTTATTAAAGTAATTACATTATTATTCTTTTCTCCTGATCTGTCAAGATAGTTTTCTATGATTCTGCTTATTGAACAAGTTTGCAGCTTTGTTTTTATGCACATTCCATAATTATCGGTAAACGGACTAGTCAAGCGAATATTCGCAATACACTTCGCTACTTGCTCATGACCGAATAACTCCTTCGCGGTTTATCGGTTAAAAAACAAAGCCTGCGGATTCAGCATTTCTGTAATCATATGCTGAATCCACAGGCTCCTTATACGCTTTAATAAATAGTTTTATAGAAGTATGATATTCCTCTCCGGCAGGTTTGTAAAGGCTTTTATCAATACCAGCGTGTCATCGGCAGATCATTATTCACACCCTTGGTCATAAGAATCTGGTGAAGATCGATAATTCCGTTGTGGAAGGTTGCCGCACATGCTGACAGGTACAGATCCCACATACGCAGGAACTCTTCGTCAAACATAGTCTTTTCTTTTTCAATATTGTCCCGGAAATTCTTCTCCCAGTGAAGCAATGTCTTATTGTAATGCAGACGGAGATTTTCGATATCCAGGGTATGGAAATTGTCCTCTGCCATATGGTTCAGGATCTCACGTAAGCTCGGAACAGTTCCGCCCGGGAAAATATATTTCTTGACCCACGGATCACCCGGATGCTCCTTCAGAGCACTGATAAAGTGAAGCAGAAACAGTCCGCCCGGCTTCAGAATCTTTTCCACACAATCAAGAAACAGCTGATAATTATCACGTCCAACATGCTCCAACATACCGACACTGACAACACGGTCAAACTGATACTCCTTCTTTGGCAGATCACGGTAATCCATCAGCTCTACCGTAAGATAATCTTCCAGACCCTGATCCTTGATCCGTCTCTGAAATTCTGCATACTGTTCATGACTTAAGGTGATACCGGTACCATGAACCTTATATTTCTTAGCTGCCTCGATCAGCAGAAAGCCCCAGCCGCAGCCGATATCCAGAAGACTCATACCCTCTTCCAGATGTAATTTTTTAAGGATATAATCAACTTTATTTACCTGTGCCTGATACAACGTATCATCCTCATGGATAAAATACCCACAGGAATAACTCATAGTCTCATCCAGCCAAAGTTTATAAAAGTCATTTCCAATATCATAATGGCTGGTTACTTCCTTTTCCTGATTCTTCTTTGATGTTGAACTGAACATGATCTTTTTCAGAGCAGATTCATTGGTAGAAAATTTTCCCATCTGACCCAGAAAATGATCCAGCGCTTCATAAAGATTTCCCTCGATATCCAAATCCCCACGCATATACGCCTCACCCAGTGCAAGGGATGTGCTCTTCATCAGATCCGCCAGAGGAATCGCTTTCTTAAAATTCACCGTAAATGTAGGTTCACCCTCTCCGATGTGATACTCGGAATTCTTGAACTTTACCAGAAATGGATAATCTGTAAAGCGTTCAAGGAACTGCACCATTGCTTTCTCTTCCGTCTTCTCCTGTAATGTCTCAAACATAATAGTCTACCTCCTTTAACACAGCACTATGATACACCCGGAGGAAGGCTTTATGTCAAGGGAGATATGCAACAAAATTTTATCAATAAAATGAGAATATTTGGTAAAACTCTTCCTTATAATTATTTTTAGTTATCCAAATTAACTTGATATTTAAAGTCCACATTTAACCCAGGCCCCAAAAGCACTGACATTTTCAAAACATAATCGTTAATTATATATTATTTCCCGGTAATCATCTTTGTATTTTACGCATTTTTTATTGCTTTATATATAATTCAGACTTATAATAAAAGATACAAAAAAAGAGCGAAAACCATATAAAAATCCAACACTGGAGGGAACCTTATGAACGAAGAACTTTTTAATGAAGCATCAAAATCCAACATCCTGTCAAAACAGCTGGTCGATCAACTTCAGGAAAGCATGACCTACAGCAGCATCTCCTTCATCAATTGGACCATCGAAGTCCTCAAGCTCCTGAAAGCCCGCATCGAACGCGGCGACAAGATCAAAAATGAGACCACCGGCGTAATCTACGATCTCTACACCTTCCGCCAATTTGTAGAAAACAACTTCTCCACCTACATCACCGGCCAGGTCTTCAACACCTCCATCCGATCCCAGAAAATCTACTTCACCCTGGAAGCCTGCCCAGGCGGCTACAACCTCCTCATGGCAGACTCCGGCAACGAAAAAACCTACCGCTGGATCTCCAGCTTAAGCAAACGCTTCTCCCTGGTAGAAATGATCGCCACCGGAATCGTCTACGTCAAAGACAACCGTACCGACACCTACCAGCCATTTATCTCCGAAAACGGCAAATACTGCAAATACAACAAAGACCTGGGAAAACTCACAGAGCTCTGATCAAAACGGGGAATCCGCCAACGGCAGATTCCCCTTGATTTTTTCTCAGATTTCTTTCAAAAAATCAAATGGTTCTTCATCTTTCAAAAAATGCATCAGCATATAAGCACACATGATCGCAACCCTCTCCTCCTTCAGTATTCTCCTGACCTCATCCCGGTCCGCGATCACAACCTCGATCTCCTCACTATCCTCCTGAGCAGCCTTACTAACCTCACCACTGGCATACCCATAAACCGTAGCACAGGATTCATCCGTCATCCCGATCGTCGTAAAATAAGGCTTCTCAAAAGCCTCCGCAACCTTGATCGGCTCCAGCTTCAACCCGGTCTCCTCAAACATCTCCCGCACAGCACCCTCATGGAAATCCTCCCCAGGCTCCACAAGCCCCGCCGGAAACTCATAAATATACCCGCCGATCGTATACCGATACTGACGGATCAGCACAACCTTATCCCGCTTCTCTCCATAAACACTGTAAATGATCACCCCATCCGGATGATTCTCCCCTGTAGAAAGCTTCATATCCTCCACACTCTTCGCCCTGGAGGCCACAAAATAAGAAACCGGCGTATCATGTACACTGGTCGCATCCACCCCATAAAGATTCACGAACTTATTATCTGTAAGTTTTTTCACACTGTTGATCTTACCCATCTGAAAAACTCCTTCCCGAAAATTTTTTCTAAAAACATTTTATCCCATCCAAAACCAAAGGTCAATTTTTTATACTTACACTCACTTCACAATAGTGCTATAATAAATACCCTGCTATAAAATTAAAAATCCACTTATCACATTACCAAACAGCTACTGTAGACAAGAAAGAAGGAAAAAACATTGAAAAACCAGACCAATGCTGCCCAGGCCGAAAACCCTCTGGGAACCGCCCCTGTAGGCAGCCTGATCACCAAATTCGCCATTCCCGCCATCATCAGCATGCTGGTCAGCGCTCTGTACAATATCGTTGACCAGATCTTTATCGGACAGGGCGTAGGAATGCTTGGAAACGCCGCCACAAACATCGCATTTCCCGTAACCATTATCTCTACTGCTGCTGCATTGCTCCTGGGAATCGGCAGCGCCTCCAATTACAACCTGGAAATGGGCGCAGGAAACGAAAAAAAAGCCAGCTCCATTGCAGGAACCGGACTCTCCGCGCTGATAATCTCCGGTACAATACTCTCTGTCATTGTCCTTCTGTTCCTGAAGCCACTTCTTCATTTTTTCGGCGGAACACCGGACATCATGCCCTATGCCATTGATTACATAGGGATCACCGCCATTGGGCTTCCCTTTTATGTTTTAAGCACAGGCGGCAACCACCTGATCCGAGCAGACAGGAGTCCTACCTATTCCATGGCCTGCATCCTGGCCGGTGCCGCCATCAACACCATCCTGGACCCGCTTTTCATCTTTGGATTCGGCTGGGGCATCAAAGGTGCAGCCTGGGCAACCGTGATCGGCCAGATCGTATCCGGACTTCTGATCATCTTTTATTTTTCCAGACTCCGGAAAATGTACCTGGACCACTCCATGCTGATTCCTAAGGCACGCAATCTGTCTGCCATTTTTTCTCTGGGAATGGCATCCTGTATCAATCAGGTTGCCATTGCTGCAGTGCAGATCGTCATGAACAATACACTTCGCCATTACGGAGCACTCTCCGCCTACGGGAGTGATATTCCAATCGCCTGTGCAGGGATCATTTCCAAAGTCAATCAGGTATTTATGGCCATCTGCATCGGAATCTCCCAGGGTTCCCAGCCCATCTTGGGATTTAACTACGGTGCCGAAAAATACAGCCGTGTACGCCAGACATACCGCTATTCCGTAACCTTATGTACTGTGATCGCAACCATATTTTTTATCTGCTTCCAGTTCTTCCCGCATCAGATCGTAGGCATCTTCGGAAACGGCAGCGACCTGTACTTTCATTTTGCAGAAAAATATCTCCGCATCTTCATGCTGATGACCTTTGCCAACGGGATCCAGCCTATGTCCGCCTGCTTTTTTACCTCCATTGGAAAAGCCAGGCTTGGTGTGATCATGTCCCTCACAAGGCAGGTGCTCTTCCTGCTGCCTCTGATCGTCATCTTCCCGGTCTTCTTCGGAATCGATGGCGTCATGTACGCAGGACCAATTGCAGATACCTCTGCATTTGTGCTGGCCGTTGTTTTTGCCAGACGTGAGCTTGGAGTCATGAAAGCTGCAGAACAAAACGCCTGACATAAAAAATGCCATGTAATTTACTGCCCATCGGCAATATATTACATGGCATTTCTCACATTCTCAGATATTTATCTGAAACCACCAATTTCTGATCTTTTCTTCATACTCCGGCAGCTGCTTATGATCAGTCACCCTTCAGTACAACACGGATCTTCTTATAAATTACAAATACGATCAGAGATGTCAGTGCATATTTAAAGATATTAAACGGAGCGATGATCAGCAGTGCAAAGGTAAGCAGTCCGTTTACGGAGCTGTGTACTGCGCTTCCCATCTGGATAAAGGTCTCGATCGGCATTCCAAAAGCCTTACCGTAAGCCGGAAGCAGCACAAAGGCATTGACAAAGCATGCAAGGATCGCTGTCAGGACTGTTCCTACTGCCATACCTGCAACTGCATGTACTCTGCTCTTTTTATGACGGAAACGGTAGATCAGGCCGGCCGGTACCACATAGGCACATCCAAACAGGAAATTGGCAACATCACCAACACCGGCAGTCATGGTTCCCTTAGTCACAAGATGTACGAGAATCTTCACAAGCTCGATCAGGATACCTGCCACAGGTCCCATAGCGAAGGTTCCTACCATAACCGGTACCTCGGAAAAATCAAGCTGATAAAAAGACGGTGCAAGAAACGGGATCGGAAACTCAAGATTCATCAATACTCCGGCCACAGCACCAAGCATAGCTACCTGCGCGATGGTCCTTGTTCTGCTTCTTTCCACGGCATTTCCTCTCTGTAATATCTGTTCACTCATAACTCTCTCTCCTTCTTCAGAAATATTCAAAGAAAATTTCCACAAGAAATCTTTATGCGAAAAAAAATCTTCACATAAAAAGCCCCGGGAGCTTCTTCCCGGGGCACTGAGCACGTTCTTTAAATACTGCGCGTTCTTCTCTCATCCAGACTTTACTGTCGGTTCCGGAATTTCACCAGATCAGCCGCCAAAGCGGGTCGCGGACTATACCGCCGGTAGGGAATCACACCCTGCCCCGAAGAAATTTTCTTTTTTATGAGTTCATTATAACGCGCTCTTTTTATAATTACAAGGCTTAATTCTGTCACAGAAGCATTCTGCTCCATTTATATAAATCTAAGATCCACTCCTTTATGATCAAACCCAGATTTTCTTTACCGTACTCCAGCTACTGTAAAGAACCTTTTTTCCGACTCTTTTATATGACCGGATGCGGACATAATAGGTCTTTTTGTTTTTCAGTCCTGATATCTTATATCTGGTCGCAGACTGTTTTCCAACTGTGACCGTTTTTCTTTCTTTTGTAAATCTGCTGTCTGCTGCAAACTGGATCTGATAGCCGGTTGCCTGTATATTTTTTTTCCAGCTTGCGGTAAAGGATCTGTTTGCTTTTTTCAGTCCTGTCAGCAGAGTTTTTGGAGGCAGGATCTTAAAGGTAAGCGTTTTGTTGATACGACTGTATTTTCCGGTCCCTCTGACCTGCACAGTTCCAATTCCGGAATTTTTATTATTTTTGTAATACAGCTTATAAGCACTCGCACCGATCTTCTTTCCATTTACAGTTACGGTTACTGATGGCCGGATGGATTTTCCCGTATAAGTGTAAGAGGTTCTGTTTAGCTTGACATTGCTGACAAACCTTTCTGTCTTTTTTATAATTTTGAAATGAATGGTTGCGGTACCTTTATAATAACCGGTACCATAAATGGTTACCGTTGCAACACCCGGATACTGATTATCCTCGTAGTACATATAATAATCTTCGCCGGCTTTCAATCCGGGGATTACGATGGCAGGTGTGAGTTCTTTTCCTGTATATGTCTGATCAGCTATTGGATCCGCAGCCGGTAGTTTTCCGTAAATAGTAAAATATAATGTTTCCGATCCTTTATAATTGCCGATTCCCGTGAGCTCTGCACGAGCTTCACCAGGCTTTTCATTATTAACATAGGTTACCGTATAATCTTTCCCCCGTACCAGTCCGTCAATTACCACTTCCGGTTCCACTTTTTTTCCTTTAAAGGTGGTTTCCAGGTAGGTTTCATTATTTTCCGCAAAATAGCACACATACATTCCATTTTCATCTGGCGTAATCTTGAAACTCCGCTCTACTGTACCGCAGAAAATATCTTTTCCCGTGATCTTTATAGTCGCAGTTCCTGCATTGATGTTATTTTCATAAGTTACTTCATAATCGGAGCCCTGCTCAAGTTCCGGTGCGGATTCACTGGATTCTATTTCAGGTTCATGGCTTTTTCCATTATATTCATATTCTGGAGTGATCTGTTCAAACCATTCATTCTGAAGCGGTATCCGGTTGTCTGCTGACAGCTCCACAAACGTGCGGCCATGGTCCTCTGCGTATTTCTGAAGTGTGGAATCCTTTTTTCCCGCGATCAGTGCTGAATCCCTGAACGCATCATCCGCCCAGACAGTATCTGTGCTCAGTACTCTTATCCTGCACCCGGAAGACAGACAAAGTCCATTTTTCCCAACTGATTTTACAGATGCGGGAATTATAATATCACGGATCCCTGAACTGCTCTGGAATGCATATTCACCGATTTCTTCCAAGCCTTCGTTTAGGACAGCTTTCGTAAGCGACGAACAGTTTCCGAATGCACCTTCTCCAAGGCTTCTGACACTTCCCGGGACTGTTATGGAAGAAACATTTACACAGTAATAAAAAGCATAGTCTCCCACGCTTACAGTTCCATCCGGGATCTGGTAATCTCCGGAACGTCCGGACGGAAACACGATCAATTTTGTGCCATCTTTGCTGAATACCACTCCGTCTTTTTCAGAAAAATACGGATTTTCCGGATCTACTTTAATTTCTGTCAGACTGGACTCAGACAAGCCCTCCACAAAAGCAGCCAGCCCTATAGATGACACATTTGGGGGAATCGTAACAGATTTCAATTTCTCACAGTTGTAAAAAGCATTCTTTTCGATGGTTGTAAGCGAATCCGGCAAAGTAACAGACTCTATATCAGAAGCCTGGGTGCAATACTGGAAGGTACTGTTTCCAAGAACCGTTACTTTTCTTCCGTCAATAGTATCCGGAACTACGATATTTGTATCTGTCCCTTCATACTGATACAGCCTGAGTGTTCCATCATTCAGGATCTCATAAGAATAGTCATAGTCCATTTTGGACAATTCATAATGTCTGGGGGCATTTCCCGTATATCCGCAGTCAACCAGATATCTTTCGCCGTCAATAATGACTACGGAGTTCCTGTGACCGCTTCCTGCCCCCGGATCATTGGCCGCATACCTTGCATACACGGTCAGTCCCAGTTTTTCGCACATATAGTTCACTGCGCTGGTATTGGCCCAGCAGTCTCCGCCGCCATCCAGCATCAGGCCTGTATAACCAGAATGATACTGACTGTAATTAAAGTTGTTGGCAAGCCATCTGGCGATCGTCTCAACCTTTTTATAATCGGACATTTCCGCAGTAATATTTTCTTTGAGAAATGTATCCATTTTTTGTTCTGCGTAATACTCCGCATAATCTTTGAGTATGAATTTATAATAAACGGTACTGTTTCCATCCTGTACAGAGATCAGGGTCTCTCCAAACATGTATTCCCACTGGCTCTTTACGTCATTTCCGTTTTTGTCTACATAGGTTACATACTGCATTTTAGGAGTAACAAGACCGGTTTCGCTGACTTTCGCAGTATAACCGGAAACAACCGTATATACCGGATTTTTGCCGGATGTCTGGATCTGATAAGATGTCTGCATGGTATCCGGCATGGAGATCACACTGCTGTAAGTATCATTCATCGCATACAGATATATTTCTGTGCTCTCTACATCTGTTTCTTTTTCGGAAGTGCCTGCTGCCGGAATATCATCTGTGAATATATCTTCCTGCTGCTCCTGGTTTTCTCCGTCACCAAAAATTTCTTCCGGTGCCGCAGCCTCCTCTGTATCCTCTGTTCCTTCTGCTTTTCTGATGACCGCCGAAGGTTCTTCCAGAATTAATCCTTCATCAGAATCCTGTTGTATTTCCTCACTCTCTGAGCTTTCAGCTTCATCCGTTTCCGTTCCGATATCTGATCCCGGAAACTCTTCTTCTGTAATCTGATCTGTGCTCACGGCAGTATCTTCTTCCGTGATCTGATCTGTGTTTACGGTATTTTCTGATTCCTCAGAATTCCCGTCATCTGTAAAAGTATCAATGGTGTCTGTCATATCCGTCTGTGCATCTGTAAAATCTTCGGCCGCCACCGGTCCACATGGAACAATAGACATACATAATGACAGACCAAATGCTATCAATTTTTTCGGAAATTTCATTTCGTACCTTTCCTTCCTTTTTATGTAAACCGTTTATATGTAAGTTCTGTTTTTATTATAACGCGGCCCTGTCTTTTCGCAAGCTGCAATAATGTCCCCTACTCTGCAAAAAACCGCTGTGATCTTCATTTTAGATCACAGCGGTTTATGTTTTATTATCGGAACATCAGACTTTCCACAATTTCAGCATTACTGTTCTTTCCATATCCGCATTCGATCAACCAGTTTTCTGGCTGGATACTGCCAACACCACGTTCTACTGTGATGCTGCATGCTCATATGCATTCTGTATTCTTACAGAATATCGATATGCTCTCCTGCAAGTGCCTTGTTCATGCTTCGTACTGCGCAGAATTTACCACACATGGAGCAGGTATCATCATGCTCCGGTTTGCGCTCGTTCCAGATGCGTTTTGCTGTTTCCGGATCCATGGCGCATTCCCACTGTGCCTCCCAGTCAAGCTTTCTTCTGGCATCTGCCATCTTGTCATCGATCTCACGGGCACCGCGGACACCTTTGGCAATGTCTGCTGCATGAGCTGCGATCTTAGATGCCATGATTCCCTGTTTTACGTCCTCAAGATTCGGAAGTGCAAGGTGCTCGGCCGGTGTTACATAGCAGAGGAATGCTGCTCCGGACATAGCAGCTACTGCTCCGCCGATCGCGGATGTGATGTGGTCATATCCCGGTGCAACGTCAGTTACGATAGGTCCTAATACATAGAACGGTGCACCCTGACAGATGGACTGCTGTACTTTCATATTTGCCTCAACCTGATCAAGCGGCACATGTCCCGGTCCCTCGACCATTACCTGGACGTCTTTTTCCCATGCACGTTTGGTCAGCTCGCCAAGACGTACAAGCTCCTCGATCTGGCATACATCTGTTGCATCAGCCAGACATCCAGGACGGCAGGCATCTCCAAGGGAGATGGTCACATCATACTCGCGGCAGATATCCAGGATCTCGTCGTAATATTCATAGAACGGATTCTCCTCACCGGTCATACACATCCATGCAAATACAAGAGATCCTCCTCTGGAAACGATATTCATTTTTCTCTTGTGATTACGGATCTGATCGATGGTCTTTCTTGTGATTCCACAGTGAAGAGTTACAAAGTCAACACCATCCTGTGCATGGAGTCTGACTACATCGATAAAATCTTTAGCTGTCAGCGTATCAAGATCTCTCTGATAGTGGATAACGGAATCATAAACCGGAACGGTTCCGATCATTGCCGGACACTCGGATGTCAGCTTGCGTCGGAACGGAATGGTATTTCCGTGGGAAGAAAGATCCATGATAGCATGGGCGCCCATGTTTACAGCTTCCATTACTTTCTGCATCTCTACATCGTAGTCCTTGCAGTCTCTGGATACACCAAGGTTTACATTGATCTTAGTGCGGAGCATGGAACCTACGCCCTCCGGATCGATACATTTGTGATTTTTATTTGCACAGATTGCCACCTTACCGGAGGCTACCAGCGGAAGCAGTTCCTCTGTTGTCATGCGTTCCTTCTTAGCTACGATCTCAAGCTCAGGTGTGATGATGCCTTTACGGGCTGCCTCCATCTGTGTACTGTAATTTCTCATGTAAAAAAAATCTCCTTCCATAAATTCTTTGTGTTTATACAACAAAAAACCGGCTGCTGCAACGCATACGCATCACGGCAACCGGCTCTTACTCTTACGTACTTAATGAAAATCTTCTGTACTTCTGATCTCTTCTGTACTCTCTGATCTTCTGTGTCTTTAAGAATCCTTCGTGCATATGTCCCTACGTTGGCATTATCCAAATCAGGTTATGGGTCAAGACATTTACAGTCTACTCTCAGCTCGCTTCAGCGGGCCCCCCTGTTTTCATATGTTGGGGACGTTTGTTCGTCCATGTGGTTATTATAGTATACCGGCTAAAATTTGTAAACCATAATTCTGCATTTTATGACTTTTTCTTTCGACATAATCTGTCATTTTATCTCTCAAACTCCCCGGGATCTTTCTTTACAGACATTCTTCCACAGCTTTTCTGTTCCCCGTCAGGAGGATATCCGCAATCCGCATTCACTGCTTATTGCTTTTCGCAATTACAGCAGTCGATTTCCCTGATCCGGTCAATCTCTGCAAGGTTTTCTGCACCTGCACGGCGGATCCCCGCAAAAATGGAACCCGCAATATTGTGCCATACACTGAAGATCGCGCCCGGAAGTGTTGCAAGCGGATTGGCTGCAAAATTAGCTGCTGCCAGTGAGACAGCAAGGCCACTGTTCTGCATGCCTACCTCTATAGCTATAGCTGTTGTTCTGGAATACTCCACATGGAAGATTTTTGCAGCCAGAAATCCCAGCATCATACCGCAGAAATTGTGGATCGCCACTACTCCAAGCACCAGAACTCCACAGCTTACGATCTTCTCTGCATTTACAGCCACAATTCCTCCGATGATCATAACAATAGCTACAACCGACACCAGCGGCATAACATCGGATACCTTATCCACATGCTCTCCCGCAAGGCTCCGAAGAAAAACTCCCAGGAGAACCGGGATCAGAATTACCTTTACCACAGAAAGCACCATGGCCCAGAAGGATACTTCCACCCAGGCTCCTGCCAGAACATATACAAGAAACGGTGTCATCAACGGTGCTGCCAGTGTGGAAACTATAGTCATTCCCACAGAAAGCGCCACATCACCTCCTGCGATATAGGTGATCACATTGCTGGCTGTTCCGCCCGGACAGCATCCCACCAGGATCACTCCCAGCGCCAGATCTGCCGGAAGGTTCATCACTTTACACAGAAGCCAGGCGATCACCGGCATAATGGTATACTGAGCCACTGCACCGATCACCACTTCTTTGGGTCTGGAAAAAATTGCCCGGAAGTCATCCAGCTTTATGGTCAGGCCCATACCAAACATGATCACTCCCAGAAATACAGACGTATAGTTCGTCATCCAAGAAAATCCGTCACGCCAGAAAAAAGCCAGGCAGGAAAAAGCGATGATAATGATCCCGATATATCTGGATGCAAGGCTGCTGATAATTCCGATTTTCTTTAAAACTTTTCCCATACATTATACCTCGTAGCTGAAGTTGTCGATCAGTCTTGTTTTTCCGATGTAAACAGCCATTGCTACAAGAACGCTGCGGTCAGCTTTTTCCACCGGCTGCATGGTAAGTGCATCTACCATGGATACATAATCAATCTTTGCCAGAGGCTCTGCTTCGATCACTGCTCGCATTTTTCCGAGAAGCTCTTCTGCCGGGATTCCTGCGTGAATGGCTTCCTGTCCGGCTTTTACTGCCTTTGACAGGCAAAGAGCTGCTTTTCTCTCTTCAGGGCTTAAGTAGGTATTTCTGGAGGATTTTGCAAGTCCGTCCTCCTCACGGATGATCGGACAGCCTACGATCTCAATATCGAAGTTCAGATCACTCACCATCTTGCGGATGATGGCCAGCTGCTGTGCGTCTTTCTGTCCGAAATATGCTCTGTCCGGTGCCACAATGTGGAACAGCTTGGTCACAACGGTACACACACCTTTGAAATGGATCGGACGTGTTTTTCCGCAAAGTGTCTCAGACAGAGTATCTATACTTACAAATGCGTGGGGATCATGATACATCTCGGAAGGCTCCGGGCAGAAGATCAGGTCTGCTCCCAGACTTTCGCAGAGTTTGCTGTCACGCTCAAAGTCTCTCGGGTAGGCTTCCAGGTCCTCGGTAGGACCGAACTGTGTAGGATTGACGAAATCGGATACCACTACGATATCATTCTGCTCTCTGCATTTTTTGATCAGGCTTGCGTGTCCCTCATGGAGAAATCCCATGGTTGGCACAAGGCCTACTGTTTTTCCTTCTTTTTTCCACGCTTTGATCTGTTTTCTTGTTTCTTCTACTGTTTTTGTTACCTGCATTGTGCTCTCCTCTTTTCCGGTTCCGGAACCGGTTTTCTTAATAGATTCGAGATAGCCTCTTTTCTGAATTCACCTTCGTCTTATTATCTTCCTGATCTGCGTCAGGCCATATCCTTCAGCAGTCCGTGTTTCTCATAATTGGTCACTCTGCTGATCCTGTTCTCTTCATCTACAAATACAACTGCAGGCTTGTGAGTACGGGCTTCTTCCTGCTCGTACTGTGCGTAAGCCATAATGATGATCTTGTCACCGGTGCTTACACATCTTGCTGCTGCTCCGTTCAGGCAGATCATACCGCTTCCGCGTTCTCCGCAAATGGTGTATGTCTCGAAACGGCTGCCGTTGTTCACATCTACGATCTGAACCTTCTCATATTCCAGTATCCCGGCAGCTTCCAGCAGTTCCTCATCCACAGTGATACTTCCTACATAATCCAGTTCCGCCTGGACAACGGTTGCTCTGTGGATCTTTCCTTTTAACATCTCTATTGTCATCTTATATAAGTCCTTTCCTGCAGGGAATAATTTTCAAGTGGATAAAAGCATCCGCTTCTGTATTTAATAAAAAAGCGTCTCGGGGTACACTTCGACCCTGAAACGCTTCTGATTGATTCCCTGTATATTGAGTCCTGTTTTTTATACACGAAAAGCATGCTCTTCAACAGTTGCTCAAAATTCCCATAACTGTTGTAACGCCTTCGTTATCATCGATACAGGCTCGTATCTTTTATAATTTTCATATATCCGTCCGTTCCCGATCCCGGGTTCCGGCTGGCTATTTTTATATAAGATTCCAGTGATTTCAGCCAGAGTATAGTTTTGAGTCCAAATACTATCTCTG
>OICS01000404.1_pt1 | contig 16311 bp, 18 predicted proteins | sample 1581341 | NCBI WGS metagenome assembly OICS01 (sample SAMEA3882550, study PRJEB24775) | human gut metagenome | biome: human-associated habitat; feature: intestine environment; material: feces | place: Netherlands | collected 2009/2010
AAACGATTTTTCTTACTGGATCGGAACAGTGTTCAGTTTAATTTTACAATCGGCGTTTTTAAAAAATTTTCACGCTTTGCCAAGAATCAGACTTTAGCAAGATTTTACTTTCTTAGGATTATCTTAATTATATCAATGCTGGCGGCAAAAATAGGAAAGATTGCTATAATGTTTATGAAAGAGAGGGATTATCCAATGAGTCTCAAATACGCACGGAAAAGCCAGGTAGCCCTGTTCAGCTTCCTGGCCGCCATCAAGGCCTGCAATGTTTTGTTCGTGGCCTACATGCTCAAGGTCATGCTGAACATTGCCTCTTCCGGCAAGGCTGATTACGGACGCCTGGTCGGCTTCGCGGCCTTGACGGCCGGGGGCCAGCTTTTGTTCATGGCCAGCAATTTCTTCTATGAAACGACCAAAATGAACATCATCAGAAGCGTGAACATGACCTTGAAAGAGGCCAACCTCCGCTACCTGATCGACCAAAACAGCCTGGACACCAAGGACGGGCTGAGTTTCATGACCAACGACTTAAAGCAGATAGAAACCAACCGGGTCACGGCCCAGCTGGACATCATCTACCAAAGTTTGACCTTCGTGGGCTCTTTGGCCTTTGCTTTATATAACTCCTGGGAAATGACCCTGGTCTTTATCGTGGCGACTCTGGCTCCGGCCGGCGTGCAGATGATTACCAGCAAGATCATCACCAAGAAGTCCAAGATCTGGACCCAGAAGAACGCCGTCTACACCCAGTACGTGTCTGACAGCTTGAACGGGGCCCAGTCAGCCCGCCTATACAACGTCCGCACTAATATCGTCAAGCGGGCGGTGGGTGCTGCCGGGGATATGGAAACGGCCCTTCGGAACATGACCTTGACCCAGGCCTGGGCCCTGGAATTGATTTACTCAGCAGCGGAACTTTTCTGCTTCATCATTCCCAGCACGATCGGCGGGATCATGATGATGCAGGGGCGGCTGGCGGTTGGGACACTGGTTATGATGGTCGACTTGGCCATCAACTTCATCAGCCCGGTGGTCACCTTGTTTAACGAATTCAACCAGGTCAAGTCAACCGTGCCGATGTGGCAGAGAACCCAGCGGGCCCTCAATTACGTGCAAAAAGACGACGATTACCCGGTCGACCACTTTGACGGCATGGAAATCCGGGACGTGGCCTACGTGACCAAGCACAGCAAGCGGCAGATTTTTGAACACGTGAACATCAAGATCAAGCCGGGGGAAAAGATCCTCTTGATGGCGCCGTCCGGCTGGGGGAAGACCACCCTCTTGCGCCTCATGCTGGGCATCTACACGCCAAGCCATGGTGAAATTTTAATCAACGGTGAAGAAGTGACGGGGGACTGGTACAAGGCCCACAACTTCTACTCCTACGTCAACCAGAAGCCTTTCATGTTTGACGACACCCTCCGCTTTAACGTGACTCTGGGCCGGCAGGTGGATGAAGAACAGCTGCTCATGGCCTGCCATGAAGCGGGCCTGGATGACCTGATCCAGGAAAACGGCCTGGACTACCCGGTCGGGGAGAACGGCAACAACCTCTCCGGCGGGCAGATCCAGCGGGTGGAAATTGCCCGGGCCCTCTTGTCTGGCCGGCCGATCCTTCTGGCTGACGAAGCCACCAGTGCCCTGGATCCCCGCCTGTCTTTGGAGATCCATGAGACTTTGCTGGGCAATCCGAAGGTAGCGGTGATCGAAGTCGCCCACAAGATTTCGGACGTGGAAAAGGCCATGTTCGACCAGATTATTGTTTTAGACAAAGTTAAGCCAGCCTAAGCTGGCTTTTTTATTACTTTTATACAGCAAAATATATGTTAAAAAGCTTTTTGATTTAGTAAAAGAAAAATATCTATTTTTGTACATATAAGAAATATGATATATCGCTCTTGTGAAGTAAGTGCTTACAGGATACAATGAAGAGTGTAAGTAAGAAAACAAGAAAACAAAGAAAATAGTTTGTTGCAAGACTGAAGGAGACTGAATTACGGCAGAACCAAAATGGCTGCAGGACATGAACCCTGAAGAATACTTGAAGGAAGATTTTGAAGCAACTGGCCACAGCCGCTACACTGTTGACGGCTTGGAAAAGAACGACCCTGAATGGCTGGACAAGGCAGCTGCCAAGGTTAATGCTGATGAAGGCGATGACTACGTTAAGCTGGACTCAGATTTGCTGACGGTTAACCAAATCAACTGGATGCTCCGCAACACTTTCGGTGAAATGACTTACGTGACGACAACAACCAATTCCTGTGGTACAACCGTCCGCAAGACCCTAACTACAAGATGAAGGCCGGCCGTGTGCCAGCCCAAGTCGGTGACACTATGGGCGCCGTTCACCCGGACATCCGTGACGTTATCCCAACTGCCAAGAAGGTTGTTCACGCCCTGCGGACCAAGGAAGGCGGCCATGATGCAGTTTGGATGCCAGTACCAACTGGTAACTTGACTGAACTTGTTTTGCACTACTACAAGAGAGTGGAAGACGAAGAAGGCAACTGCATGGGTATCTACGAATGGGTTCAAGACATCTACCCATTCGTGAAGTACTTCTGCGAATCAACTGGCCAGAAGCTGGTTGTTGACCCAGATGCTGCAACTGGTGCAACTTACCGCCGCAACTCTGACCCAGACGCTAAGACTGGTCCTTCAACCAAGGCAGCTGCTGCCAAGGAAGAAGCAAAGGCAGCTGAACCAGAAGCAACTAGCGGTGCATCCCACCACTAATCAAAGCATTTTTTGCGATCATACTAGTATTAAAGACCAGCTCAAGGCTGGCCTTTTTTGGTCAATTTTTGGCATGGAAGCAGCGGCTGCAAACACTTATACTAGTAGTTATAGATGCTTTTTTGGATGTGAGGATAAAAAACGACGCAATACTTAGTTTTTGACATTGGCGGAACCAACGTGAAGTATGCCTTTATGGATAATGAAGGGCAGCTGCCGGAAAAGGGGAAGCGGCCAAGCGCGGACAATCTGGACGACTTTGTCGCCGCCCTGTATGAAGTCGGCGACCAGTAGTACAAGGGCAAGTTTGCCGGGATCGCGGTCCGCGCGCCAGGGAAAATCGACACGGAGAAAATGAACATCCACTATGGCGGGGCTTTGACCTTTTTGGACGGCTTAAACCTGGAAGAGACGCTGGGGTCCAGATACGGGGTAGCGGTTAGCGCGGAAAATGATGCAAAGGCGGCAACCTTGTGCGAGCAGTGGCTGGGCGAACTCAAGGGAGTTGATACCGGAGCGGTGATGACTCTGGGCACTGGCGTTGGCGGCGGGATCGTCGTTGGCGGCAAGCTTCTTCACGGGAGCAGATTCCAGGCTGGGGAACTCAGCTGGATGATCACGAACCAGGAAGCTGGGCAATGAAGAGGCAGGCAAGATCTTCCGCCAGTACTGCTTGGATGTAGCCGTGATGATTTTGAACCTGCAGACCGTGATCAACGGGGAAAAGGTTGTGATCGGCGGCGGGATCAGTGCCCAGGAAATCTTGATCGAGGAGATCCGCCGACAGTTCGGGGAAATCTTGCAGGACAACCCGATTTTGGACCAGCAGGTAATTCCGCCGGAAATCGTGGCGGCCAAGAATGATACCAACCTCTACGGTGCTCTCTTTGCCTTATTGCAGGGGATGCAAAAGTAGCGGGAAAAAATTAGCTGAATATAGAAAAAACTGAGCTCATATTAATGTGAGCTCAGTTTTGTTATTGCCGGAAATTTTGCCTTTTACTTTTTCCTTAGTAGGAGAAATTGAAGAAGTCGTAATAGAAGATTAAAAGCAAGAGGTAAGCCAGGTCGATGGCCACGACCACGATTGGCCCGATGTAGGGCTTGGTAAATTTGCCATAGCGGATGAGGGCGAGAATCGCGGCTGAACCAAGTATGTCAAAGGCTGTACCAACATCCATGATCCGGAAAATGGTTAAAATGATGAAGCTGGCAAGCAAGGCAACTTCGGTGATCCAGAAGAGGACGGAAAACTTGCTTGTCCAGATTAGGATGGCCGCCAATACGAGGGCAACGGAAGCAATGATTAGTGACCAGCCAATGGTCAGATCTTTGGCTTTTGTTTGAAAACCGACCAGTTCCGCGCCCATGAAGCAGATTAAAACTGCTTCGGCCAGGAACATCAAGCAGTTGACGGTCTTGATTATCGTTGAAAAAGTTTTTTCTGTTTTTGTCATCATGGTGCCTCCAAGTTTAAAAAGCTATATTCTGTATATATGATACCGCTTCCTGTAGGGGGCTATGTGACATATTGGACTTGGCTTTTTTGAAAAATTAGCTTATTTCTTGCTTATTTCCACTGCTTAAAATTCCTGGTGCTGGTTAGGGTCGCGGTCGGGCCGGCGGCCATCTGCCTTGTCCAAGTCCGTCAAGGCGGTCACTTCTTCTTCAGTTAAGCTGAAGTCAAAAATGTCCAGGTTGCTCAACTGGTGCTGGCTGGAGGAAGCCTTTGGAATTGGCACTACCCCCAGTTGGACTTCCCAGCGCAAAATTACTTGAGCCGGGCTCTTGCCATACTTGGCGGCCAGCTTTTGAATCAAATCTTCCTGGAAAACTTCCCCGGCCCGCATGAGCGGACTCCAGGCTTCCGTAACGATCCCATGCTCATCGTCATAAGCCCGGACGGCGCGGCTGGACCAGTAGGGATGCAGCTCCACCTGGTTGACGGCTGGCGTAACCCCGGTTTCCTTAATCAAGCGGTCGATATGCCCTGGCTCAAAATTCGATACCCCAATCGACCGGACCAAGCCAAATCTTTGCGCGTCTATCAAGGCCTGCCAAGCTTCTACATAGTGGTCTTCCAAAGGATTTGGCCAGTGGATCAGGTAGAGGTCAAAATAGTCCAAGCCGCTTCTTAAAAGCCCTTCTTCCAGTTCGTTGATCGCGGCCTTGTATTCGTGGTGGGCTCCCGGCAGTTTTGAGGTCACAAAGAGCTGGCTTCTGGCAACAGAGCTGCTTCTGATTGCCTTGCCCAGGGCTCCTTCGTTTTCATAGCGGGCGGCTGAGTCCAAGAGCCGGTAGCCGCTTTCAATCGCCTGGCTGATGGCCAGGGCCCCTTGGTAGCCCTTGATCTTGTATGTGCCAAAGCCGATCCTTGGAATCTGGTTTCCGTCATTTAGCTTGAATTCTTCCATAATTTTTTCCTTTGCCTTTCTATTAGATAAGTATTGCTTGCTTTTTCTCTCAATTATAGGTTAAATCTTTTGGTTTCCGGGAAAAATCCTCTAAAATAGTTTTAGTTTAAAAAGCGAGGAAAAGAAATGGCAAAAAACGCAGGCGCAAGAAGCGCCAAAATACCAGCCTGCTGTCGGTCGCTATCGCCGCGGCGGCAATCATTTGGGGCGTCTACACCAAGGGCGGCCAGGGAAATTTAATTAGTTCCAGTTCAAATACCAGTACTTCATCAAGTGCGGTCAGCTCGGCCCAAACGGCTAAAACCGTCTACGGGGGATTAGCCAAGAGCGACTACCAGAAATTAGCCCAGGAAACTTTTAAATCCGGAGGCAAGGGCTGGCGCTATGTTAACAATAACCACTCCACCTTGGTGAAAAGCGCCTGGAAGGTCAACCGGGTCATTTACTCCAACCTGGATAGCCAGAACCGGACTTCCAGCTCCAACACTGCCTTTTTGGAGAAGCGGAACGTGGCTAACGATTCTTTAAGAGTCAGGCAGTACGTCCAGCCAACCGGCTGGCACTCCAACCGGCAAAACGGGACCCAGATCTACAACCGGGGCCACCTGATTGCCTACTCAGTTTCCGCTGGCATCGACCAGGACGGCAACTACAACCCCAATAACCAGTCCGGTGACCAGAACAACCCCAAGAACCTCTTTACCCAGTCAGCCTTTTCTAACCAGAAGATCCAGACGATTTTTGAAAGCAAGGTCCGGTCAGCTTTAAGAAGCGGGAAGAAGGTCATCTACCAGGCAACGCCAATTTTCAGAGGCCGGGAACTCATGGCCCGGGGGATCAACCTCCAGGCAGTTTCCACCGACGGCAGCCTGGATTTCAACGTTTATATCTACAATGTGCAGCCGGGCTACCAGTTTGACTACGAAACCGGCCGGGCAAAGATCGACCGCGGCATGCAGGTCAGCGAATAGAAAGAAGGAAGAAAAATGCGCGACAACTGTACAACTATGCTGGTGGGCCAAGAAGGCCAGCCTTGACGAGTCCACGATCGTGGCCAGAGATGAAGACTACGACCAGGGCTTTAACGAAAAGTGCTTTGTCTATTATCCAGCTAAAAATTATGATGAGCTCTTTGTCTCCAAAGGAACTGGCGTTGAAATTCCCTTAAAGGGAGAAGGCTGCGGCTTCACCGCCGTCCGCGACGCCGTAGAAGACTACGGCCGCTTTGACGAGCAGGGGATCAACAGCTACAACGTGGCCATGAGTTCAACGGAAAGCGAAGCCAGCAACCGCCGGGTCTTTGACGGAAGCCAATGATCAAATTGCCGCGGCGATTACGGCCAAGGGCAAGGGAATTTTTGACCAGCTGGTCAAGGACAATCTCAACAACTCGATTTACAAGTACCGGCCCTAATTTCCGGCAAAAAATAGTACAATAGGATATTGTAAGTTTTTTAATGTAAAGTAAGAAATCGTAAGGAGTTTTTTATGGAAAAAGAGATGACCTTAATCAGCGCCAAGGGCAAGTTAAAGGGAATTTGGGGCGAAGCCGTCAACCCGATCGAAGGGATTACCCCTTTGGTAATTTTGGCTAAGACCGGCGATAAGGACCAGGCCTATTGGCTCAGCCGCTACTTAAACGACGCTGGCATCTTGACCTTCACCTTTGAAGCAGAAGATGCAGCCAGCGCCATCAGCGGCTACCACCTGGCCTTTGACGAACTTAGAAACGATGACCGGGTGGCCAGCGAATACATCGTCTTTGCCGGCTACGGGGAAGCGGGCAACGCTGCAGCTGTTGCGGCTAGTGAAATCGGACGGTCCGTCCGGGGGATCTTTTTAATGTCACCAGTCATCAAGGACTGGGACAAGATCAAGGGCTACCAGGGCCGCAGCTACATTGTTGCCGGCAGCGATGACGACCAGGCGCCTTTGGCCAGCCTGGAAATGATGGCCAAGCAGCTGAAGCAAGGTGAACTTTTGCAAATGCGGGGCGCTGGCCACGACTACCGGGAAGAAGACTGGGAAAGAGCAGGGATGCTGCTCAGAACCTGGGTCTTGACCGGCCTTAACTAAGAAACTGTAAAGCAGAAAAAGAGAAGAAGGCAAAGCATGACATAAGTAAAAATTGTGCAAGTTAGTGAGAAAGATTTGCCAGAGTTGATTGCCATCAGCCGGGAGACTTTCGCGGATACTTTTGGCAAAGACAACAGCCCGGAAGATATGGCCAAGTTTTTGGACGAAAACTGCAATGAAGACAAGCTTGGGGGAGAAATGGCAACTCCGGGCAGCTTCTTTTACTTCTTAAAAGCGGACGGGGAAGTTGCCGGCTACTTGAAGCTGGACGTTGACGACGCCCAAAACGAAGAGGTCGACCCAAACGGCCTGGAAATCGAGCGGATCTACCTGCAGAAAAGTTTCCAGCACCGGGGCCTGGGCAAGCAGCTCTTTGAGTTCGCGGAAGAAAAGGGTCGGGAATGGGGCAAGTCTGTCCTCTGGCTGGGCGTTTGGGAGCACAACGAAAACGCCAAGAACTTCTATGCCAGCCGTGGTTTGACCCGGTTCAGCGAGCATGTCTTCGTTCTTGGCGATGACCGTCAGACAGATTTTTTTGTTAAAGAAGGCTCTGGTCTAGTCCTGGCTGATTAACCAGTCAGACAATAGCTCTTGGTACTTGGCATTTTCCTGGACAAAAGGCATGTGGCCGCAGCCGGCAAAGAGCTCCCAGCGGGCATTTGGCAAGTTGTCGTACATGCTTTTAGCCACTAGGGGAGTGCACAAGTCGTCAGTGCCGCTGGTAATCAAGGCCGGCAAGTGCAGGTCCTTTAAGCGGTCAGTGTACTCATAGCCGTGCAGGTTGCCAATCGGCGTATATTCATTAGGGCCCCAGCCGGTCAAGTAGGCCAGGCTGCCGCCCTTTTTTTGCGCAAAACTGGCTCCGGCAGGTCCGGCGTAAGCTTGATGGCGTGCTGGTCCATGAAGTGGGCATTGGCCGCCTGGTAGGCCAGGGAGTCGTAGTTGCCAGTTGTTTCAGCTTCCTTGATAGCGGCCTGCTCGCCCTTGGGCAGGTACTTGATCAAGCGGTGCAGTTCCTGGCTCCAAAGCTTGGCGGAGGCTAAAGTGGAGGAGAGGATCAGGCTCTTGACCCCTTCAGGCTGGTAGTCGCACAGGTAGATCAAAGCCAGCATCCCGCCCCAGCTTTGTCCCAAAAGGTGGATCTGGTCAAGGCCCAGCTGCTCTCTGACATTTTCCAGCTCTTTGACCCAGGTTTGGGCCGTGTAGGCTGTTTCCGCCTGGTCGTCGGGGATGCTGGAGTTGCCGCAGCCTAATTGGTCATACATGATGACCTGGCGGCCGCTTTTTTCAGCGACTTGGTCGAGGACTTCAAAATAGTTGTGACTGCTGCCGGGCCCGCCGTGGAGAAGGAGGAGCGGGGCGCGGTCAGTAGCCTCGCCCACGATCCGGCAGTAGGTTTGCCAATTTCCAAATGGAAGATATTTTTCTGTGATTTGCATCATTATTTTACCTACTTTAAACAACTTCATTTTTAAAAAATGGTAACATGAATAATGAGTAAAATGAATAATGAGTAAAATGAAGGTGGGAACAGCCATGATTAAGCAACAAATTTTTCCAATTGAAACAGACTTTAACTGGTATGACGTCAATGGCTTGAACGAAGCTGACAGTCGGCGCCTGCAGACAGAGTTTTATTTTACCCCGGAAATCATTTCCTACGTTTCCGACCGGCATGAACGGCCCCACTACGACTACGACCAATATACCGACACCCACTTGCTGGTCTATGACGTGCCAGTCTGGCCAACGACGACCATCAAGCACTTCACTTCCCGGCCAATCACTTTTTTGCTACAGGGCAAGAACATCTTTTCTTTCCATACGATTGAGACCAGCTATGTTTTTGACGAGTTCAATGATCCCCAGGTTTTGCGCTGGCTCTCACACGCCCAGGATGTGACGGAACTGCTGGCGACTTTTTTGATGTATGCTTCCCAGTACTTCCATCTGGCCATCACCCAGCTGGATGCTGAACGAAACGACCTAGACGTCAAGCTGAGCGATGACATCGACAATAAGGACCTGGTGGAGTTGTCCAATATTGAAAAGAGTCTGGTCTACCTGTCCAGTTCAATTCAGACTGACCAGATGATGCTGCGCAGCCTGCAGCACTCCCGGCTGACTTTTTCCAAAGCGGCCAAGGAAAGGCTGGACGACGTTTTGATTGAATCCAGCCAGTCTTCAGAAATGGTGCAGATTTCCCGGCAGGTTACCAAGACTTTGTCATCGACTTCCAACAACATGATGAACAACAACCTGAATGACACCATGAAGTTCCTGACGGTCTGGTCCATCGTTTTGACCATCCCGACCATTTTGACTGGTTTTTACGGGATGAACGTGAAGCTGCCGGTTCTCGGGGCCAGCTATGACTGGATAGTCATTATTTTGATCACCGTCCTTTTGATGGTCTGGCTGATCTTCTTCATGCGTAAGCACCATCTTTTCTAAAGGAATTAAGAGCTAGAAACAAGGAGCTTTAATGAAGAACAATATTGTAGTCGGGGCTTTGATCGCCTCCCTGCTGGCTTTTGTCGTGTACACCAGCACCAACAAGGATGCTGAAATGCGGAAAGTCACGGTGGTGCAGGTAAAGAAGTCCGGCAAGGTCAAAAAGACCGTTTCTTCCACTGACAAGGAACCGAATGTCAATTCCATTGAATATGACAACCAGGTCAAGAGCAGCAAGGGCAGTGACAAGCAGCTGGTCAAGGCAATTAAGAAGGCTATGGGCCAGGACGTCAGCTACCAGGTGGCGGCTTATGACTTGAATAAGAGCAGCCATTTCGCGGAAGTGACCAATACCAAGAGCGGCCAGGATTCCCAGAAGATTTTTTACCTCTATCTTTTGCTCGCCCTTTACGCCCAAGAAAAGTCCGGCAAGATCGGCGCCAGCACGACTATCAAGGTTACCAAGGCTGACAAGGCCGGGACAAGTACGGCGATCGCGGTCGGGATCAGCTATGGGCCAAGCTACTTGCGCGAGCAGATGCTGAAGGGCAACAAGACCGCGGCTAACGCGCTTTTGCGGACGATCAGGACTAAGCAGGTCAACAAGATCCTTAAGCAGCTGGGGGCCAGCCAGACTAAGCTAACGGGGACCTTCTCTAAATCCGTGGTCGGCAAGACGACAGCCAGTGACCTGGCCAAGATCATGGTTTCCATCTACCAGGGCAAGCTGGTCGGCAGCTACAACCAGCAGGTTCTGACTGCTATGACAGGGAAGACCAAGCTGGCCAGCAAGGCCAAGGGGACCATCTACCAGTATGCTGATGGCAATTTAGAGGTCGCCTTGATCAGCAATAACGGCCACAATTACGTGGTCAGCGCCTGGTCTAGCAAGACTGATGACTTTGCTTCCTTGGGGCAAGCCGTCAAGCAAGTCATGGAAAAGTAAAGACGGAGCAAACTGAACAGAAGAAATGAAAAACGACTCTACAGCCAGACAGTAGAGTCGTTTTGTGTTTTCTTGCGTTTACGTGGTTTATAAGTTTTCGTGGCCAGCCACATATACCAGGCGAATTGGAATTCCCCGACCATAATGCAGATAGCCAGCAGCAGGAAGGTTACTACGAAATGATTGATGCTGCTGCCGTCAGCGTAATGAAAATTGAACATGAAAACATTTAGATAAATCAGTAAACTGAACCAGTAAAAGTTTGCGAACCACCAGATTTTCATTTTTAGTTTTCATCCCCTATCTGAATATATGATAGCGCCTTTAGGAACCGCTTTCAATAGAAAGTGGAATTAATTTACAGAGTGTAGATTGAAACCTTCAGTTAGTAGTTATATAATTGCTACAGTTGAAAGGAAAATGGTAGTAATTATGACTCAAAAATGGTAGTAATTATGACTCAAAAAAGAACTTTGGACTTGGACAAGGTCCTGGCCAAAGCCACGGAAATGATTGAAAGCCGGGGCTTAAGCGAGACGACCATGCCAAATCTTGCCAAGGCTCTGGGCGTTCGCAGCCAGTCACTCTATCATTACGTGAAGAACCGCTCGCAACTTCTGTCGCTGGTCGCGGCCAGCCGGATCCGCCTGCTCTACCAGGACCTGCTCAAGCAGCTGGTCGGTTTGTCAGGCCACGAAGCATTGTTTAAGTTTGCTGACGTGGTCCGCGACCGCCTTTTGGAAGACCAGGCCCTGGCGACCCTCCTTTACCACATGGATGAATTTTCTGATGATTCAGAAGTGGTTAAAGAGGTGGTTAAGATCCTGGACTTGGGGGACCAGCTGCAAGTGGACACTGAACACGTGGTTTCCCAGCACGCCTTGGTTGGCGCTGTCCTGGGCTACGTCTTCCTGGACCGGTTTACAGATGGCCAGGAAAAGGTGGAAAGTCCGCGAGAAGCAGAGGAGAACTATCACGAAATGGTCTGGCGGCTGGTTTCGCCCAGCGTCCAGCAGTCAAATGCCTAGCTTAGTAGACTGATTGTAAAAGACAAAGAAAGGAAAAAGGACGTTGAAGAAGTTACTGAAGAACCACCTCGGCGCTTTGATCGCCTGGGTGCTCATTCTGGTGATTTCTTTGGTTGCCCTGCCAAACGTTGACTCACTGACTAGAGCGCACAGCGAAATCTCCCTGCCAAGCAACGTGGAAAGCGAAGCAGCCAAACTAATCAAGAACGAATGGGGCAATAAGAAAAAGAATACTTACGAAGTCGCGGTTGTTTTCAACAAGAAATCCGGTAAGCTGACCGAGACCGACCAGGGCAACATCGAAGCCTCAATCGACCGCTTGACCAGCAACCAGAAAAAATACGGCATCAAGGACTACCTGGCGCCGCAAAACAACATCGCGACCAAGAAGCTGCTCAAGTCTAAAGACGGAACGACTTGGGTCATGCAGATGAACATCGCCAAGAGCCATGGGAGCATCTCCCAGGTTTACGACGAGATCAACAAGGTCGTTAAGACCAGTGGGGTAAGAACCTACGTCACTGGGGCAGACGTCCTCAACAATGACTTTACCAGCTCGATCCAAGAAGGGATCAAGAAGACGGAATTGATCACGGTGGTCTTCATCTTCATCGTGTTGATCATCGTCTTCCGGTCACCGGTTGTCCCGCTTGTGTCACTTTTGACGGTTGGGGTTTCCTTCCTGGTTTCCTTCTCAATCGTGGCCAACCTGGTCAACCAGGTGAACTTCCCGTTCTCCAACTTCACCCAGGTCTTCATGGTGATTGTTTTGTTCGGGATCGGGACAGACTACAACATTCTGCTATATAACCACTTTAAGGAGTACCTGGGCAATGGCCTGGGGGTGGCTGAAGCCACGAAGGACTCGATCAAGAAGGCCGGCCGGACTATTCTTTACTCCGGCTCCTCAATTCTGATCGGTTTCTCCGCTTTGGGCTTAGCCAACTTCTCCGTTTACCGGTCTGCTTCCGGCGTTGCTGTCGGCGTTCTGGTCCTCTTGATCGTCCTCTTGACTTTGAACCCCTTCTTCATGGCCACTTTGGGCAAGAAGATGTTCTGGCCAAGCAAGGAATTCGCCGGGGAAAAACCAAGCAAGATGTGGCACGGGATTTCCAGCGCTACTTTGAAGCGGCCAGTTGTCTTCTTGGCAGCTGTAGCGGTTGTCGTTGCACCATTCTTCGTTACTTACTCTAACGTTTTGAACTACGACGACACGGCGGAAATTTCAGATTCAGTGCCTTCCAAGCAGGGGCTGAACCTGGTGCAAAAGCACTTCTCTGAAGGGATGGCCATGCCTTCATACCTTTACATCAAGAGTGACCACACGCTCGACAATGAGAAGGACTTGAAGCTGATCGACGAATTGACGCGGAAATTGCGCAATTCTGAAGGCGTGGACAAGGTTATGTCCGCGACTGAGCCATACAACGAAAAGATCAAGCTGCTCTACGTTAAGAAGCAGCTGAAGTCAGTTACCGACGGGATCGCCAAGTTGGAAAAGGGTGTCGGCAAATTGACTAAGGGCAGCGAGCAGGTGACCAGCGGGGCCAAGAAACTGGCTAACGGGGCTGACCAGCTCGACGAAGGCACCGGCACTTTGAGTGATGAGGCCAAGGACCTGTACACGGGGACTCAGACCTTGACCAATGGCGCCAAGGATCTGACGGCCAACATGAACACCTTGGTTGCCGGCCTTGACCAGCTGAAGAGCCAGCTGTCAGAAAATGCCAGCTCCTTGAACGCTGACCAGCTTGACCAATTGTCATCTGGCTTGACCGACTTGAACAGCGGTCTGCAAAGCCTGCAAGGACAAGTTGGCTCTCTGCAAACTGGTTTAACCAATGCCAAGACCGGTTTGACCACTGCTCGTACTGGCTTTGGAACTGCAAGTGCCGCAGCTGGCAGTCTGGCAAGCTCAATCAGCAAGGTTTCAGACCCAACTTTGAAGGCAGAACTGCAAAAGGAATTAGAAACCCTTAACAGTGGTTTGGGTACTGTAGGCAGCGGCTTGACTACTGCCCGTACTGCCGCAACCAACATGAATAGTGCCGCTTCAGGCATTCAAAGTGCCACCGGCAGTCTGGGCAGCAGTACTTCTGCAGTTTCTACGGCCGACTTGAGCACGGAAGTGCAACAATTGCAGGCAGCAGTTGACGCGCTTGCAACCGGCGCTCACAAGCTTTACACAGGTTCAAATTCACTCTACAGTGGATTGAGCAAGGGGATGGCAGGTGCTTTGGCCCTGTCACAAGGGGCTGACAAGCTGCAGTCCGGTACCAGCCAGCTTTCCAGCGGCGCAAGCAAGCTCGCTGAAAATACGCAAGCCATCACCAGCGGCTTGACTGCCGTCAACAACGGTCTGGTTTCCGCCGGTTCATACTTGAACGGCCTGCGCAAGTCCAAGGCCTCTGACACCTTCTACGTGCCAAGCTACGTCTTGAAGCACAACGCCGATCTGCAGAAGTCCCTCAAGGTCTTCCTAAGCCCGGACAAGAAGAGTGCTATGATCATCATCATCCTGGACAGCAACCCAAGTTCTGAAAGTGCCGCAGAGCACTCACAAGCTTTGAGCGCTATGGCCCGCAAGTCCCTCAAGGGGACCGACCTGGGCAAGGCTGAAGTCGAAATGGGCGGGCAAAGCTCAACCATCGAAGACACCAAGAACACGGCCAGCGGTGACTTTACCAGAACTATGGCAATCATGCTGATCGGTATCGGCATTGCCTTGATCTTCGTCACCCGGAGTCTGCTTCAGCCGATCTACATCCTGGGGACTCTGCTCTTGGCCTACATCAGTTCTCTGTCAATCACCCGCTGGGTTGTCAGCGGCGTGATGGGCCGGAGCACCCTGGCTTGGAACGTGCCGTTCTTCACCTTCATCATGTTGATCGCCCTCGGGGTCGACTACAGCATCTTCGTCATGATGCGCTACCGCGACAGCGATCCGCATGCCTTGCCTAGCGCAAGAATCCTGGAGGCATGTACGGTTATCGGGACGGTTGTCATCTCAGCTGCCGTCATCCTGGGTGGTACTTTCGCGGCCTTGATCCCATCAGGCGTGCCAACCCTGATCGAAGTGGCCATCGGGGTCATCATCGGTCTGGCCATCCTGGTCTTCCTGATGCCGATCAACCTGTCTGCTTCAACCAAGCTGACCTACGAAGGCTTCCCATGGCCTAAGTGGGCAGGCCGCAAGAAGAGCCTCAGCTTCGGCAAGAAGTCTTAAATGAAAGCTAAATAATGCATTAAGAACCCGTCATCTTTGGCGGGCTCTTTTTTGCCTCCGGAAGGAAAATGCTATAATGTGGAAAAAGAAACACTAGCAAAGGACGATTACTATGAAAAAGTGTCCCAACTGTGGCCAGGCTCTGACTGGCCAGGAAAAGTCCTGCCCGAACTGTGGATTCAATGTGGAAAAATACCGCCGCGACTACTTTACGGAAGAAGCAGTAGAAGAAAATGTTGAAAGAAGAGAAGCTAAGCGGGAAGAAGCTGACCGGTCTTTAGAAAAAGAGCCAGTTGACAAGCTCAGCCGGTCCGCCTACCAGCAAAAGCAGGAACGGAATGCCTTTACCGGCAACCCAACCGCGGAAAAAATGCTCCAGTGGATGAGAGACAACACCACGATCGCCTTCTTGGTCGGCGTGGGCCTTTTGATCATCATGAGCTTCTCCCGGCCCCTGGGCTGGACGGCTTTTGCTGTCTCCATGGCTCTCCTCATCTGGACCGGCTACCGGGACTCCCAGGGTGAATACACGGCTGACCGGAACTTGACTGAATATATCCGGAACTGGGCTTCTAAAGTCTTCAATGCCTTTGATGATAAGGAAAGCGAAATTGAAGAGAAGAATGAAGAATTCACCCAGGCCCACCCGAAATTTGAAGCCAAGGTGGAAAAGGTGAAAAAGAAGACCAAGAAGCCCCGGAACTTCGGCATCATCCAGCTCTCCATCCTCTTGACCAGCTTGATCACCCTGGTCCTGCTTTTCCTGGGGACAGGCTTCGTGACCTCCAGCAGTAAGCTGACCGTGGCCAGCGTCTTCTTTGAAGTCGCCAACTGGCAGATCGCGGCGGGTAAGATCGTTCCCGCCTTGATTCTCTACCTCTTCCTGGCCATCTTCCTGCTCTTGCCAGTCTTCATCATGCTGGCCGTCAGCCAGAATACCCGGGTCTCCCGGGTCCGGGCCTTTGCCTTGTCCCTGGTCGAAAGCCTGGTCTTGATCTACCTCTTTTTCCAATTGGCCCAGACAACTAGCGCGGCTAGCTACTTAAGCCAGGCTGTTTCCAGCTTGAAGAGCTATGCCGTGGCCATCGGCATTTCCGGCTACCTCTTGATCCTGGTCAGTTGCCTGACCACGGTTTTGGCCGGTATCAACATGTTCCAGCCAATGGTCAAGCCCAGGCAAAATAGTGAAGAATAGTTTTTTGCAGACAAAAAGGCTGCTGGTCTGAGTGACCAGCGGCCTTTTCTTGGTATTTTCTACTTGGAGATTCGTGAAAAATAAAAACTTAAAAGTTGAGAATTAAGCAGCAAAAACTAGTACAAAAGAAACACTAAAAAGTAGGTAATGTAATAAAGATTAAAGAAAAAAGTAACGCCGATTGTAAAATCAAACTGAACACTGTTCCGATCCAGTAAGAAAAATCGTTT
>OICS01000405.1_pt1 | contig 16268 bp, 9 predicted proteins | sample 1581341 | NCBI WGS metagenome assembly OICS01 (sample SAMEA3882550, study PRJEB24775) | human gut metagenome | biome: human-associated habitat; feature: intestine environment; material: feces | place: Netherlands | collected 2009/2010
AAGGAATCTATTATGTTGATTTAGATACACAAGAGGAAAAAGGACTTAAAGAAGTTGATAATATTTATCGTTTTGCACTCGCAAGAGATGAAGCAAATCAACAAGATATTGCTTATGTAGAAAGCTTTGATGATCAATTGGATGCATATGTAGGAGATGAGCAATATGCTATTTACGATGATGCAAGAGATTATTTTGTTGCTGGTCAATATGTTGTTTTTTATGCCTATGATGATGATTATAGTCAATATTATTTTATTGGAAATAGTGAAGGAATGTATACATCAATTGGAGAATGACAATTTAGTCATTCTTTTTATTTTATGACTGTGGTAGAATAAGGTCACTAGGAGTGATAAGAATGTATTGTAGTCAATGTGGAACATATGTCGAAGATGATATGCTGTTTTGTCCTCAATGTGGAAAACAGCTTCAACCAATAAAAAAAGTATGTATTCGTTGTCATCTCCCTTTAAGCGAAGATGAAGAAATTTGTCCTGCCTGTGGAACAAGACAAACACAAGAGGAAATCATTGAAGAAGAGGATCCTTATAAAGGATATTGGAAAAAGCCAATTCTTTGGATACTTTCAGCTGTTTTATGTTTATCAGCTGTTTTTCTAGGAAGTTATATGACAAGTCATCCTTTACAATCAACGTCAAGTCAAGAAAAAAATTATGTCTTAGAAGGCAAAGTGAGTACGTATAATGTTTCTGCTAATAATCAAGCAGGTGGCCAATATCTAAAAGATAAACAACATCTTTATTATGTTATCAATAATCAACTTTTAGTAAGTGATTTAGATGAATTAGAAACAAGTGAAGTATTGATAGATGATTGTGTGGGCTATTTAAGTATTGAAAATCATGTTCTTTATTATTGTGATTCTCAATATAATTATCAAGCTTATGATTTAAAGACAAAAACAACGACCCAAATATTAGAAAATGTGTATTATCCAATTATAAAAAATCATGTTATTTATTATCAATTAGATCAAGATCATGAAAGTTTATATCGTTATTCATTGGATGATCAAACAAATCAAAAATTAAATGATGAAACATCTTATGATATTACAATAGATGGAAAATATATTTATTATTTAGCTAAAAATGATGAACAATATGCTTTAAAAAGAATGACAATTACAGGTGAAAATATTGAAACACTCTATGAAAAACAATGTACATTCGCTCTTGATAACAAAGATTTATATCTTACTGATAATTCACAAATTATAAAAATCAATAAAGAAACATTAAAACAAGAAACAATCAAAAAAGTAGAAAATAGAGCCATTGCTTTAGTCAATAATAAAATTGTCTATGCGACAGGAACCCAACTTAAAATGATGAGTTTAAATGGGAAAGATGATCAGATTTTATTTAAGAATATCGTTGTATCAGATTTACAAGTTTTAGGATCTGATTTATTTACCAAAGGATATGTTCAAGAAAGTGGAGTCAAATATATTGTTTTCAATATTAAAGGGCAATATAAAGCTTTAAATGAAAATACAGCACAAGAATTTGAAAATTTACAAGATGCATAGGAGAATAATATGAAAGTATATGAAATATTAGAGGCAACAAAAGGTATTTTAGTTTCTGGAAATAAAGAAGATGAGATTTGTTTCTTTAGTCAAGATAGTAGACAAATGAAAAATGGAGGAATGTATATTCCTTTAAAAGGTGAAAGATTTGATGGACATGATTTTATTGAAAGTGCTTTTCAAACAGGAGCAACAGCAATTATTACCGCTAAAGATGTAAGTTATCCAGATAAAATTGTGATTAAAGTAGAAGATACTTATCAAGCTTTAAAAGATATGGCCATTTATTTAATAAGTCATCGCCCTGTAAAGGTTGTGGGAGTTACAGGAAGTGTTGGAAAAACAAGTACACGTGATATGGTCTATAGTGTTGTTAAACAAAAATATAAAACTTTAAAAACAGAAGGTAATTATAATAATGAAATAGGTCTACCATTAACAATTTTAAGATATCAAGATGAAGAAGTCATGGTCTTAGAAATGGGGATGAATCATTTAAATGAAATGTCAAGATTATCTATGATTGCTCATCCTGATGTCTCATGTATTACCAATGTTGGAACAGCACATATTGGTGAACTAGGAAGTCGTGAAAATATTTTAAAAGCAAAGTTAGAAATTACAGATGGTATGAAAGATCAATCCACTTTAATTATTAATAATGATAATGATATGTTACAGACTGTTGATTTACCTCGTTTAAATGTTGTAAGAGTTGGAAAAAATGAAGGAGCTTCTATTCAAGCAAGTGATATTGAATTATTTGAAGATCACAGTACATTTATTGTTCATTATCATGATCAAAGTGAAAAAATTTGGGTTCCTGTTCAAGGTGAGCATAATGTTTTTAATGCACTAATTGCGATAGCGGTAGGTATTGAATTAAATATTTCTTTAGAAGATATTAAAAAAGGAATTCAAGAATTTAAATTAACGAAGAATCGTATGGATATTCTTGAAAAAAATCATAAAACAATTATTGATGGAACATATAATGCAAGTGTAGATTCAATGAAATCAAGTATTGATGTTCTAACAAATTATAAAAAACGTAAAGTTGCTATTTTAGCGGATATGTTAGAACTTGGAGATTATAGTCAACAACTTCATGAAGAAGTGGGAAACTATGTTGCTACTAAAGAAATAGATGTGTTGATTTGTATTGGAAAAGAAGCAAAGTATATGTATCAAAAAGCAAAAGAAAAAATGAAGAATGTTTATTATTTTACTTCTAATCAAGAAGTTATTGAACAATTAGATCAATTTTTAAAGAATGATGATGTGGTTTTAGTTAAAGGAAGTCACTCTATGAATTTAAAAGAAATTGTAGAAAAGATATAAGTTATGAAAAAAAAGAAAAAATTAAGATTAAAAAGACCCTTTCAGTTAATTCTTGCAGCATTATTGTTTTTATTGGCTTTTTCATTCTTTCAACTTATAAAAAATCAATTTAAACAAGAGAATCCATTGGTTTCAACTCAGGTATTGAATTATGAAGATTTAATGCTAAAATATGCTAGAGAAAATGATATAGAAGAATATATAGAATTATTACAAGCGATGATGATGCAAGAATCAGGGGGGCAGGGAAATGATCCTATGCAATCTTCAGAATGTGAATTTAATACACAATTTGAAAAGAAACCCAATGCCATCAATAATCCTGAATATTCCATTCAAGTAGGTATTCAATACTTTGCAAAGTGTTTAAAACAAGCAAATGTGACTTCAATAAAAGATGAAAAAGGCATCTTTTTAGCCTTACAATCTTATAATTATGGTATTGGATATATTAAATATGTTGAACAAACTGACAAGCAATACACTTATCAAAATGCTATAGCGTTTTCGCAAAAATGTAAAAAAGAATATAATGTATCCGTCTATGGAGATAGTAAGTATGTATATCATGTTTTACGTTATTATACAGATACTTCTCTTGTTGATGATTGGTTAGAATTATATCGATAAGGAGATTATTATGAAACAAAAATTAATGGTTGTTTGTGGCGGACAATCGAGTGAACATATTGTTTCTCGTATGTCTTGTACTTCAGTAATGAATAATTTAAATAAAGAAAATTATGATGTGACTTTAGTAGGAATTGATCAAGATGGTTCTTGGTATATTTTAGATCAAAATCAAGAAGATCTTGATAAAGATACATGGCTAGACAATGCAAAAGCTCTTCAAGATGTTTTTGGTTTATTAAAACAACAAGATGTTGTTTTACCAATTTTACATGGAGCTTTTGGTGAAGATGGAACAATCCAAGGTTTATTTGAACTTGCTGGAGTTCCTTATGTGGGATGTCGTGTTTTAGCTTCAGCAGTATCTATGGATAAAATCTATACAAAGAAGATTTTAGAAACAGCAGGGATTCCTCAAGTAAAATCCTTATATGTTAAAAAAAGATATGATGGAAAACTTGTTGTTGTCAATAAACAATTTGATGAAATTGAAGATATTGAAAAAACAGTGGAAGAAGAATTAGGATTCCCATGTTTTATTAAAGCAAGTCGTTCTGGATCAAGTGTAGGATGTTATCGTTGTGATCATAAAGAAGATTTAATGACTAAACTTATTGAAGCTTCAAAATATGATCGTCATATTGTCGTTGAAGAATGTGTTGATTGTATCGAACTTGAAACGGCTGTTTTAGGAAATGATGATCCAATCGTTTCACGTGTTGGACAAATCATGCCTCATGGTGAATTCTATACTTTTGAATCTAAATATGAAGATGAAGAAAGTAAAACATGTATTCCTGCTTTAGTTGATCAAGAAATTCAAGATAAAATTCGTGAATATGCTTTAAAAGTATTTAAAGCAGTTGATGGACATGGTCTATCAAGAGTTGATTTCTTCTTAGATAAGAAATCAAATCAAATCTATTTAAATGAAATCAATACTTTACCTGGATTTACAAAGATTTCAATGTATCCACAATTAATGAATGATTTTGGTATTTCTTATAGTGAATTATTAGATAGAGTCATTAAACTTGCTTTTGATAAATAGATAGTGTTCCTATTGTACATTCGTACAATAGGATTTTTTTATTTTCTATGTTAGAATATTAAAATGATTTAAAGAAAGAGGAATATCTATGAGAAATTATCGTCTTGTTGTTAGAAAACATGAATTAATTGAATATCAACAAAGGGAATTCTATGCGATTAATCATAGTTTTTATTATCAAGATAAAATATATGATAAACATTGGCATAATAGCATTGAAATAACCTATGTTGTTAAAGGTAGAAAAATTCAAACATCTTGGGAAAATGGTCAAGAAAATAAAGTGATTGCTGATGATGGAACATTGTTACTTGTTAATTCAGGAATAAGTCATAAAATAGAAGTTTTAAATGGTTTAGAGGGAATTGTTTTATTGATTGATAAAAGAGTTATTCGTGAATTTTATTCTGAATGGAATGATGAACATTTTAATTTATCTTTAAATTCAACTATTGAAAATAAAATTATTGAATTGATGTTATTATTGTCTCAAGCTAAAGATCAAGATAAAAAGATTCAACAACATATTTATGTTTTGCAAATTATTTCATTATTAGTAGAAAATCTAATTGATGTAAATGATCATTATCGTGAAAGACATGATGAAAATAGTGAATTGATTACTTCTATTATGGAATACATAAATTATAACTATTTTAAACCAATCTCTTTAGATGAAATAGCAACGTATACAAATTATAATAAATCTTATTTGTCTGCTTTATTTAAAAAGAAAATAGGAATTACAATATTTGAATATTTAAAAAATATTCGATTAGAACACTGTTTAAAAGAATTAAAAACAACAGATAAGAATATTGTAGATATTGCTTTGAACAACGGGTTTGCTAATATTCAATCATTCAATAAAGTATTTAAAGAAGTTTATCATCAAACGCCTTTACAATATAAAAAATCCAAATAAATATGAATAGTAAAACAAATAAATCACAATAAACAAAAAATTCTCTATGCTATCCTATTATACGAGGAGGAAATAGAGAATGAAAAAATTATTCACATCAGTTATAGCTTTATTAGTAGCTATGGTTATGTCAGTATCAAGTGTTTTTGCTGCAACAACTAGTCAATTTGTGCAAAATCTTGATACTCAAAACACATTAGGGTACGTAGATCCAGAGGTAGATCAATTTGAAACGTATAGTGAAGTAAAAAAATCAGGAGATACTTATACAAGTATTGCTTCAAAAATTTATAAACCAGTTTCAGGAGATACACTTATTGTATGTTTCCATGGAAATGGTGAAGGTGGAGTAGATGGTAGTTGTAATAACTATTCTCCATTAGCTGGAAATCAAATGGCAACAACATTTATTTCGAGTGAAGTTCAAAAAGCTTATCATGGAGCTTATGTATTAGCTTTCCAAGCACCAGATTATTGGTACAATGATTATACAGCACAAGCCAAAGCAATCATTGATCAAGCTAAAAATGAATTTGGAATTAAACAAGTTTTTGTAACAGGTCTTTCTGCAGGTGGATTAATGACAGAAAGAATGCTTAGCAAATATGGAAATTATTTTTCAGGAGCACTTATTTCATGTGCAGCTATTGCTAAAAATGGACAAGCAGTTGAAGGTCTAGGTGGAGATTATTCTGCTGATAATGGTTATTTAGATGAAACATTAGGACTTAAAAAACCAGTTGATTATGATCAATATGTTTCTAATTATACAGGTTGGTTAGAAAAAATTGCAGAAAGTAATGTACCAATGTATTTAGTTCATTGCTTAAAAGATAATACAATTTCTTATACTTGGTCAAAACTTGCTTATGAAACAATTAAAACATATAGAGATGAACATCAATTAGATGGAGATATTTATTTCCAAACAATTGAAAGTACAGGTATCAACAAAGATACAGGAAATGAAATGTCAGGACATTGGGCATGGGTCAAAATGTACAATAATGAAATTTCCGTAAATGGTATTTCTACATTAGATTGGTTTGAAAGTTTATCAACTTCTACAAATTCATATCAAGAAAAAGAATATACACTTCCAACAGCTGGAGCAAGTCAACAAGAAAATACTTATAAATTTAATTTAATTGCTCAAGTAAGAGAAGATGGTGAAAAAGTAGTTGCTATTGAAATTGATATGAATGGTCAAAAAGTAGATGCATCAAAATTGACAAAAGATATGTTTAAAATTAAAGCGTACAATAAAGATGCTCAAGCTGACTTAGGTTCAACTGTTAATTATGGATTATTTGATGAAACTGAATTAGAAGTTGCTCAAGTATCTGTTAATGAAAGAGGAAACATCGTTTTAGGTTTAGCAGTAAGTAGTTACAAAGGTGTATTAAATTGGAGTGGAGATCTATCTCGTAATTTAACAACTCAAATGATGTATTCTATTGAACCAGTTGTTTTACCAATTGTTGAACAAGTAACTGATAATAAACAATCACCAACAACATCAACAAATAAAAAAACACAATCTGTTAAAACAGGAGATAATAGTTTAACTGAAGTATTTGCAATGCTTTCATTATTATCAGCTGGAATGTTTGTTTATGTAAAAAAACATCAAATGAATTAAGCGCTTAGGCGCTTTTTTCTTTTTCAAAAAGAAAAAAATGATATAATACTTGTATATACAAATACTTTTTTTAGGAGGAAGTAAGATGAGTATTATTGTTAAATTAACAGAAAAGAAAGGTTTTTCTATTGCTGAAAGTAAAATCGCAGATTATATTATTGCTAATAAAGAAGAAATATTACATTTAACAGTAAGAGAACTAGCCAAAGCAACTTACACAGGCTCTTCTACTGTTATGAGAGTCATTAAGAAAGTTTATGATGGAAGCTTTTCTGATTTTAAAGTAGATTTAGCTTATGAATTACATAATGCTCGTGATAGTGAATCAAAAATACAATTTCAAATTCAAAATCAAGAAACTGCCTTCTCTATTATAGAAAAGATTGCCCGTGTGGAAAAGGAAACCATCAATAAAACACAATCAATGCAAAATTATCAACAAATTGAAAGAGTGACAAAACTTATTAACGAAGCAACGATTGTTTACATATTTGCAAATGGAATCAATGAACAAGTAGGACATGAATTTAAATATATGATGGCTCGTATTGGTAAGACAGTAGAAATCGCAAAAGATGATTTTTGGGTATCTTTAAATTGTTTAAGTGAAACATCTCGCCCACTAGCAATCTATATAAACCATCGAGAACATAATATTTCTCTTTTAGAAAAAGTAAAATTAAATCATAAAATAGGTATTAAAGGTATTGCGATTACTGGTTACACAAATTCAACATTTGAAACAGGATGTAAAGAAATTATTTCTATTCCTACAGGGGTTAGCTATTCGGATTTAGCGCCTGTGATTTATACAACAGCTATTCGTTATGTATTAAATATTCTTGTTAGTTGCATAATAGCTACTAATCATCAAAAAAGTATGGATAAATTAGTGGAATATACTGAACTTTCAAAAACAGTTAAATGAATTAGATGGTACAATGTACCATCTTTTTTCTTTGTTAAATAATAAAATATAAAATATTGTACCAACTTAAATACATTTTATAAAAAAAGTAAATAAATATGTTAATAATAAAAGTAGACGATAAATTTTTAATAATAATTATGGGAAAGGGATGAAATAATGAAAAAATCTAAAAAGATTTTAGCAACTTTAATTGCTGCTATGACGGCAGTCTCACAAATAGTACCAGCAATAAAAGTACAAGCAGCTACAGATAGCATTAGACTTGCCACTTTTAATATTGCGGCTAATAAAAAACCAGATGTTGCTAAATTAAATGAATTATTAAAAAATAATCAAGTGAATGTTGTTGGATTACAAGAAGTAGATGTCAATACGACACGTAATCCATATGACATGTTAGAAAAATTTATTGAACAAGGTGATTATGAATATAGCCATTTTCAAAAAGCTATTGATATGAAAGATGGTGTAGGAGAATATGGAATAGGTTTATTGTCTAATTTAGAATTATCAAATAGTGCAGGGGGTTCTTTAAATAGTGAAGGTATTAATGAAGCTCGTGCATGGCAAAAGAGTGATATAGAATTTAATGGAAAAGTAATTGCTGTTTATAATACACATTTGACACATGAATCTATAGATGCACGTGCTAAACAATTACTAGAACTTAAACAAACAATGGATCAAGATCCAACTGAATATAAAGTTGCTTTTGGTGATTTTAATGTGGATCAAAGTCATGATGAAATTTATCCATTTTTAGAAGATTATAATATTGCTAATGGTAAAGATGGCAAATGGTATGATACATATAACGGTGTAGATGCTTCAATGAAAACGAATGCTATTGATAATATTATTACTTCTAGAAATATGGAAATTAGTCATATTACAATGGTAGAAACAACTTTATCAGATCATAATATGCTTTATGCAGATGCTAAGTTATTAGATCATGATGTAACTTCTAGAGAATACTTAGATTTAGTAATTAAACAAGCAAATGATTTAGATGAAGATCAATATAGTAATGCAACTTATAAAGTATTAGATGAAAAATTAACAGCTGGTGAATTACTTGATGAAAATGCTTCTCAAGAACAAATTAATCAAGCTATTAAAGATATCCAAGATGCACAAGAAAATTTAAAAGTTAAATATGAAAATCTTGCTTTAAATAAAAATGTAAGTGTTTCAGGACTTGAAGTCAATGATGGACGTTTTACGGCAGATAAAGCAGTAGATGGTGTTGTTTCTAAAGAAAGCCGTGTATCTTTTGCCAAAGATAAAGATGAACAATGGTTAGAAGTAGACTTAGGTAAAGTAGAAAATATTTCTCATTTTGTTATCAACTATGAATCTCAAGCACCTTCATTTAAAATTCAAGTAGCTGGAGAAGATAAAGTTTATCAAGATGTTTATGAAGTCAGTGGCTTAGATGGACAAATTAGTAATGTTCAAAATATTACTGTTGATCCGGTAGATGCGCGTTATGTAAAATATGTACAACTTAAACGTTGGAAACATAGTGGAAATGGAAGATATTATAGTGGTAGTATCTATGAATTTGAAGTTTATAAAAAAGATCCAAACGCTAAAAACTATGATAACCTTGCTTTAAAGAAAGATGTGAGTGTTTCAGGTCTTGAAGTTAGTGATGGACGTTTTACGGCACCAATGGCAGTTGATGGCGTTGTTTCTAAAGAAAGTCGTGTCTCTTTTGCTAAAGATAAAGATGAACAATGGTTGCTTGTTGATTTAGGTGGAAGAAAAACAGTTTCTGAATTTGTAATCAACTATGAATCATGTCCACCAGCATTTAAGATTCAAGTATCAACAGATGGTGTTCATTATAAAGATGTTTACAAAGAAGAAAATCTTGCAGATGGTGGACCAAGTACTGTTAAAGAAATTCAAATTGAAGCAACAAAAGCACGTTATGTAAAATATGTACAACTTAAACGTTGGAAGTATAGTGGAAATGGAAGATATTATAGTGGTAGTATTTATGAATTTGAAGTTTATAAGGAAAGAAATCATGCAACAGCTAGTGAAGTATTAAAAGCTGCTAGTAAGGAAGCTCCTCAAATTGAAGGAAATAAACTTGTTTTACCTACAGTACCTGAAGGTTTTGAAATCAGTTTATATGGTTGTGATAATAAACAAGTTGTAACAATGGATGGAACAATTATTCAACCATTAGAAGATATGAATGTTAATGTTTTATATCAAGTTAAAAATTTAAAAGATGATAGCGATGTAGCAACAAGTGAAGAAGATATTAAATTTGTTGTTCCAGGAAAATATAGTAAAGAAGAAAGTGTAAATGCAAAACCTAATGTCATGCCTGGATTACGTGAATGGAAAGGTAATGAAGGTGAATTCACTCTTACAAAAGATTCTAAAATCGTTGTTAAAGATGAAAGTTTGAAAGCAACAGCTAAACAAATTCAATTCTATTTAAAAGAAATGGTTAAAAAGAATTTAGCGATTGTAAGTAGTGGAGAAACAACAGGAGATATTGTTTTAACAAAAGATAGTAGTTTAGATGTTTTAGGTAAAGAAGGCTATACTTTAGATATTAATGATTTAATTGAAATTAAATCTAATTATGAAACAGGTATTTTATATGGTGGTATTTCTATCACTCAAATCTTATCTCAAGATGAAGGAAAAAATAATATCGCAAAAGGTATTGCTAGAGATTATCCAAAATATGAAGTAAGAGCAGGTATGTTAGATGTTGCACGTACATATATTCCAATGGATTATTTAAAAGAAATGACAATTTATATGGCTTACTATAAATTAAATGAAGTACAAGTCCATGTTAATGATTATTGGGGTGCAACAGGATATTCAGCATTTAGATTGGAATCAACAACATATCCAATGATTACTTCTACTGATGGAAGCTATACGAAAGAAGAATATAAAAATTATCAAAAAGAAATGAAAAATTATGGTATTGATGTTATTACAGAAATTGATACACCATACCATGCAGAATGTTTTAGAAGTATTCCAGGTGCAAAAATGTTAAAAACAGGTGCTTTGGATATTAGAGAACAATCATCTTATGATATTATTGAAAATCTTATTGATGAATATTTAGATGGTGATGATCCAGTTATTGAAAGTGATAAATTCCATATTGGAACTGATGAATATGATAAAAACTATTCAGAACAAATGAGAAAATGGACAGATCATTTCATTAAATATGTCAATAATAAAGGTTATAAAACAAGATTATGGGGTTCTTTAGGTAGTCGTGGATTTAATGGAACAACACCAGTTTCAAATGATGCAACTGTTAACTTATGGGCACCATATTGGGCTGATGTTAAAGAAACATATGCCTCAGGATATGATATTATCAATACATGTGGTGGATGGTTATACATTGTACCAGGTGCAAATGCTGGTTATCCAGATCGTTTAAATATTTCTACATTATATGATAAATTTGATGTTAATAACTTCTCACCAAGTAGAAAGGTAGGACAAGGAACAGCTATTATGCCAGTTGCTCATCCACAAACAAAAGGAGCACAATTCTGTATATGGAATGATATGACTTCTTATGGTGGAGGATTTACATGGTTTGATATTTATGATCGTTTTAAAGACGCTGTTATGATTACAAGTGAAAAAACTTGGTATGGTGAAAAAACAGATGGTCAAACTGCTGCTCAATTTGTTGAAAGAGTAAATAAACTAAATAGTGTTGTCCCAGGTGCTAATCCAGGTAGAGTTGTTGAATCAGCTGATAAGAATGTTACAACAATTGATTTTGAATCAGTTAAAGATGATAAAGCTATTGATTTATCAAAGAATGGTTATGATGCAACACTAAAGAATGTTACAATTGAAAAAGGTAATGGTGGTCATGTTGCTACATTGAATGGTGATGGTTATGTTTCATTACCATATCAAACAATTGGTTATCCATATACAGTAATGATGGATGTTAAATTAGATAGTAATACACCTGAAAATACAGAAATCTTTAGTGGTAGTGATGGTGTGATGTATGCTAATGTTGATGGAACTGGAAAAATTGGTTATAAGAGAAGTGGTTATACATTTACATTTGATTATGAACTTCCTAAAGATAAATGGTTTAATTTAGCACTTACATGTGATCAAAAGAATACAACTTTATATATTAATGGAAAAGCAATCTCAACTGGAATTAATATGAAAACAGCAATTAAAAACAGAAAAGATTCAAGTACATTTGTATTACCAGTTGAAAAAATATTAAATAACGCTAAAGGTAGTGTAGATAATATTAAAATCTATAATATTGCTGATGGATTAGGTTATATTTCATTAGAAAACTTAGCACTTCATAAAAATGCAACAGCATCTTCTGTCTATCCAGGAAGCAATAAAACACCTGATTTAGCAGTAGATGGTGATAATAGTAAATCTACTGATAATCGTTGGTCAAGTAAACGTGCTACAGGAAATGGAAGCAATGAAGATAGTGGACAACATGGTACAAAAGAACAATATCTTACAGTAGATTTAGGAGATGTTTATAAAGTTGATAAAGTCTTTATTTCTTGGGAAGCAGCTTATGCTACAAAGTATACTATTCAAGGATCATTAGATGGTGAAAACTTCTTTGATATTAAAGTTGTTGATGATGGTAAAGGCGGAGAAGAAACACATGATGATTTAGGAAATAAAGAAACAAGATATATTAGAATTTTATGTCGTCAAGCAAAAACAGCTAAGTATGGATATTCAATTTATGAATTAGAAGTTTACCAAAGTGCTAATGAAGAATTAAGAAAACTTGCTCAAGCTGGAAAAGATCAATTATCTCAATTTGAAGCAGGTAATAAAAATGGAAATATTGCTAAAAAAGATTATGACGAATTAGAAAAAGCTTATAAAGATTATTTAGATTTAGCTAAAGGTGAAAAGATTTCTGATGAAGAAATTGGTAGATTGTTAAAAGAAGTAACTGAACTTAATAGTTCAATTGAAAGTTATGTTATTTATTCTAAAGATGAATTAAATGATCTTTATCAAGCAATGAAAGCTTATAAAGAAAAAGATTATACAAAAGATAGTTTTGTAGGATTTAAAGATCAATTAAACACTCTTAAAGATGTGATTGATCAAGCAGATGATTATCAAAAAGTGAATGATACTTTAAAACAATTAAAAGAATTAGATAGTACTTTAGTTAAATTAGATAGAAGTAAATTAGAAAAGATTATAAAAGAATATCAAGAATTAAATGAAGAAGATTATACTGTAGATTCTTGGCAACAAATGAAAGAAATATTAGATGCTGCACAAGCTGTTTACAATAATCCAAGTTTAAATCAAGAAGATATTGATCAAGCAGTTGCTTCATTTGATGGTGTTCAATTGGTTCAAAGAGGAAATGTTGAAAAACTAGAAGAATTATTATCATCTATTAAAGAAAGTGATTATACAGTTGCTTCATGGTCACAATTTGATTCAATTTACCAAGAAGCTAAACAAATGGTAAATGATTCTTGTAATGTTGATCAAAAAGCTGTTGATGAAATGATTGAAAAAGTAAAAGATTCTATGCAATTACTTGTTAAAGCAGGAAATATTGATGATTATCAAGAAGCTGTAGATAAAGTAAATAATAAAGTAGGTCAATTAGATCAATCTAAATATACAAAGGAATCTTGGGATAAACTTCAAGAAACATTACAAAAAGCCAAAGATTTAGCTACAAAAGAAGATGTTTCTCAAGAAGAATTAGATAACATGTTAGCTTCATTAAATGATGCATATGATGCTTTAAAAGAAGCAAAAACAGATTCAGTAATTACAGATACAGCTAATAAAACAGATAAAACAAATACAACAGATAAAAATACAACAAAAACAGGTGATGATGTTTCATTATTTGGATATGTAGGATTATTATTTATTGCTTTATTAGGATTTGTTTACAGTAAAAGATATGAATAAATAGTAATGAAAAGAGTTTTCTGAGGGAAGCTCTTTTTGTTTGTAAAAAAGAGGTTGGTATTTTATAATAATATTATTATAAATGTGTAAAGGAGAAATATATGAGTAATCAAAATAGAAAAAATATGGAGTTCATTCACTATTGTAATACGAAACTATCAAATATAAATGAATATAATATTATTAAAGTAATTATTGATAATATTGATCATATTTCTTCTTTATCTTTGGAAAAAATAGCAGATGAAGCACATATTTCTACATCTTCTGTTAGTCGTTTGATCTCTAAAATAGGATTTGATTCTTTTCAGAATTTTAAGTATCGCTTAGAAAATGAAAATTTAAATTTAAAGATGAGAAGAATGCTTACAAATACGCAAAGATTTATACGTTCTAGTGATGAAGATATAGTAGAATCTTTGTATGTTGATGCAGTAGCTAATTTACAACAAACTCGTTTAAATTTAGATATTCATAAATTAAGAGAAATTATTAATGTTTTAAAAAAGAGTAATAGTGTTACTTTTATTGGTGATAGTCATGAATTAGCTGATTTTTATACTTTGCAATTAGATTTATTAGCTAATGGTATTCCTGCATTTTTAATTGAAGACAAAGATATTAATTTAGTACATATAAATTCATTAAATGAAAAGGATACAATTGTATATATTAATTTATATAGTGAATGGTTTGGGAAATATCAAAAGGAAATCATAGCTCAAGCTAAGAAAAATCATGTGAATATTATTATTTTTAGTCAAGATGATTTGAATATAGAAGATGTTATTATTTATCATTATGGAATAAAGAATACATTAAATGATGGATATTTTTCATTACCTTATTTAAATAAGGTGTTATGTGAATTTCTTTATAAAGAGTAGCTTGCATTTTTTGCAAGCTGTTTTTATTTATTGAAAATAACTTTTATTTAAGATAATTGTTCATAAAAATGTAACCGCTTAAAATAAAAGTATCACAGGGAGGACATTATGAAAAAAATATTAACGTCATTAGTAAGTGCAACAATGTTGTTGTCGATGAGTACAACACTTGCACATGCACAAAATATTTCACTTGGAGCAAATGTTAACGCTGATACTACTTCACCATCAGGGTATACGGTTACATTCAATTATGATACAAGTGATGATACAAAATGGACAGATCAATCTAAAATAAAAGTTACTGGTTCATTTGATTATTATAGGGAAGGAACAACATCACCTGTTTATACACCTGAACAATATGAAAACGGAATGAATCCAGCTAATACAGGAAATTATTCTAAAGAAATGGCAGATGAAGATGGTGACAGAATTTATAGTACTTCTTTTCCTATTACAAGCGGAGCTTTTCAATATTCCTATGTATTAGACTATGATGGTGATTTTAATACTAAAGATGATCAAATAACGATTGCTGACCCTCATAATCTAGCTAGATTTAATTCAGCACAATCAACTTATGAAACATCTTGTTTAAATACAAGTGTCGTTTATGGAAAGTATGATGCTGTTAAACAAAGTCAATCACATGATTACTCATTTGTTTTACCTGCAACACAAAATCAAGGATCAGTTGATTATGTCAATTATACAGGAAGTCTTACAAATAAAGATTTAACAGATGTAGAAGTTTTTGATAAAACAACAAAGACACATCAAAATTTAGGCATTTATTTACCTAGTGGTTATGATGCTCAAAGACAAGAACCTTATAAAGTTATTTATTTATCACATGGTGGAGGAGGAAACGAAGTAGATTGGTTTTCTTATGGTCATGTAGATAATATTATGGATAATCTAATTAATAATGGACAAACAGAACCTACAATCGTTGTTACTGTTTCTAATATGGATTATAGACTTAATGAAATAGGAACTATTTGGAATTTTGATTTGATTAGAGAAAATGTGACTGACTATGTTATTCCATATGTTGAATCACATTATAATGTTTCTAAAGATGCACAAGATCGAGCATTTGCAGGATTATCAATGGGTTCATTGACAACATCTCAAATGTGGTTAAAAAATTGTGATAGTTTTGGATATTTTGGAGCTTTTTCAGGAGCATACTTATTTACTGATATGTATCGAACTAATACATCTGAAGATTTACAACAACTTACAACTAAAACATTTGATCAATTAAATCAATCTAAATTATTAGTAGCAGGAGGTTATACTGATATTGCTCTAGGTACAATGG
>OICS01000412.1_pt1 | contig 16090 bp, 20 predicted proteins | sample 1581341 | NCBI WGS metagenome assembly OICS01 (sample SAMEA3882550, study PRJEB24775) | human gut metagenome | biome: human-associated habitat; feature: intestine environment; material: feces | place: Netherlands | collected 2009/2010
ACGATTTTTCTTACTGGATCGGAACAGTGTTCAGTTTGATTTTACAATCGGCGACAATAAGATAAAGACCGAGAGACGTAAAGGGTATGAGTATCCAGATGATGAATATAATGGAGCTATCACGGAAGGCTTCCTAAGTCTCTCAATCATTTACACAAGTTTTTATACTGAACCCTTTTAAGCAAAAACTGGCCAAACGACGATTTTTCAGATTAACTTTCAATTATCAGACTATTCTTGCTTTTTAGCGTTAAAATTAAATTGACTTTGGGAGAGGAGGAAAGACTATGCAATTTACCAAGCAATTTGAAGGAACTTTTGCCCAAGTCAAGGAACAAATCGACAAGTTCGTTGCTGAAGGCGGCCATATCGACGCGGTCATCACCGACCACACTAGCGAAAAGGTTATCGAAAACCACACCTTTAGCTACAAGATGCGGGTCATCGCTATCTGCAGCGAAGAAGAAAGCTAAATAAGCGCAAAATGCGCCATCCCCAAATCGTGGGATGACGCCTTTTTTGTCTATAAATTATTCAACGCTTGGCAACTTAATGTCCACGTCATGTTTGTCAGTAACTACCGTCATGACCGTTGGGTCGTAGCCGGCTTCCTTAATGCACTTTGCTAACCAAGGTAAAGAAGTCGACTTTGCCCTGCCATGGGGGATCCCGCACAGCGGTGACTATGACTTAGACGATCTCTTTGCCTGGATTGACCAAATTATACAAAAGGAGGAGGACTAAAGCCACAAAAAGTACAATGAATAAAACGAAGACTCCAGGCAATTCCGGCAACTTAATGTTCATTTTTCTTCCCCAAAAATCAAGCAGACTAATCAATAGAATAATTTTTTGTAATTGATTTAAAAAATCTATTGACATCAAGCAAAGTTCCTTTGAAATTAATACTATTAAATAAAGATTACAGAAATATTGAATCGCTTTTTTGTCTGATATGGGAGGAAATCATCATGAAAGAGGTCAAGCGAATTATGGTCGCCGCTGCCGTTGCCGTCATGGCGCTCACGGCAGCTGGCTGCAGCTCATCATCGTCATCATCATCCAGCAAGTCTTCTTCCAAGGTCTACAAGATCGGTATCTGACAGCTGGTCCAGCACGAGGCTTTGGACGCGGCAACTAAGGGCTTCAAGGAAGAAGTTACCAAGGAACTGGGCAAGAGCCATGTCAAGTTCGACACGCAAAACGCCCAAGGCGACTCTTCAACCGCCACTACGATCTGTAATAACTTCGCTTCTGAAAATGAAGACTTGATTTTGGGAAACGCTACCGCCTCCCTGCAGGCAGCCAGCGCGGCTACTAAGTCAATTCCAATCTTGGGAACGGCGGTCACCAACTACCAGGTGGCTTTGAACCTGAAGAAGTTCAACGGCACGGTTGGCAGCAACATTTCCGGAACTTCTGACCTTGCTCCTTTGGACAAGCAGGAAAAGATGATCAAGGACTTCGTTCCTAAGGCTAAGAAGCTGGGCACCCTCTACTGCTCTGCTGAGCCAAACTCCAAATACCAGACTGATGAAGTGGCCAAGTACGCCAAGAAGGACGGCTTGAAGGTCACCAAGTACACTTTCTCTGACACTAACGACGTCAACTCTGTCACCCAACAAGCTGCTAGTGCCAGCGACGTCACCTACATCCCAACTGACAACACGGCTGCATCCTACGCCAAGACCATCAACAACGTGGCACTGAAGGCCAAGATGCCAATCATCACCGGTGAAGAAGGGATCATGAGCAAGTGCGGGGTTGCCACCCTGTCTATCGACTACTACGGCCTGGGCAAGCAAACTGGCAAGATGGCCGTGCAAATCCTTACTGGCAAGAAGAAGATCGCCCAAATGCCGGTTCAGTACTACAAGAACCCGGTCAAGGAATACAACCCAACCATCTGCAAGAAGCTGGGCATCAAGGTTCCGGCCGGCTACAAGGCTTACAAGAACTAGTTTTTAGTTTTCTTTTGTAAAAAGCTGCTTGAGACTGGAGGACACCATGGCAGGATACTTATCATCATTGAGCTTCCTCGACTTGGCTGGCCGTTTGCCAGCATCAGTCGCGCAAGGGCTCTTCTGGGGCATCATGGCCCTGGGCGTTTACATTACTTTCCGGATCTTGGACATCGCGGACCTGACGGTTGACGGGACTTTCGCTACAGGCGGGGCGGTCTCAGCCGTCTTGATCATGAAAGGGGTCAACCCCTGGCTGGCAGTTCTGGTAGCCCTCGTAGCAGGCCTTTTGGCCGGCGGGCAGAGACAGGCTTTGACCTTGCTGATGGCAACTCTGGTCAAGCCGAAAGTTCTCCTCTTGGATGAACACACGGCGGCACTGAACCCGAAGACGGCGGAGAAGGTCTTGAAGGCGACCGACCGGATCGTCGAAGAAGGCAAGCTGACCACGATTATGGTGACTCACAACATGAGGGATGCCATTACCCACGGCAACCGCTTGATTATGATGAACGACGGCAAGGTCGTTTTGGACATCAAGGGTGAAGAAAAGAAGAAACTGACAGTGGAGAAATTGCTCCACCAGTTTGAAGTCGTATCCGGCGAGGAATTCGCCAGCGACAAGGCAATTTTAGGCTAGAAAACAAGAAAACTGGCGATTTCCAAATCAAGGAAGTCGTCAGTTTTCTCGTTTATTCGAAAAGCTGCCGGTATTCGCCGTAACCCGCTTCTTCCAGCTGGTCGTAAGGGATGAACTTGAGGGCAGCAGAGTTGATGCAGTAGCGCAGGCCGCCTCTATCCAAAGGACCGTCGGTGAAGACGTGTCCCAGGTGGGAGTCAGCCTGGCGGCTGCGGACTTCGGTTCTTTCCATGCCAAAGGACTGGTCCCGGCGCTGGGTCAGCTTAACCAGAGGCTTGGTGAAGGCTGGCCAGCCGCAACCGGAATCGTACTTGTCCAAAGAGGAAAAGAGGGCTTCCCCACTGACCACGTCGACGTAGATCCCTTTTTCAAAGAAGTCGTCGTACTCACCTGTATAAGGCGGTTCAGTTGCCGCGTTTTGGGTCACGTCGTACTGCATTGGCGTCAGCCGGTCTTTCAAATCTGCTTTTCCGTTCATCTTGGTCACCTCATCTATTTAGATAAGGATATTGTAGCTTGGATAGATGCGCGGGGCCTTGATCTGGATCAAGAAATTAGTTAAGAGATTCCTTATTTTTGACCTGTACCTCTGTAAAAGGCTTAATTGCTGACAAGTCACGGCTAAGATGCTTCTTGGCATCCCGCAAGTCAATGTCACTTTGCAGATTAAGGAAGTAAGCATCTGACACGCCAAAGAATTTGGCTAATCTGAGTGAAATGTCAGCAGTGATTTCCTGGCTGCCGTGCAAGATATCCTTGATTCTTGCAGCAGGCACATGGATGGCTTGCGCCAAGTCAGCAGCGCTAAGGCCTAACGGCTACAGGTATTCGTCATTGATGGTTTCAGCAACTGTTGGCGTTTTGATAGATTCGGTCATTTTTTTCCTCCTTAAAATTATTTCTCTTGTACTGTTTGAGCCTATTCTACCTCATCCAAAGCAGATTTTTTGAACATGCATTCGGTAGAGAACCCCCGTCACTACAGCATTCTTACACAGCAAACTTTTTGTAAACTAGCCACCGCTAGCGCCTTTCTAGAAGAAGATCTTGCCACAAAAGTTTTTGGCCGATTTTTGGGCGAACAAAAACCCCCTTGGAAATTGAGAGCATATTCCAAGAGGGCGTTTATATCTTTTAGCAGCATCATGCTTAGCGCATGGTTCGCTCGGCGCTATCTACCTTATTACCCATAATATCATATTTTGCCTGTTTAGTCCTATGGCTTGCTCTATTTTAGTGCCGCTTGGACGATTACCATGAATAGGTGGATATGCCTAAAAACAAGCAAAAAAGCACCGGATTTCATATCCAGTGCTCTTAAAAATTGCTTAGTCAAAGAAACCGTCAGCCTTCAAGGCTTCCAAGTAGCGGTGCACGGCGTCTGGCCAAGTTGGCAGCGGCTTGAAGCCGTTCTTTTCCAGCTTGCTCTTGTCCAAACGTGAGTTGAATGGCCGTACAGCCTTGGAGAGGCCGTATTCTTCCGTGGTAACCGGAGTTACCTTGGTCTTGTAGCCGGCCTGGCGGTAGATTTCCTTGGTGAAATCGTACCAGCTGATGTAGCCGGTCTTCGTGCCGTTTTCATCATAGCCGCTGGCAGTTTCTGGCAATTCCGCGTTAGTTACGTGGTAGTAGCCGTACTTGTCAGTTTCGATCATGTCGACCAAAAGCCGGGCCAAGTCCAAAGTGTAAGTTGGCGTACCGATTTGGTCGCTGACCACCTTGACTTCATCATGAGTCTTACCCACGTTAAGCATGGTCTTGATGAAGTTCTTCCCGTTCAAGCCGAAGACCCAGGCGATCCGGACGATGAAGTACTTGTCCAAAGTTTCAGATACGGCAAGTTCCCCGCCCAGCTTGGTTTCCCCGTAAACGTTCATTGGCTTGTAGCCCTTGAAGTCCGGGTCCCATGGAGTAGTGCCCTGGCCATCGAAAACGTAGTCAGTGGAGATGTAAACCATTGGCACGTCTAATTCCTTGGCTACGTTGGCGATGTTTTGAGTACCATCGGTGTTAACCTTGCGGACAGCCGCAACCTTGTCGTCGTCTTCAGCCAGGTCAACCGCAGTCCAGGCAGCGCAGTGAACGATCACGTCAGGGTTAACTTCAGTGATGGCCTGCTTTACGCCTTCCGCGTTAGTAATGTCCAAAGAAACGTAAGGAGCAGTAGTAACGGCTGAGCCGTCAGCGATCCCGCTGTATTCTGGAGCAAGGTCACTGCTTACGCCTTCGTAGCCGCGCTTAGCCAGTTCGTTCATCACGTCGTGGCCCAGTTGGCCATTGACGCCAGTTACGAAAACCTTCATTTTTTCCTCCTAATTAAAACTTGAAAGTGTCCTTGAGGCCCAGCCACTTTTGGTCCCTGTCGGACAAAGTCAGCTTAGTACCGTCTTCCAAAGCGTAGCCGCTAGCATCAGCTGAGCCCGGGTATTCGCCAACCAATTGCGGCCATTCAATCCCGATTTCAGGGTCGTTCCAAGCCATGCCGCCTTCATCGTTTGGGTGCCAGAAGTCGTTAACCTTGTAGCAGAATTCAGCCACGTCGCTCAAAACCAGGAAGCCGTGGGCGAAACCTTCCGGAATCAAGAACTGCTTCTTGTTTTCAGCGGTCAGTTCCACCCCGTACCACTTGCCGTAGGTCTTGGAGTCGCTTCTCAGGTCAACGGCAACATCGAAGACATCCCCGCGCACGACCCGGACCAGCTTGCATTGCGGGAAGTGCTTTTGGAAGTGCAGGCCCCGCAAAACACCCTTGGTTGAGCTTGATTGGTTGTCTTGGACGAAGTTGATGTCAAAACCAGCTTCCTTCATGTCGTTTTCGTTGTAGGTTTCCATGAAGTAGCCACGGTCATCCCCGTGAACTGCTGGCGTAATCACTGCCAAACCTTCAATACCGCCGACATTCTTTTCAACTTTGATTTGACCCATTTTTTCTGACTCTTCTTTCTAAAAAATTAATACTTCAGCTTGCCTTCAGCCACTGCCTTGAGGTGCTGGCCGTAAGGGCTCTTGCCGTAGTGCTTGGCAGCTTCCATCAACTTGTCTTCGTCAATCCAGCCGTGCACGTAGGCAATTTCTTCTGGGGCTGAGATGCTTACCCCAGTCCGTTCTTCTACCATCTTAACAAAGTTGGAGGCATCAACCAGGCTCTGCATTGTCCCGGTATCCAGCCAGGCGTAGCCCCGGCCCAAAAGCTGAACGTCCAGGGTGTTGTCGTTCAAGTACATCTCGTTCAAAGAAGTGATTTCCACTTCCCCGCGGGCACTCGGCTTAACCTGGGCAGCTCTTTCGCTCACGCCAGCTGGGTAGAAGTACAAACCAGTTACAGCGTAGTTACTCTTTGGCTGAGCTGGCTTTTCTTCGATGGAAACAGCGTGGCCATCCTTGTCAAATTCCACAACCCCGAAGCGTTCCGGATCGTTGACGTAGTAGCCAAAAACCGTTGCCCGGCCAGCTTCCGCGTCCTTAGCGGCGTTTTCCAGCATGTCAGTAAAGCCGTTGCCGTAGAAGATGTTGTCGCCCAAAACCATGGCGCAAGGTTCACCGTTGATGAAGTCTTCGCCCAAAGTAAAGGCTTGAGCTAGGCCGTCTGGACTTGGCTGAACCTTGTAAGAGAGCTTGACGCCGAATTGTGACCCGTCGCCCAAAAGTTCCTTAAAGCGCGGAGTGTCAGCTGGCGTGGAGATGACCAAGATGTCCTTGATCCCGGCCAGCATCAAAGTTGACAACGGGTAGTAGATCATTGGCTTGTCATAAACAGGCAAAAGCTGCTTACTGGTAACCAGGGTTAATGGATACAGACGAGTGCCTGAACCACCTGCTAAGATAATTCCCTTCATTTTTTCTCTTCCTTGCCTCTTACTTTTCGTCTAAAACTTGCTTCTTGCCGTACATTTCCTGGTAGTAGTTCTGGTAGTCACCGGAGATGATGTTTTCCCACCATTCCTTGTTGTCCAGGTACCATTGGATGGTCTTCTTGATACCGTCCTTGAACATGGTTTCCGGCAGCCAGCCGAGTTCGTCGTGGATCTTGGTTGGGTCGATAGCGTAACGTTGGTCGTGACCCTTGCGGTCAGTAACGTGTTCGATCAAGGAGTAAGGCTTGTCCAGGTAGTCACAGATCAGCTTAACGATGTCGATGTTGTGCATTTCGTTGTGGCCGCCGATGTTGTAGACTTCACCAACCGTTCCCTTTTCCAAAATGAGGTCGATGGCCTTGCAGTGGTCTTCAACGTAAAGCCAGTCGCGGACGTTTTGACCTTCACCGTAAACTGGCAAAGGCTTGTCGTCCAAGGCTCTTTGGATCATCAATGGGATCAGCTTTTCTGGGAATTGGTAAGGGCCGTAGTTATTTGAGCAACGGGAAATAGTTACAGGCAGGCCGTAAGTTCTGCCGTAAGCCCCGACCAAAAGGTCAGCGCTGGCCTTTGATGATGAGTATGGGCTGGAAGTGTGCAGCGGCGTGTCTTCGTGGAAGAAGAGGTCTGGCCGGTCCAGTGGCAGGTCGCCGTAAACTTCGTCAGTTGATACTTGGTGGTAACGCTTGATCCCGTACTTGCGGCAGGCGTCCATCAAAACGGAAGTACCGATGATGTTGGTTTGCAGGAAGATTTCCGGGTTTTCGATTGACCGGTCAACGTGGCTTTCTGCGGCGAAGTTAACAACAACGTCCGGGTGTTCTTCTTCAAAAAGCTTGTAGACGCCTTCGCGGTCGCAGATGTCCAGCTTGACGAAGCGGAAGTTTGGCTTGTCCATGACATCCTTCAGGGTTGACAGGTTGCCCGCGTAAGTCAGCTTGTCCAGGCAGATGATCTTGTAGTCTGGGTGCTTCTTCATCATGTAGAAGACAAAGTTGGAACCGATAAAGCCGGCACCGCCGGTAACGATAATTTTCATGTAATGAACCTCCAAGTTCAGCTAATCAAATCAATTTTTCTTGCTGACTCAAAGTATAGAACATGACGTAACGTAAGCTTCAATGGGGAAAATAAAATAACTGCCGTTTTTTAAAAAATGGCAGCTATTTGCGGCAGATAAAGGTCCCGGCGTCTTTAGTAATGTGGAAGCCCCCGGCGACCTCGTCTTCAACGAATTGCTTGAATTCCTGGTAGCGGTCCAAGAGAAGGGCGTTTTGGTTGCCGTGGCAGGACAAGATATAAGAAATAACTGGTTCTGCTTCACCTAATTCGATAGCGTCCTCGTAGCGCTGGCAGGTCACTTGGGCAAAAAACGGAGCCAGGATCTCTTCCCCGTTGTCTAAGCCAAAGCGGTCATAGAGGTTGACGGAAGAGAGGACGATTTGGGAGTTGAACTCCTGGACCAGGTCAGTGATTTCGTGCATGTGGCGCTTGCTGTAAGTTGACGCGCAGAAGCGACCACCTTTTTTCAAAACCCGGCGGACTTCTTTAAGGACCTGGGGGATGTCATTGCAGTAAAAAAGCATGTGGTTGGCAACGACCAGGTCAAACTCTTCGTCAGCAAAGGGCAAGTGAGCAGCGTCGCAACGGTCATAGGAAAAGCGGCTGTCTTCGCCGATTTTCTTTTTGGTATCGGCCAGCATCCCTTCTGAAATGTCGGTCAAGATGACCTGGCAGTCCTCCGGCAGACGGTCGTGGCTCGTGGCCCAGAGTTCGCCATTCCCGCAGCCGATCTCTAAGATTTTTAAGCCAGGAGTCAAGTCCAGCTGGCGGAAAAGCCAGGGGAACCAGCCCTCCTTGTTCATGGAGTAGTCCCGGTGCAGGCGGATCCGGGCAGAGATGTTGGTGGCGTTCTGGTACTGGGTCTTGAGACTCTGGGTCATGGTTGACCGGTGGAGCAGTTCCAGCATCCGGCTCCAGTCAACAGGCTTGCCAGCTTCCAGGGTTTGGGTGGTTGAGTCAATGGCGGCTTCAACGGCGGTCATTTCTTCAATCCGCTCTTCTACCAGCCGGCGCTGGATCTGAAGGGAATCCAGGAGGCGGCGCCGGTCGCTGGCCCCCAGGGTCAGGCCGCGGATTTCCCCTAAGGAAAAGCCCAGGTACTTTAACAGGAGGATCTGCTGAAGCTTGGCGAAGTCAGCGTCGCTGTAGCGTCTGGCCCCGCCCTTGCTTCTGGCTGAAGGCTTGAGGAGGTTCTGCTGGTCATAGTAGCGGATCGTTCTGACGGACACGTGGGCCCGCTTGGCGAATTCACCGGATGTGTAGTAGTCGGTCATGAGGTCTCCTTTCTGCCTTAGATTATAACCGATTTTTTCCAGGCAAAAATACCCTTGAGCTCGAGCTGGAGTTCAAGGGTGAAATTTTACAGATTCAAGGTGAAGTGGAGGGCGTTGTCGACCTTGCTGGCGATAACGTCGTATTCCAGCGGGTGTGGCCGGAAAAGATTGTCAATCATTGTATAAGTCAGACCCAGGCAAAAAGTTTCCACAAAGTCCTTGGCCTGCTGATCCAAATCCGCCCCTTCTTCTTCAATGATCTGCTTGAGCAAAACGGCAATATGGCTGGAAATTTCTCCGACCACATCAACCTCTGTCTGGCTTTCATAGACGCTCTTATAGAACTTTTTATTCAGTTCGATCCCGTAAAAGACCAAAAAGATGATACCTTCCCAGTCCAGGTAGCCGATATTGCTCTCGATATCGTTTTCCATCATCGACTTGATCGTATAGTCCAAAAGGTCAAACTTGTCCTTAAAGTTCTCGTAAAAAGTCTGTCGCCTAATCCCGCTTTGCTTCATGATCTTGGCAACACTGACATGGTTAAAGCCGTTTTTGGCCACCTCATCTTTAAAAACTTGCGAGATGTGCAGCTTTAAACATTCTGACATTGGCTAACTCTCTATTTCAACAATGCCTGCAGGCCGCTAGCTAAAAGACCACCGGCGATTGGCCCTAAGACAGGAACCCAGGCATAAGCCCAGTTAGCCACGCCCTTGTTTGGCACTGGCAAAATCGCGTAGGCCAGACGTGGTGAGAAGTCCCGGGCTGGGTTCAAGGCAAAGCCAGTCGTTGGACCCAAAGCTTGACCAACAACCATGATTAAGAAACCAACAATTAATGGCTTTAAGCCTTGGGTGAAGTTGCCCAGGTTGAGCAAGGTGAAGATGAAGACAAAAGTCGCGATCGTTTCACTCAAGAAGTTGAAAACAGGGTTGTTGATGGCTGGGCCAGTCGCAAAAATCCCCACGCTGTTTCCTTCATCAGCCTTAGTCGCCTTAAAGTGCGGGTAGTAGTGCAGGATTACCAGAGCTGCCCCGACAAAGGCGCCCAGGAATTGCCCCAGCAAGTACGGCATTACCTGGCTCCATGGGAAGAAGCCGAAGGCCGCGAAACCAATAGTTACCGCTGGGTTGAGGTGGCCTTGTGCGCCGAATTGGCCAGCCACGTAAACGCCGAAGGTTACCGCCATTCCCCAGGCCAGGGTGACAAACAGCCAGCCCTGCCCCTTGGCATAAGCCTTATTCAAGCTGATCCCTGCCCCGCAGCCGACACCCAGCACGATCAAAATCATCGTTCCTAAGAACTCTCCTAAAAAGCCGTTCATGTTAGTCATCTCCTTTAATCTTCAAAGGCGCCAGCTGGCTTTCAAGTTCAGCCAAGCCAACACCAGCCTGCAAGAGCGAAGCCGCCACATAAGAACCTTCGATCAAGGCTACGTCATAAACGCGGACCTTTTTCTCGGCAAACTCCCCAGCCATGTCCAGATTCATTCTAGCACTGCCCAGGTCGTAAAAAGCCAGCAGCTCGTCAGCAGAATTTTCTTCAATTGCCTGCCCAATCTTTTCCATACTGGTCCCAATATCGCCGTCATCAGTACCACCAGCAAAGGTAATCGGCACGTCAGCCGCTACCTGCTTAAGCAATTTTGGTAAACCAGCCGCGATTTCCGGCACATGGGACACGATCAAAATACCGTAAGTCATCTTATGCCTCCGCTTCCAGCAAAGCCGTGAAAAGGTAGCCGCTTGAAACGGAACCTGGGTCAAGGTGACCAATTGACCGCTCACCTAAGTAAGATGCCCGACCCTTCTTGGCTTGCATCGGCTTGGTGCTTTCAACTGCCTCTTGAATGAGATCGTTAGTTAAGTTGCCTTTAGCTAAAGCCGGTACGACCGCTGACCAGACATCAACCATGGTTTTATCGCCAGGTTCAGCGCCGCCCCGCTTCTTGATCCCCAAAAGGGCTGCTTCAGTCAATCTAGCCAGGTCAGTTTCACTATTGCTCAACTTGGCCATTTCCAAGAAGGCTGTCCCGTAGAGTGGACCTGAAGCCCCGCCGACCTTGCTGATCAGAGACATCGCCACCAGCTTTAAGGCTGAGGTCAAATCAGCTGGCTTTTTAGTCTGCAAGGCTTCTTCAACTGCGGCCATCCCTCTGGCCATGTTATTGCCGTGGTCTCCGTCGCCAATCGGGGTGTCCAGGTCACTTAAGTAAGCCTTGTTGGCTTCGATTTTTTCCGCAAAAATTACCATCCACTTGTCTAAAAGTTCAGTCGTCAGTTCCATTTTTTGCTCCCCCCCTACCAAGCAATCGTCTTAACTGGGTAGTTCAAGTAATCCAGCCACTTGTCATCCACGATTTCCATCACCGTCAAGGAAATACCAGCCATGTCGATCGAAGTCATGTAGTTGCCGGCCTTGGTGAAGACAGGCTTAATTCCTTTAGCACCCAGCCAGTCCAGGACATCCTTGCTGAAGATGTATTGTTCCATGAGTGGAGTTGCCCCCATCCCGTTAACCAAGATGGCGTACTTCTTGTCAGCAGACAGCTTCAAGCTTTCATCGATCTTGCTGAGCAGTTCCTGGGCCAGGTCCTTAGATGGCTTTATCTTTTCTCTGCGATAGCCTGGTTCGCTGTGAATCCCGACCCCATATTCAATCTCGTCATCAGCTAAAACGAAGCCCGGCTTGCCAACTTCTGGCACCGTAGCTGCTGACAAGGCAACACCAATCGTGTTGATGTGTGGCAATACTGCCTTGGCTAATTCTTCAATCTCATCCAAGCTGGCACCTTGGTCAGCAGCCGCACCTAAGATCTTATGCATAAAGACGGTCCCGGCCACCCCGCGCCGGCCTTGAGTGTAAAGGCTGTTTTCCACGGCAATGTCGTCGTCAACCACGATAGAGCGGACTTCGATGTCGTCCATAGCGGCCAAATCCTTGGCCATGTCAAAGTTCATCACGTCACCAGAATAGTTCTTGACGATCAAGAAGACGCCCTTGCCTTGGTCGGCTGCCTTAATGGCTTCGTAGATCTGGTCTGGAGTCGGGGAAGTAAAGACTTGCCCGCAAACAGCCGCAGTCAGCATCCCTTTACCAACATAACCAGCGTGGGCTGGTTCATGGCCGCTGCCACCGCCGCTGACCAGACCAACCTTGCCGGTCATTGAGTCCTTGTCGCTGCGGACTAAAGCAGCCGTGCCAGGGATCCGTTCAACGTATTGCGGGTACATTCCGGCTAGGCCAGTTACCATTTCTTCAACAACATTGCTTGGGTCATTAATTATCTTTTTCATCGGAAAATCCTCCTTACTTCTTCCAACTTGTTTAACCACATCATATACTGTAAGCGCTATCTTTTCAACGGACAGTTTTCGGAACTTGTCCGGTCAAGTGGATTAATTCCTACTCCTATCAACTTCCACGCTTAAATTCCAGCAAGACCCGGTTGCCAAGCAGATATAAAATCACAAAGTAGCCAGGGATGGCCCAGAGGGCTGCCCAAAAGACCGTCGCTCCAGGCCCTAGGCCTTTAGCTAAAGCAGCTTGGCAAACCAAGTAAACATAAAGACAGCCCAGCAAACTGCTGGCCAGCTTTTTCCCGCTGGGCAAGAGGCGGGCCGACTTTTTCGCCAAAAAGTAACAAGCCAGACAAGTCACCAAGTCGGCAAGCAAGGTTGCCAGCGCCGCCCCTGCTTCCTTAAAGGCCGGGATCAGCAGGAAGTTCAAACTAACGTTAACCACAGAAGCGATACTAATCGCAAGCAAAGCTGCCTTCTCCTGCCGGGCCGGAACTAAAACCGCCGCCATGTAAAACCAGCCGAATAGCGAGAAAACCAAGGCCAGGCCCAGAAGCTTCATGGCCCCCGCGGCCGGCGCAAAATCTAAGTCCGCGGTTAAAATGACAACCTCCTCGCCTAAAGCAAACAAGGCGCAAACAGCCGGCAAGGCCAGAATCACTAATAAATCCGCGATCTAACGGGCCAATTTTTGAAAAAATTCTCCGCCCTTTTGCCCATATAAGCAGGCCAGACGCGGCACGGTCACAACGATCACAGCACCTAACAATCGCTTAAGCAGGGCCGTAACCTTGCTGGCCACCGAGTAAAGGCCCACATAATAGTCGCTGGTCATCACTACCAGCTGGGCGACATCTGCTCTTACGTAAAGCAGGTCGACCAGAGAGTTGGCGAATAAGACGAGGATGGGCAGGAGGTGCTGTTGCCAAGAAAAGCGCCAGGTCAAAGACCAGGTGCGGTACTTACGTAACCTCAGAAAGTTGATCAAGTTGACCCCCGCGCTACCCGCCACCGTAGTCCAAGCATACACCAATAAACCGCTTTCATCCTTGACATATGTCAAGAGCAGGATCAGAGACAAAATTTGAAAGCAGATGTTCCGCAAAGCCAGGTAGCCATATTCCTCGTGAATCGCGTAAAGCCACTCGCAGCCCAAGGTCGTAAAAATAATACCGGAACTAAGCGTCCAAATCAGCGGTCCATATTCCCGCAGCTTGCTGGAAAAAAGAAGACAGGCCGCCAGACCTAAGTAAGCCAATAGCACTGCCCAAAGCACAAACGAGGCGGCTGAGAAGGCTGTCAAGAACTCCAAGAAGGCACAAAAGAAAGTAAAGAGCATCTACTCTGAGTTTGTCTGGATCTTAGGAATCTTTACAGCAATGTCCTTCGCCATGATGGGCTCCGTCGAGATTCTTGGGAATCTGTTTAGCGACTTAAAGAATCTGTCTAGCGCTTCTCTAGGATATGCTTTCATAGTTGGTGGCGTGTACCTAATCGTCATCTACTTGATAATTCTGATGCTGTTTATCGGCATTAAGAAACTGTTTGCTGATGAGGAATATCAGATTGATTTCAAATTTTGCATATTGCTTTCGATAGTTTCCATTATATTTTTCACCGTAGGAATTGTGCTACTCAATACACTTCACTTAACGTAATGTATTAAAGCCCATAAAAGATAAAAGTTCTCCGCTCTGTTAGAAGTGAAGTCTAACAGTTTCAGAGAACTTTTTTCTAATGCTATTTAATTCTGTACCCGGCTGGTACCATCGCTGTAGTTCAAAACAACGCCGGGCTGGACGTTAAAGACATAGACGTTAAAGGAAACCGCATTGCTGCCAACAGACTTGGCCTCCATTTGAACGCCACGGGCCAGAAGCTCATCGCCCTTGAAGATTGGCTTAACCCGGTAGCGGACGTAGTTATTTGAAGATTCCTTCAAATAGTCAGCTACTTCATTTTCGTATGGCAGCATCCCTGATACGTTCATTTCTTCCGTACCAGTGATTAGGTTCTTCGGGTTATTATTCTGTCCAGTCAGCTGGTAGCCGATCAAGTGACTCCGGTTATAGAGCCAGCCGCTGGAAATCCGCTTGTTGTGCCAGCCAGTTGGATCCCAGTGCAAAGGTTCTCTTTTAGCAGTCGGCATCAAGGACTGATTCAGCATTGCATTGGCCGTAGTAGCCCGGTTCAAGCTGTCCAGATTGCCGTAGGTCTGCCAGGCACCACGGCTGGTTGACAGGTCACTTTGGCTGAAGTCGGGCTGGTTGTTATTTACTTCAGTAGACAGTTGCCCGCTATAAGTCAGGGATGCCAGATCAGTTTGCTTTGACTTAGCAGAAGCCGTTTCTTTCGTGGACGTAGTCTGGCTGGTCTTACTACCCGGCTTTTTGGCCAGCTTTTCCTTAGATTCCTCAGTCTTATCCTTAATAAGATCAGTCTCAGCTTTTAAAGTAAGATTATCGGACTCGTAGTCTTCGATTTTATCTTTATACTTATTGACCCGCTTAGTCTTAACAGTAATATTTGGATAATTCTGGGAATCAACTGGCTTGGTAGAAGTCACGGCAAAAAGCAGAACAACCGCGCCAGCAGCAAAAATTATTCTTTTCTTTTTCATTATCTCTTAGCCCTCCGGTAACCTGCTCTCTGAGCTTCTTCTTCACTGTTAAAGTAGACAGCGTTTGACGAATTCATACGGTAGCCGGCCTGGCCAGGGACATGATAAATTTTTGAGTTGACATTACCAACGATCTTCTGAGAATCAGCCGTGTTCATATCACCGCGCTGGTCACTTGAAGTATCAGCTGAGTCATCAGTGTTTGAATCACTGGCACTTGATGCGGCAGCGGCTTGCTTTTCCGCGGCTTTACGGGCGGCTTCAGCTGCCTTTTTAGCTTCAGCTGCCTGCTTTTCCTGCTCCTGCTTAGCCTTTGCGGCTGCTTCTTTTTCTGCCTTTTCCTGGGCTTCCAGCCTCTTAACCTTCTTAGCCAGAGGCGCGTAGGCCAACAAGGCGGCCTTTTTGGCAGAAATCAGCGCAGCGTTCTTTTCTTTTACCTGTTGGTATTCCTTAGCACCAGTATACTTAACCAGGACTTTGGTCCGCGGACTGTATTCTTCCGCGGCTACACTGCCAACACCGACAGTCACAAAAGAAAGGGCCAGCAAGAGCCAGGCGGTTGCCTTTTGTACCTTTAACTTGTGTTCTTTTTTACTGTAGGCAAAATACATCAGAACAAAAGCGGCAATAAAGAAGCATCCCCCTACACTTGAAATTCCTAACGGCAGATAGCTCATCATAACGCCTAGCAAAGACATAAAGGCAAAGCTGCCCCATCCTCTAACTGAATAGTAATCTTTATCAGCCTTACCAGCTTTTTTCTTACGATAGCTGATCGTTGTCATAGCAGCAGATACTACCAGCAATATGGGCCATAATACAGCCATAAATATCCTCATCTATTCCTCCTCAAAAAGCACACGATTAAACAGCTAAGTGCCGAAGCTTCCACTTAGACACTCAGACTTTACACTATAGCACGCATGTAAAGAGAAAAAAACTCCTTGTAGAAAGAAAAAGTGCATAAAAAAAGAGCGCCTATTAAGCGCCCTTACCGGTTCGGCACAAGTAATCAGCTGGTACCATTTCTTGCACATCAGATGTGAACCCGGTTCATAATTCTGTTATCTATATTGTAGCATACACGCAAACACCCCCTTGAAACAAAGAGAGCACGTTTCAAGGGAGGCGCGCGGAAAGAACATTTATTCCTCACTAGTGTGATTAGAGAGTGTAAAATGCAAGGCACTATTAACCCGGTCAGCGATTACATCGTAGTCGCTTCTTTGATGATCTTTCGCAGCAGCACTGCAATATGCCGCGAAATCTCACCAATCACGTCGATCTCTTTTTGACTTGAATATACGCTTTTGTAAAAATCCCTGTTCAGCTCAGCACTATAGAAAACTTGTGCGATAATTTCCTCCCAATCCAGCC
>OICS01000423.1_pt1 | contig 15772 bp, 8 predicted proteins | sample 1581341 | NCBI WGS metagenome assembly OICS01 (sample SAMEA3882550, study PRJEB24775) | human gut metagenome | biome: human-associated habitat; feature: intestine environment; material: feces | place: Netherlands | collected 2009/2010
TACGATTCCACGCGTGCGTTTCCGCTGACCGGTAACGAGCAGGTGCGTACGGGGCGCGGGCGGTTCCGCGTGCACTGGTCACGCGAGCTTGCCGGCATGATGCATGAACTGGCCCTTTCCGGCAGTGCCGAATTGAACTGGCTGACCACATGGCAGCCGTATTGCTCAAGGGTGCTTGACCCCATGCTTGGCTGGGATCCCGGGGTTGAACGGACTGTTATCTGGTATGATCCGGTCACCAATGAGAGAAGGTTGACGGGCAAGCTTGCGGAGATTATGTCGCGCGTTCGGTTCGAACGACGGCAGGAGGAGCCGTTGCCGATTGTCTGGATTGATGACGAGGAGTGTTATTCCACGTCGAAAACGCAGATCGAGTCGCTGGAGCCTGCGGCACCGGTGCTCATGGTGAGGCCGGACGAGCGTATTGGCATAAGCCGGCGCCAGTGGCGGCTGATCTGTGACTTTCTTGATGATTCGAGTGGTTTCCCGTCTGTCAGTCTGGATGAGGAGGGCACGGTTCGCGATCATGCGGCACACGTGGGGCTGTGAAGGGATGGCGAACGCCTACCGTGGCGAATCTTGGGATTGAGTCTCCTCGGCTTTTGCTGTACCGTTTTCTGTACATATGTTGTCGGATTGAAGAGGAGATTGCCATGGTCACGGCGGTTGCGTACACCAATTTCCGTAAGGATCTGAAATCGTATCTGCGTCGCGTGAATGATGATGCAGACATGCTTCTGGTCACCAACAAGGACCCACACGACAACGTGGTGGTGATGAGTGCCGACGATTACGAGTCGCTCATGGAAACGCTGCGCGTCTATCAGAATCCCGGATTGTTCGACAAGGTCCGCCGTGGAATGGCCCAGGTGCGTTCCGGTGGTACCGCCACGCACGATCTGGTCGGGGAGTGAGCGGTGCTGCGTTGGACCGAGGATGCGTGGGACGAGTATCTGTATTGGCAGACCCAGAGCAAGAAGACTCTCAGACGCGTCAACGTGTTGATACGTGATACGATGTGTTCCCCGTTCACGGGCCTCGGTAAGCCTGAGCCGCTCAAATGGGAATTGCAGGGCGCGTGGAGCCGGCGCATCGATTCCGCGAACCGTTTGGTGTACATGGTCGATGGTGGTGACCTGTGCATCCTGTCCGTGCGCGACCACTACTGAGCATTGGGGTTGTGGACGTTTTCTTGGAGATTATCGCATTGAAAAGGACTAAATGCGCGATTGCAGTCATCACGCCGGGTCGTAGAGCCGTTCGAGAATGAGCGGGAGGCTTCGGATTTCGCTCATGATGTGTCGATGAGGACGACTACGGATAACAAAGAACGAAGCTACTGACTGAAGGGCATGTAGAACATTAAAAGGTGAACTGGAAACATGTCTCTTAAGTCGGACATACTCCTAGCTCACGCCGTGATTCTCCAACCTATTTCTTGCCCCACCCGAACTTGGGCAGTTTGATCTCCGGGAGCTGTTTCAATCCGTCTGCTATTCCTTTGCCAAGCTGCTGCACTCCGTCGGCTATCCCGGCGCCTGCGTCCTGAGCACCTTTCGCAATGGCGTCGCCCGCATCCTGCGCGATGTGCGCGGCCTGGTTTCCGGCGTCCTGCATTCCCTTGGCAACGGCGGCACCGGTGCTCTGAGCGCCATTCGCTATCGCATTGCCGACGTCTTGGACGGCGTGTGCGGTCTGCTGCCTGGCATTCTGCAAGGCCTTGCCGGTGTCGTCTACGGCTTTGCCCGCGGCTTCGATCCAGGTGGGACCGTCTTCGACGTGCAGATGAATGTGCTCAAGTTGCAATGTGCTGGCGAATGCATTGAGATCGCTGGCGATACTTTCGATGTTGGCAATGGCATGAGGTGAACTGTAAGGGTTCAGTAGCACTTGTCCGCCCACGGTTTTCGCTTTCTCCTCCAGCTGCTTGCCCAATGCGTTGAGCGATTGCTCGATTTCTTCGAGGCGCTTGTTCCTGGCAAGTACGATGCCCTTCTTGTATGCTTCGAGCTGTTCAGGCTCCTCTTGGCATACGCGCGCGAGCTCGATGCAGGAGACCTGATCCTGCATCTTGACCGCGGATGCGAGCATGCCCAGCCACTGGTGGATCTCCTGACGAATCTGCTGGGTCAGCGGGCGAACCTGCTTGGGATCCTGCTCGCGTTCAGCCTTCTCGGTGAGGCTCTTGATTTTGGCGATCGCGTACGCTTGGATGGTGGCGATGTCTTGCGGGCAGCCTGACACCTTAGACCATGTGGTTGCGCTGATCGAACCGACCTGTTGGTAGATGAACATGGTCTCGTCGATCATGCGGGATATCCCGGCGAGCTTGCTGACGGTCTGATCCTTCTGATCGCGTAGCAGATCATCGAGCTTCGCATCGATTTCCTTCAGGTAATCGGTGATCTCGGAGACGGCTTGTTCCAGTGCCATCTGTGCCATGACGCCGCTGACACCGGTGAGTAAAGCGGGGTTGAGCTGTCCGGGCTGGGTAAATTTCAAATGTTTGATGATGCGCCCGTTCGGTTGCCGTACAACACCGGCTTGGAACGGTCCCTTCTTACAGTTCTTGCCGTATTTGGCGACCAGCTCAGCCGATTCTTTGGTGAGTTTTACCCAACGTCCGCTTTCGGCCATGGCGTTGCCGGCTGCCTGTGCGCCTTTGCTGGCCGACGAGACGGTCTGTATGACTTTGGCCGTGAAAGCCTTGGAATCGAAGCCTTCGTCCTTGAGCCAGAGATCTATGGTACCGGCGTCGCCGAGGAAGACGATGCCTTGTTCGTCTTGGATGATGGTGACGCTTTTCGTGTCGTCTGGATTGTTGTTCCCGGTGCTGGCATCGGCATCACTGTCTCCGCCTTCGAATGGGATGAGTTCGTTGGAATCGTCGTCGATCATGGTTATTTCCTTCAAATCCACTTGGTAGCAGTATACGACTGGCAGACGCGTCGGTGCGCTTGGGAGTGGCGGGGAACAGGTATGAAAGCAGTGGGGAAGTGGTCAGTCTTCGATCTGGGCATCGCCCGAGTCAAGGGACTGGAAGATCTCGTTGAACAGGGCTTCGGTCTGCGTCTGGAGCTTTTCTAAGCGGTTCTTATGCTCGCTGCCGGTTGTGGATCTGTTCATGACGTCCATAAGACGAAGGCTTTGCAGGGTACTCTTCCATCGTTCGACTGGTGCGTTTACGGGAAATCGGTCGGCGTATTGCTCCAGTGTCTCCTCAATGGCGTCAAGCTGCTTGGCGACTCTTGCGGATGGGCTAAGCGCGGCCGGCAGATGCATGTTCGCAGCGGCCTGCTTAAGCTTGCTGCCTACCTGTTGTTCGCTGACAAGCTGCGCCACCTTCTGCATGTTTTCCGGATTGGCCGCAATGTCGACCGCCGTTTTGACGGCATAGGTCGCCGCCGATGCGACGATCCCCTTCAGAAACCCACCTTTGCGTGTCATCGGTTACCCCTTTCAACACTGAAACTCTTCTAGGAACAGTGTAGTTCAGAGAAGGCGGAATGTTGATTTATATATGCCTATGTGGCTTGGCAAAAGGAAGAGACCCTGGATTTGAGCATTGCTAAGAGGCTTGGAAGCTGTTGCTGCTATTCGTAGCAGCAATGAGATAGAAAAGGAGGCCCACCGTATTTCAGGACGTAAACGTAGCCTTGGATGGGCACTGATATAAAAGGCTGTACATTCTTTGGCGATTGAACATGCCGCATGAGTGACAAAGTATGTAATTGAGATGTAGATGCATGAGAGTGCTGAGAGTGTGTGAAGGCGCGCGGACGCATTCTGACGAATTGCTGACCTGGAAGCAGATCCTATCTGTTGAAAGCCCGTCGCGCTCGCGGAGAAAACATGGCCCATGGTGAATGTGGATTGCCCGCATGTTATCCATCGAACAAATAAAGGAGCAGATACCATGGGCATTAAGCACGATGCGTCTTATCGGAGTGGAGAGAACATGGCTAAGAAAACCGACGAAGAGCTTTACGATGTGGCGATAAATATGATTGGAAGCGTTGCGAAGCTTCCGGTTATTAGAGTTGATAGGGAAGCGTTCCTGCGACAGCAATTCGTCAATTCGGAATATCTCGATGAGATTCTGGAGCATGGCCCACAGCATGTATATACGGCGGAGTCGTTGCGAAGAAAAGCGGATGGGGTGATTAAGAAGTCGACGAATCAGACCACTCTCGCCGCCTTCGTGGCAGGAATCCCTGGCGGCCCTATGGCCGTTGCAGCCGGAAGCGCTGACGTGGCTCAATATTTTGGTGTTGCGATCAACCTGGCGCAGAAAATCGCCTATCTTTTTGGTGAGGATGATCTGTTATCCGACGAGTCGGAGCTGAGCGAAGATGCTAAAGTGCGCATTCTCGTCTATTTGGGCGTAATGTTCGGTGCGTCGGGTGCGGCGATGCTGATAGGAAAAGTCGCCAGGGAAGTCGGCAAGAATATGGGCAAGAAGGTCGCTCAGCAGGCTCTGATGAAAACGGCCTGGTATCCACTGCTCAAGAAAATCGGCGCACTGGTCGGCAAACAGGTGGTGAAGGAATCGGTCGGGAAGGCCGTTGCCAAGGTTGTGCCCGTTGTCGGCGGCGCCATTTCCGGGGCGATAACCTATGCGACGTTCAAACCCATGGGTGGCCGATTGGCCGATACGCTGGTACGCAACTTGAACGGTGAGTTCGACCAGGATGGTATGGAACTACGCCCGGAATTCAAGAAGGCCAATGCCTTGGAAAATGACGAAGTCACGATTCATGCGATTGAGATAGACGACTGAAAGTGGTGGGTTGGGTGATTAACAGATGATTTATCTGCTAACCACCCAACCCACCATCCATCTTCGTTATACGCTAAGGGTTGCAAGATTATTCACCCTGCTTGAAGAATCCATTCCAGAGCTTCTGGTCTCGTTTAATTTTGATTGAATCTCCCTCATTGATTTCTTCAGTCTGCGATATGAGTTCCGGCTTCCAATTGCGTAGGGTCTTGATGATTTGTCGATTTTCTATAGTGTTTGGAAGGTTGATGCATTTGCTATTAGGGTTAATGAATTTCAGATATTCGTCTCCAAGTTTTTGGAAAATTTGCTTCATATTTCTAACAATGTCGTTTTCGGTCTGTCCATGCGTAACTGCATATTCAAGAGCATCGGCAAACATGGCGATTGCTGACTGACGTTCATGTTCGGCATCGAGAGGGGAACGGGTATTGTCTAATCCATCGTCATGTTCGGCATCGAGAAGGGAACGGGTATTGTCTAATCCATCGTCATGTTCGGCAAGATCCTGACGTGTTGCTTCGTCGATGTTCTTTCCTTTCCTGATTAGCGCAGCGGATGCATTGAGAAGCTCTGTCTCGTTGGCTCCTTCCGTGTAGTCGCGGAAATTGTCCATAATAATTCCTGCGAATCTCTGTAATTGTGGATCCTCAGCGCAGACGATATGGCACGCCTCATTGGGGTGGAGCTTTACATCACCAAGATAGTCGCCGAATTTCTGCGATTCCTTGATCCAAGCTTCCCGCACGGGCCAGGGTTGTCCCTCTAAGGATTCAAAGGATTCTGCCATGTCGGCAACAAGGCCATTCTTGAGGAGCTGAGCATATATCTCAGGGTAATGCTCAAGGTCTTGATGATCCAGCTCGATGGATGAGGCGGGGATAGGACTGTCGAGTTCGAGTTCTTGGAGAAGCTGTATTTTCTTATCGCTTTTCAGAATGGTGGGTGGAAGATTGATTGTATCTTCAGCGAGTTTTTCTTTATCAAGTTTATCGTCTGTATCGCCCTGTTCGAAAGAGTCATGTTTTTGGATCCACGTGGTCATTGAGGATTCATGTTCGGTGAGCGCGTCATGGGTGAAAGCCCACTGTAGGTTCGTCGGAGTGAAATGAACTGCATCGCATTCCATGAGTGCATCGGTATAATTCTCAAAACGATCATCAAAAAGGGGAAGACGGGCAGATGACGAGCACCTATTCAGCAGCGTAAGGATAAGCTTTTCTGTATCCTCTTCTTCATTGGCTTGTTGACGAATATCGTCAAGGATGTGGAGCAGGTCATCGGCGATATTCTGATTGGAAGAACAATCCAATGCATATTCATCTTTGGTCAGAAGATCAAAATATTTCTCAAGGTGCCCAAGCGCATTCGCATACACTGTTCTGCTGATATGCATAATCATGTTGAGCGCAGGAAGTCTATTGCAGACGCTATATGAACCATCCTGATTGTTATCTGATTGGCTTATGGTGTCCAACGCGGTTTCAAGATTACCTCTTGAAAATACGTATAGGTTCTGTTCCACGCAGGGGTATCGCAATCCAGAACTTGAATCCTTATAACCCAGCTTGGAGAGGGAGTCTATTCTGACTTTCCCATCGTTGAGAATCTGGACTATAGGTTCAACGAGTGCCGGAGCGATATTGGAATCCCTGAAGATTGAGATGCTTCGCCAATGGTTCTGAAGAAAATCAGCCAGGTTACCGTCTACGGTGTATTGGATTTCTCTTGATAGATGATGGAACGCCACATCAAAATGCTGGCAAAGCATGTCAGTGCCTGTTGTTCCTCGTTGAGCTAGGAAGCTAAGTAACTTTTGGCTGCGGCTTGCCATCTTGTCGAGCAATGAGTTAGCTTTATCGTCAAGACGGTCCAGATATGCTGAAACGAATTCAGAGGTCTCGTTGTCCAATGGGGATAGCATCTCGATGATTTGATTAGTATCCTGGACTACTTCAGAATCTTTATTCTGCGACAGCATGTAATGCAGCAGATCAATGTTCAGTATTCTCCGCTGGCTGAAAATCGTTTTGTCTCGATTTTTGATTCGACGGAGGACGTCTTCGGAGTCCTCATCGTCAAGTTTGAATTGATAGTCAGGATTGTTGCCATCGATATGATGGAGAATAAAGTTCAGCGCGTTCCGGGTTACTCCTTCATCTGTATATATCGTGGAATAGAGCATATAGTCCTGGCCGATCCATCCGTGTGAGATGAGTCGGTTCAGCAGAGAATTGTCTCCACCTAGTAAAGCATAAAGTTCTTGATTGTGACATGGTTTCGCCGCTTCATAGTGGGTAATAAATTCCCAGTCTCCTGACCGAAGTTTTTCGATCGTCAGTGATGTATTATTCTTCTCATCTATAAGTTTTTTTTCTTTATCTTTTCGCCAGTCGGTGTCTAGTGATTTACCCATGATCTTTTTAAAAGTCTTTATTGTGGAGCTGAAATCAAATGATGGATTATCATAGTAACTATTGAGAAAAGTAATTCGAATGTTGATTCGATTGGTTTCTTTACAGCGAGAAATGTCGTCCCAGAGTTTCGGATCGTCGGCAGCATATGTATTTTGACTGTTGCTTGGAATATTTATATTAATTGATTGGCATCTATCTGCTTGCTGATTATTCAAATCGGCAAGCAGATAGATAAGGTCCGTTCGAAGCTCGCTAGCGTATTCTTCAGCGGCTCTGCCATTTGAGATTTCGTTGATTTTATATTTTAGATTTTTGTTTTTGTAATCTAATGCGGAAATATCTTCCTGTATTATCTCTCTTATTTCCTTATAGATGTGGTCAAGCCTGCTCCGGCCGTTCTGTAACTTTATGGCATCATCAAGGTAACAGTTCTTGTATATAAGGATTGCGAGCATCTTGACAGGGGACAGTCCAAGATTGGTCCTTTTCGGGTTAAGCAGCTGCTCTTTATAAACAATGAACTCATTGCGAATATTGATCCAGGTGCGTTTATCGGGAACTGCATCTGCAACGAGTTCAAGAAGGTTAATCATTTGGGGGTCATTCGCATCAAGAACATCTTCCAATGTTTCTAGTGCGATTTGGTATGAGTTACTTGCCGATACGAATGGCACCACTGGAATGATGATGTCAAAGAACTTTGCACGGGAGAAGGAATGAGCCAAAGATTCTTGATTGGCTATTTGTGCGTCAGCTGAAACATATTGATTACTGAATATCGCATCGTGAATAGCGTATACGAACTGTATAGGTGTACTGGACTGAGAATTCTTTTCTTTTGCGGAATGAGAGAAATGCAATCGTTGACTGATTTTCTGGATTGTTGATTCTGTGTGTTGCAGCTTTGGATCATTATTGAGGATCTGATTCAGCTCGCGTAGTGAATCAAAGATTTGAGCATCTTGAAAACGGTCAAGATCTTCAAAAAATACAGTTCGAATGCCTGTCTTTTCAAAGATATATATGATCTCATCAAGATACTGATCGAAATAAGAGTCCGAGTTCTCTCCCAGGGTAATGCCTGCTGTTCCGACATCTATTTTGGCTAGATGGATGCGGGTTCCGAAATAATGAAATAGTGCGAACTGATAGCAGGCAAATTATGACGATTTCAGCAAGAATTTTGGTAATGCTTGTTGGGATTGGTAGCCATGTCAACGGTTTTTGAATATAGCTGTAAGGCCATTGATAGATATTAAGAATGAACAGTAACAGCATGCCGAAAGCAAGAGAGGAAAGTATCTGCTTTCCTAATCCGATTTCGTTCATCTTATGGAAATGTGATGCCGGAATCTTTTCGGGGTCTGTTCCATATAGAAGTTGCTTAATGATCTCTTTTTGAATGAGATTGGTTATGGATGAATTGTTGGAAGACTTTGGGGGAGCGCCGGATGGTTCTTTCGAAGTGGACTTATCCTTATCCGAGACGGAATCGTTTTTCTTATCATCCTGTTCCTTAAGCTGTGCAGCTAAAGGCGCCAGTGAGATTGTCCTAGTTGTATGAGGGCGCTCTTCCTCAAGGTCTTTAACGACTTTCTCAAGAATGCTGCTTTTCCCGGAACCGTAGACGCCTGATAGAGCTATGTTGTGTATCTTCGTATCCTCGCCCTGCAACGCCTTTTCAAGCCTCTTCACATAGGGTGAGTGGCTCGATTCGTCATATTGGGGGTATAGAGGCTTGAGCTCTGGTATTTCACTTTCAGCTGCTGCATTGCTCTTCTCGGTCATGTTGTACCAGTGTAGCTATATTAAATGATTTACTCTCTTCTGCCGGTAGATTTGTTCGGCATCCGCATTTGTTGCATTAAGCTGCGATGGGGAGGTAAGGATTCGGGAAGTGATAATCGAAAGATGTAGATGATTCCAAGTATCAATGCACGAAAACATACGTGTATCTAACATTCATGCGGGAAAGCAGAAGGTTTCAACCCCTAATGACATACAATATATGCGAAAACATTGGGATTGAGAGCATATGGGGAGCACACGGCAATGAGGCATGGCGCACATTCGGAACGAGAACTGCTTTCTCCCGGCATGAGAGTGCTGATCCGCGGCCAGGAGTGGCTTGTCGATAAAGTCGAGCCGAACAGTCTTGGCAACCATGCCGTTTCATGCACCGGTATCTCCGCTCTGGTGCGGGACATGACGGCCACGTTCCTTGATGATTTGGACACAATTACGCCTGTCGATCCGGTGAAGACCCGCTTCATTCCCGACACCTCGGCAAGAGCTGCGAAGTCGCATCTGTTCATCGAGAGTCTGTTACGTGCCACTGCGCCGACCGATGCGAGGATTCATGTCGGCAACAAGGCTGCCATGGACTCCCTGCCGTACCAGCTCGTTCCGGCGAAGAAGGCGCTCGCCCAACCTCGTCAGCGAATTCTCATCGCTGACGCCGTCGGCCTTGGCAAGACCTTGGAAGCCGGAATCCTGATGGCGGAGCTCATCAAACGTCACAAAGGTCGCCGTATTCTCGTGGTAACAGCGAAAAGCATGATGGTCCAGTTCCAGAAGGAGATGTGGGAACGGTTCACCATCCCGCTGATTAGTCTGGATTCCTCGCGTATCCAGCAGATTCGTTCCGAGATTCCCGCGAACGCCAACCCGTTCTCCTACTACGACAAGGTGATCATCTCCATTGATACGTTGAAACGGGACATCCAATATGGCGCGGCGCTTGATGCCTCGTATTGGGACATCATCGTGATTGATGAGGCCCAGAATGTCGCCGACCGTGCCGTCAACGGCCGTAGCGCGCAACGTGCCAAGCTTGCCAAGCGACTTGCCTCACGCTCTGACACGTTGATTATGCTGTCCGCCACGCCTCATGACGGCCGCGCTCGTAGTTTCGCTTCGTTGATGAACATGCTCGACCCAACCACTCTGCCCGATCCGGAGCGGTACGACAAGAAGGATGTCGAACACCTGTACGTCCGCCGTTTCAAGAAGGACGTGATGGCCGAGGTGTCAGGCAGCTTCCCGGAGCGCAAGGTGACGCAGGAGAAATGCATGGCCACCGCAGCCGAGGAAGAGGCGTTCGATTACTTGACCAATATGAAACTCGTCATGGATATGCATCAGAAGAGAAGCAATTCCTTCCTGTTCAAGACGATGCTTGAGAAGAGTCTGTTTTCATCGCCGGCAGCGTGCATCAAGACCATCGACGAGCGAGTGAAGCGGCTTGCCAAAAAAGATGCGTCCGACCAGACCGGAGACATCGACAGGCTTGAAGGGCTCAAGGCCGCTTTAGAGAAAATCGGTCCGATGCAGTTCTCCCGGTACCAGAGACTGCTGCAGCTTCTGCGCAGCGCCGATTACGGTTGGCATAACGGCGAAGACGCCGATGACCGTATCGTGATTTTCACGGAACGCATCGAGACGAAGAACTATCTCGAGGAGCACTTGCGGCAGGATCTCAAACTACCGAAGAAGGCCATCGTCTCCATGGATGGCGGCATGAGCGATGTGGAACAGCAGAAAATCGTCGAGGATTTCGGTACGAAGTCCTCGCCTATACGCATTCTTGTGGCCTCTGACGTGGCCTCTGAAGGTCTGAATCTGCACTATCTGAGCCACAGACTCATCCATTTCGACACTCCATGGTCGTTGATGGTGTTCCAGCAGCGTAACGGACGCGTCGACAGTTACGGGCAGCGCAAACAGCCTGATATTCGTTTCATGATGATTAACTCGCGTAACGCAAAGATTCAAGGTGACACGCATATTCTCGAGATCCTGCAGCAGAAGGAAGACCAGGCACGTAAGGATATCGGCGATCCGTCCTTGCTCATGGGCAAATTCGACGTCGATCAGGAGGAAGATTTTACCCGCGAAGCGATTGAATCCGGCGAATCAGCGGAGAATTTCGCAGCTAGACTTTGTATTCCTGATGAGGACATCGATCATTCGGACGAACGTTCCGGAGACGTTGAGACTGTGGCGGATGACGATGTTTTCGATCCATTGAGTTTTTTCAACCTCACTACGCCGGATGGTTCCGATACTACGAGCACTGAGGAAAACGAGTCCGCAGGGGAGAGCACGGCTGGGAGCGCCGACGATGGCGGCATAGCCGATTCCTCTACGCTGATGTCGGATTACGAGTATGTGGATGAGGGGCTCTCCTGCGAGGAGTTCCGGCAGTCGGCTGGTCTTAAATCGAAACGTCAGTTGCGTGATGCTCATGGATTCGCGGTGGAGTTCCAAGGGGATAGCCCGTTGCACGCGTGGCTGCGCAGACGTGTGCCGAACACGCAGGTGTTGCGAGACAACATCGCTGAATGGAGTGATGACGCGAAATACTGCGAAGACCAAGCCAACGGTCTGCTGGCCCGTATCAACGACGAGTCATGGAGTCGGGTCCAATACCTGTGGGAATTGAATCCAATCACGGAATGGGTCGGGTTGAAGGCTTCCTCACTGCTGTACCAACGTGACGAGGCCCCGATTATTGGCGTGACCAACGGAAACCTGCATGCGGATGAGACGATTATGCTGATGAACGGCATGGTCGCCAACAGGCATGCATCCCCGGTGATCGATGAATGGTTCGGTGTACGGTATCTCGATGGCGAATGCATGGGCATACTGCCACTTGAGGAAGTGTGGCGTATCACCGGATATCGTGGGAACTTGATTCCGGGAACCACTGAACGTCGTTATGTGAATCGAGAGGATTCCGCGGCCAGCTCCGAACAGATAGATGCGGCACAACTGCTGTTGGAGGATGCGGTATCGCGCGGCAAGAGCATGCTCAGCGATTGCGGTGAACAATATCGTGCGCAGGCAGATGAAGAAGTGACTCAGCAAATGGACCGCATCGAGCATTGGTCCCATACACGCAAGGCACTGTTGCAATCCCAAGGCAAAAACACCAAGGAAAACACAAAACAGGTTGATCGGATGCTCGAACAATATGCCGACTGGGTTCAGGACACATTGGACGCTTCCGGTGAGCCGGTGATCCGCATTGCGGCCGCATTCGTAGGTAAGGAATAGAGGGGGAGACCATGGCGAAGGAACTGAACGAGACATTCCCGGGCATCGAGGCGGTCAACGACTTCTACACGCCGTACTACATGAAGGAATACTTCCCGGATGAAGTGAAGAATGCCTCCGCACCTTGGAAACAGCTTCCTCCTGAGAAACGCCCAGCGCGACTGCTGAAGGACATGCGCCAGTCGTTCACCGAAGTCATCAACAACAACGAGAACGATCTGTTTCCAGCTGAACGGGTACGGATTTTCATCGACGGCATGCTCGCCGCACTCGGCTATACGCAGGAGGGGAATCAAGCCAAAGACGAGGGATTGCCCGACCGGATTTCAGGGAAGTCTGTTCCTGTCTACTATCAGGTCAATGATTCCGATGGGGCTCCGCGCTTGCAAGTTCTGATGAGCCTGTCCGATAATGCGGAGGCAGGCGTTCTGGAAAGCCCCATCGAAGACGGCTCTGGCAAGGACGACACCTCCTGTGAGGAATATGCACGTATGCTGCTTGCCGATTTCGACGAGCCGGCACGGTGGATTCTTCTCATGGGGTTGCATCAGATAGCGTTGATCGACCGCTGTAAATGGAATGACAAGAAATGCATGCTGTTTGACCTGGACGAGATCTTCAGCCGGCATCAGGATCATGTGTATACGGCGATGGCTGTGCTGTTACGTCGTGATAGTCTCTGCCCGAACAAAGGTGACAGTCTGCTTGACACGTTTGATGACACGTCTGCGAAGAACGCGGTTGAGGTGTCTGACAATCTGCGTTCCGCGTTACGTGAATGCGTGGAGATACTTGGCAACGAGGTCATCCACGACTGGACCTGCAACAAGGGGCGGAGCATCGACGAAATCGACGCGGGCGACCTGACAGTGCAGGCGTTGCGATACATGTACCGTCTGCTGTTCCTCCTGTTCATTGAAGCAAAGCCGTCGCTCGGCTATGCGCCGATGAAATCCGACATCTACCGTACCGGCTATTCGCTGGACAGCTTGCGAGATATTGCGGAACAGATGCGTGGCCGCATGGATGAGGCTGGCGATTCCACCTATCTAGCGGACACCTTGCGTCGACTCGACGATCTGGTGTTCAACGGTTACCCGAAGACGGATGAGGATTTCAAGGGGTTGGCTGGCGAGGAAGCCATCAATGCGGTGTTTATGGTTCCGCCGCTCAAGGCACACATTTTCGATCCGGAGCGGACCGCGCTGATTGAACATGCCGCACTCCGCGACAGCGTGATGCTGCGCATCATAGACCTGATGAGCGTCACCAAGACGGGTAAAGGAGTCAAACGCAGGCAGCGCATCTCTTACGCGGCCCTTGGCATCAGCCAGATGGGTGCCGTGTATGAGGCATTGCTGTCCTACCGTGGTTTTATCGCCAAAGAGAGGCTCTATGAGGTCAAACGAGCCAAGGATTCCTACGACCCTTTGAAAGTCGGCTACTTCGTGCCGGAACGCGAACTCGTCAACTATTCGGAGAGCGAACGCGTTCGCTACCCGGACAAAAGCCCGCATGCCGGCGAGCTGCGCACCTACGAGCCCGGTACGTTCATCTACCGGCTTGCAGGCCGGGAACGTGAAACGTCGGCCTCCTTCTATACGCCGGACAGTCTTGCGCAATGCCTGGTGAAGTATGCGCTCAAGGAGATTGAGCCACGTATCCATCAAGCCACCGATATTCTGAGTCTGAAGATCTGCGAGCCGGCTATGGGCTCCGCGACCTTCCTGAACGAGACCATCAACCAGCTGGCCACCATGTATCTGAACCGCAGGGAGAAGGAGCGGGTTGCCGAGGAAGGACAGAAGGCGGCCATTCCCGCGGAACGCAGGCAAGCTGAACTGCAGAAGGTCAAGATGTACATCGCCGACCACAACATCTACGGCATCGACCTGAACCCCGTTGCAGTGGAATTGGGGGAAGTGTCCCTATGGCTCAACACCATTTGCGAAGGATCCTTCGTGCCATGGTTCGGAACCCAGCTGCAATGCGGCAATTCGCTGATTGGCGGCCGCCGCGTTGGATACTTGGAGTCGGACTTGTCCAGCAAAACCAAGAACCGCCACTGGTATGAGGTCGAGCCCAAGCATATCGGGTTCAACCAGAGTTCGTCATCTATCAAGCGCATCTACCAGTTCCTGACCGGAGATCCGGACATGTGCAAGTATGACGACAAGACCATCAAAAGCATAGAATCCGAACATCTGGAAACCATCAAGGCCTGGAAGAAGAGATTCGCCAAGAAGCCCTATTCCCAAACGGAGATTGGCCTGATGAGGGCGTTGTCAAAGACCGTCGACGAACTATGGCGCGGCCAGATCAAGGCACGTCGGCAATTGGAAAAGGCGACTCAAGACGATCTGATTATCTACGGGTTTGACGCGAACGCCTCCAAGAAGACTGCGAAGGCTTTGGAAAACCAGCAGAAATATGGGCAGGGCTCGCTTGGCTTCGAAAGCGAATACTTCCGTGGCAACAACCTCACCATCCGTGAAAAGGATGAGATGCTCCGCATTGCCTACCATTCGGAAAAGGCCGAGAACGCCAGCGAATACGCTCGCTTGAAACTTGCCATGGACTACTGGTGCTCGCTGTGGTTCTGGCCCATCGACCAAGCGGACCTGCTTCCCACAAGATCGCAGTACCTTACAGAAATGTCGCTGATTCTTACCGGCGAGGTTCCACAGGAAGAGGGATTCACGCTGATGTCGATGGATAACGATCAGCCCACGCTTATGGACACCATGGATGATAGTCATGAACGCGACTACATGTATGACCATACCGTGGATCTCGACGAGCTTTGCAGAGGTGACGGGGAACCTGCGCAAAGGCTTCGCTTGGTGAAGGAAGTCGCCAAGAAGCAGCGGTTCTTCCACTGGGAGCTCGAATTCGCCGACGTGTTCAAAGACGGCGGCTTCGACTTCATGGTTGGTAATCCGCCGTGGGTGAACGTGCAGTGGAGTGAGACGGATGCCGTTTCCGATGCGAATCCTTATTTTGCGATTCATAAGCTTACGGCTTCCGATTTGAGTAAGCGTATGGGTGAACTTCTAAAGAACTCACGTATACGAACTATGTATCTTCGGGAGTATGTGAATATTGCCGGTGCTTTGGCATTCTATGGTTCAGCGGGGAATTACCCGCTACTACAGGGACGAACCAATTTGTTCCGCTGTTTCCTGCCGAATGCTTGGAGCTATACGCGTGCGCAGAATGGCGTAAGCGCATTTGTCCATCCAGATGAGGTTTATGCGGACACGAAGGCTCCACTTCTTAGAAGAGAAATGTATCGTAGGATATGTAGCCATTTCCATTTTCAGAATAGACTTAATTTGTTTGCGGGCGTGGATAGCAATGCACAGTTCAGTCTCAATATCTATAGAAATAAAATTAATTCAAGCATTTCATTTGATTCGATTTGGAATTTGTATGCGCCGTCCACTATCGATGAATGCTATGCATCTGATGGTAGTGGGGACGTACCGGGAACTAAAGATGATAATTGGAATTG
>OICS01000427.1_pt1 | contig 15516 bp, 19 predicted proteins | sample 1581341 | NCBI WGS metagenome assembly OICS01 (sample SAMEA3882550, study PRJEB24775) | human gut metagenome | biome: human-associated habitat; feature: intestine environment; material: feces | place: Netherlands | collected 2009/2010
AATTGACGGCAGTCCTGACTTGCCTACTAAAGTCTTTTACAACGCCCACACCAAGGAATCCTTGATCTATGAGGAAAAATTCTACTACTGGAACAGCCGGGACAATTTCCAGAGCCACTGCCAGGTGGGCCGGTTTAAAGATGAGGAAATTTTTCCCTGCCTGAAGACTTTTCCGGTCTCCAGGTTTTGATCGGGGGTCCCCAGGTCATGGCTGACCACTGGCTCAAGCTCTTAAAAGAAAAGGGCCTGCCAGCCGGGCTGATCTATTATGAAGAATTTGACTGGTAAAAAATAATCCAAACAAAAAGTGAGACCCAGCGGTCCCACTTTTTTCTGTGTTTCTGAATTACTAATTAGCGATGTAGGCATACTTGAAGTTGTAGCAGGCGCCGGCACTGTTGTAGATAATACCCTTGACCTTGCTCTTGATCATCCAGGCCTTGTTGGCTTGAGTTAAAGGAGTTACCCCCTGGTTTGACCATCAAGATGTTTTCAGCCTTGGCCAAAAGCTTCATATGGGCCTCCCCGGAACTGGTCTTAGATGCCGCGATCAGCTTGTCGTATTCCTTGTTGCTCCAGCTCCCGTAGTTGTAGGAGTTACCAGTCGTTTCACAGTCCAGGAAGGAGATCGGGTCAGCGTAGTCGGCGATCCAGCCGGACAAGGTGCATTCAAAGTTGCCGGCCAGGACCCGGTTGAGCTTGGTCTTGGAAGGGATGCTCTGCACCTTGACAGTGATTTTGTCGCCAAAAGCAGTTTCCAGCTGGCTCTGGACGAATTCCGCCAGTTTCTTGGAAGTATCGTCGTCAGAAGCCAAAAGGGTAAAGGACAATTTGCTTAGGCCCTCTTCCTTCAAGCCTGTTTCGAAGTACTGCTTGGCCAGCTGCTTATTGTAGCTGGTGTACTTTTTAGCCTCGCTGCTGGCGGCCAGCTTGGTGAAGTCCTCACCGTTGACAGTAGTCAAGCCGCTGGAAGTAAGGGTCGTCGCTGCCTTGTAGGTGGCCCCTAATGTCTTGGACAGGCTGGACCGGTTGATGGCCATGGAGATCCCCCGGCGGAGGTTAGTACTCTTAAACTTGCTGTACTTCTTCAAGTTGAACTGGAGATACTGGGTGTTGGCCACTTTTCTGATCGTGTAGCCCTTGGACTTGGTCAATTGCTTGGAGGGTTGGGCGTCCAGGATGGTCCCGTCCAATTTTCCTGCCTGGTAGAGGTTGTAGGCAGTTGACGGAGACTTTTGGACAGAATAGTTGATTTTGGTCAGCTGACATCCTTCTTGTCCCAGTAGTACTTGTTCTTGACCAGCTTCCAAGAGAGGTTGGAGCCAGTCCACCCTTGTGCACGAATGGGCCATTGTAGACCATGTATTTAGAAGCGATCCCGTACTTGGACCCGTACTTCTTGACTGCCTGTTCATTTTGCGGGAAGAAAAGCGGGAAGGCCATCAAGAGCTTGAAGTATGTGATCTTCCACTCTAAGCTGACAACCAGCTTGTACTTGCCCACGGCTTGATGCCCAGGGTGGAAGCCTTTTTCTTACCGGCGACGATCGCGTCAGCGTTTTTAATCCCAGAAAAAAGATAGGAGTATTCCGACGCGGTCTTGGGGTCAACCCTCCGCTTCCAGGAGTAGACAAAGTCCTTGGCGGTCAAGGCCTGGCCATTGGACCATTTGGCATTCTTGCGGATTTTGAAAGTCCAGGTCTTGCCATCTTTAGAAACGGTTGCCTTGGTTGCCAGGGCATTTTTCACCTTGGCATTGTTGCCCAGGGTGTAGAGGCCCTCCATGACTTGGTTGACCTGGTTGAAAGAAACGTCGTCCATGATCTTGGACACGTCGATGGTGGACAGTTCCGCCTCTTCCATCCAGTTCAGCTTTTGATTGGCCGCGGTCTTGCTGGAACTTGCCCCGCAGGCAGCCAAGAGGGTTGACGTCATGACGGCCAGACCGCCCAGGATAATTTTGCTCTTTTTCATTTATTTTTTGCCTCAAATCAAACCAGACTGGTTCAAGGACGCGCGGTGAACCAGCACTACTGCCATTATTCCTAAACCTACATGTCGCCTGTAGTTTCTCTCCTGATTCATCGCTTGTCACGCTCCTTTTATTGAGGCATAAATTAAGTTTTAAGCTATTTTTTCATTCTATCAGCTAGAGCGGAAATTGCACGCATCTTTTGGTGAAAAAACAATTTTTAAGCAAAAAGGGCAGAAATACTGATGGTAAAATAGAAATAATCCAAGTAGTATTATCTGTAAGTAAATCGTAGTTTGACAAGTAGAGAGAATTAATAAATGACGACACGCGACAAATTGCTGGCAGAGAACTGGATAAAGAAAAAATCCGCTATTACATCATGCAGGACTTTCTCTATCTGAAGGACTATGCGGCTGGCAACGTCCACCTAATTGATATCTTCGTCACCTGCTCCCGTTATGAGGCTGACTTCTGGCAGATGGCCTGGGAGCAGAAGCAGTAGTCCAAAAATATTGCAGTAAACGTTGCAGTTTTTTCGTAGAAAAATTTTTCGTTAGAGGCCTTTAGGCCTCTTTTTGGGCAAAAAGTTAAAAAAGCCAAACAAAAAACGCGCCTGTGGATGTCCACAAACGCGTTCTTCGTTAATAATTAATGCCCGAAGGCCGTAATTATTTAAGGGTAACAGTTGCGCCAACTTCTTCAAGCTTAGCCTTAAGTTCGTTAGCTTCGTCTTCTGACAAGCCTTCCTTAAGAACAACTGGAGCACCGTCAACAGTCTTCTTAGCGTCCAGCAAGCTTGCGCCAGTAGCTTCCTTAACGATCTTGATAACCTTAACCTTTTCAGTACCTGCTGAAGTCAATTCAACGTCGAAGCTTGACTTAGCTTCTTCAGCACCACCAGCGGCACCAGCAGCAGCTACAGGAGCAGCAGCAGTAACGCCGAATTCTTCTTCGATAGCGTGTACAAGGTCGTTCAATTCAAGAATTGAAGCACCCTTCAATTGTTCAATGATGTTAGCAGTATCCAAAGCCATTGTAATATCCTCCGAAAATATGGAATTTAATATCTAGTTTAAAATGACCAGACTATTCAGCTGATTCTTCCTTTGATTCAGCGACAGCCTTAACAACGTATGCAAAGTTGCGTACAGGTGCTTGCAATACAGAAAGAAGCATTGAAAGCAGACCTTCGCGACCTGGAATTGCAGCCAGTTCTTCGACTTGTTCCTTGGTAGCAACTTGACCTTCAAGTGCACCACCCTTAATTTCAACAACGTCGAACTTCTTAGCGTAGTCAGCAGCGATCCGGGCAGGTGCAGTAACATTGTCTTCATCATCAGTGTAGATCACAGCTGATGGACCAACGAATACTGGTGCCAAATCGTCCAAGCCGGCTTGAGCAGCAGCGCGGCGAAGGTAAGTGTTCTTGACAACCTTCATCTTGGCGTTGCTTTCACGCAATTCTGCACGGAACGCAGTAACTTGGTCAACAGTCAAACCAAGGTAGTTGATAACTACGATGGACTTAGCTGACTTAAGTTCTTCTGCAAATTCTTCAACGAATTTAGCCTTAGCAGCGATAATAGCTTGACTCAAAATTATTCACCTCCATAAAATTTTGTAAAATTCTACAAGGCCTAAAAACCTCCATGCCAAGAAAGACATGGAGAGTTTAACAATCTTCATTATCTTCTGGCCTCGGCGGGATTGTATTGAGGCTTTACGCCACCCACGTCTTAGGTTAGAAATTTACTTTATCTAGACTACCATCTGAAACAAGATCTGTCAAACCTTTTTCGCCACTTTTTGCAAAAATCTGCTAAAATTTACTGTAATGACTTTTAGGAGCATAATACTAGTGTAATGTCATACTGACATTTAAAACATGTGCAATCAGAACTATAGCTGCTGATATAGATCCGCATGCGTAGTATCCGTGTCAGTATTATTAAGATATCATCATGACACTACACTAGTGGCAAAAAACGTACTTAAAGTGTTTGATTATATGTAAGAGTTAGCAGATAGGTACTAAGCCGAATCAACGTAGAGAAATCTAGGATTTTGCTTTAAGAATAGAGCACAGCTTTCACCCACATTTCAGAAACGTATGTTTGGAAATCTGTAGGAATACGTGCTAAAATATTCCTCGAAACAAAGATTGACAAAGATATAATTCTGAAAGGCGGTGAAATCAAATGGCGGAACAGGTAAAAGAAGCACCGGCAGAATTAATTCAGACAAGAGTCTATGAACTATGTCCCAACAAGACTATGAGAAAAGTTTTGGATGAAGCTTGTGACTACCGTCGTTATTGCTGAAATCAAGGCCTCGACTTGTGGAATGAAATGTATAAGAAAAGGCAAGCACTTAAATCTTCTTTGGCCTCCGACTTCAAAAAGCTGACCGAAGAGCAGAAAGTGCTGCTTAAAGCAAAGCCTTCGCCGAGTGAACGAAGAGTTCGTAACATGTTAGTTGCCGATAAAAAAGACTGGCAGTATACACAGTCAGCCCGGATTCTGCAACTGGCAATTTCTGACTTGGGTAAGGCTTGGAAAAATTTCTTCGACAAGACCCAACCAAGCTGGGGTAAACCGAAATTTCGATCAAAGCGGGAAGCCAGACAAGGCTTCAAAAGTGACCGGAGCAAGATCAAAGATGGAATTCTTTATTTGGAACAGGCAAGAGGAAGCAGAGTTCCAAAAGATCAATGGCGTGGCTTTAAGCTGAGCGAAAAGCCTTTGTCAGATGAATTTGGCACTGTCAGCTATTTCAACGTTATTACGTTGCCATTCCGTATAAGATCAAGGCTGAAGATGTTAAGCTGCCAGACAAAACAGGTAAAGCTACCGCGGTTGACATCAATGTTGGTCACTTTGATTACACGGGTGGCCGGGTGAACGTACTGCCTAAGAAGCTTGATAGAATTTATAAAAAAATCAAGCACTATCAAAGGTAGCTTGCCAAAAAGCAAGTCGAAAATGGAGAAGTTGCTTGCGAAAGCAAGAACTACTTGAAGACGAAAGCCAAGCTTCAAGCGTGCTATCGCAAGGCAAGCAATATCCAAAACGACTTGATGCACAAATTTACGACCGAACTGGTTAATGACTACGACAAGATCGTGATCGAAAATCTGTCGGTTAAGGGCATGCTGATGAGCCACGTGGCTTCAAAGGGTGTTCATCGGTCGATGTTTGGCAAGTTTAAGCAGATCTTGACCTACAAGTGCGATTGGTATGGTAAGGAACTTATCCTGGCAAATAAGCTGTATCCGTCTACTCAGCGTTGTGCGGCCTGTGGCAATGTCAAAAAAGGTGATGACAAGATCACCCTTTATGGAAACAAGAAGCATGGTACTAAACACAATGAGTACGTCTGCTACAACGAAAAATGCCCGAACTACAATAAGGTCGTAGATCGAGATAAGAATGCGATGCTTAGTCTTTTAGCGCTGACTGAGTACCCAGAATTAAATCATGCACTATAAATATTAAAGAAAGGAGAATTAATGGCTAAGGCCCTGGCCTTAGTCATGCGGGTTGGCTGTACCCGAGGATTGGCGAGAGCCTTTCCATGAAGTTGCAAGAGTGGTGCTTCGGTACCTGCGCTGGTCAATGCGGTTACCCCCTTGTTGGGATATCGGAATACCGGTGATGACGGCAATAAGAAAAATGTCTGTATTCATGTCTTCGGACAATACATAGTCAAAGATTACTATTTGGCTACATTGCACACGTTTTTTGCAGCAGGTACAATTTTGAAGAGTAAACTGATCGACATTTTCTACTTCTTCTTAGCCGGCATTTCCGGCACCTTGGCCGTCTTTAGCATGTTCAAGGACCATTCCGCCGCTAGCATCGCCATGGACGTCTTATTCCTCATCATCAGCGCCTACTTCATTGTCCGCGGCTTCCTGGACATCGAATCTGAAAACAAGAAGTTGAGCAAGAACTGGCAGATCCTCTCCTGGATCGCCTGGTGCCTGCTCCTCTTGGGCGTCATCTTGACCTTGACCGGCTACAAGCTGGGCATCAACGGCCTGGGCTGGGGCGGCTTCGTCCTCTTCCTGCTCTGCTCTTTCGTCGTGCCCGAACAAGCCAACGACAAGAACTTTCATGTCAAGCGCCGGGATGAGACCGGTTTTGATGACAAAAATTAAGTCTGTTTTTTAGTATTTTTTAACAAAATAATTCAGCAAACGCTTGCAGCCTGCCTTTTGAAAAAGCAGGCTCTTTTTTGCCCTTTTTTCCCAACTTTTCCAGGCAATTTCTTCTCTTTCTAAATTGGTCTAGAGTTTTACAAAATTCACTGGCATGGTATAACTAAGAACATAAATCTGAGTAAATAATTGGTATAGAGATAGAAGCAAAAAGGAAATAAGGATGAACACAGCCAACACCGTCTTCTTAATTATCGCCGCCGTCCTGGTCTTGATGATGACCCCGGGCCTGGCCTTTTTCTACGGGGGTTTGGTATCGAAGAAAAACGTGGTCAACACCATGATCTCGGTTTTTATCATCTGCTCTTTAGCCATCGTCTTATTCGTGGCCTTTGGCTATGAACTTTGCTTCAACGGCAATGTAGCTGGAATTTTTGGCAGAGTCCAGCACATCTTCCTCTCCGGCAGTGACTTGACTAAGGTCGTTTTAAAAGAGCAGGGAATTACCGCCGCCAGCTACCTGCTTTTTGAAATGATGTTTGCCATCATCACCCCGGCCCTCTTCGTTGGGGCGGATGCGGTTCAACTTTCTATTGGTCTTCGTCTTCTTCTGGTCAGTGTTGGTCTACTACCCCCTGGTCCACATGGTCTGGGGGACTGGCGGACTCTTAGCCGGCTGGGGGATCCTGGACTTTGCCGGCGGCACGGTCGTTCACATCAACGCCGGGATCACCGCCCTGGTCTTATCCATCTTCTTAGGGCCCCGCTACCAAAAGCAGACCCGGCCCTACAGCCTGCCCTGGGTCCTCTTGGGGACAGCAATCCTCTGGCTAGGCTGGTACGGCTTTAACGCCGGCAGTGCCTTCGGCATGAACCAAACGGCCTTGACGGCCTGCTTGACCAGTACGGTTGCGGCAGCGGCCTCTATGATGACCTGGCTTTTGCTGGAAGAAGCCTTTAGCGGCAAAGCCAGCCTAGACGGGATCTGCACCGGTACCCTCTGCGGCTTAGTCGGCATCACGCCAGGGACTGGCTATGAAACCTGCGCTGGAGCCCTCTTCACCGGTATCCTCTGCAGTCTGGCCAGCTACTTCTTTATCAGCCAGGTTAAAGGACGGCTTAGCTTTGACGACCCCCTGGATGCCTTTGGCTGCCATGGCATTTCCGGTATCGTTGGCTCTTTAACCGTCGGCCTCTTTGCCAGTCAAAAAGTTGACCCGGGGATTTCCACTAGCGGCCTTTTCTACGGAGGCAGCTGGGAACTCTTAGGCAAGCAGGCAGCCGGCACCCTCTTCACCATCGTCTTTACTCTCTTGATGGTCAGCTTAATTACAGCCGTCTTGAAGCGCTTCGTCAACATGCGGGTTTCCGCCCGTGATGAAGAAGTCGGCCTGGACCTCAGCGAGCACGGCGAATTCGCCGACTGCCAGATCAGCGCAAGCCAGACCATCTTCGGCAAGTAGCAGCATTTTTTCTCAACATCCTATTCATCAAATCAAAAAGCTTTGGCCTTCTTGCCAAAGCTTTTTTGTCGAATATTGTATCTTTTTTCCCCTGCCCTAATTAAACGAATACAACCGCTGCAGGATCAAGTAGGCCCCGCTGACCATCTGCCGTATAGGCAGGACGTCCCGGGAGACAAAATGGCCCACCAGGCGGCGTTTAAAGGACTTGTAGGTCTCCAGGTCATAAGTCTTCAGGAACTGCCAGAGCTCGTCCTTTTTGGCAATATACTCCTTCTTCTTGCCCCGGATCAAGATTACGCTAGTCACGCCTGTGACGGCCTCTAAGAAGTATTTCATGTATTTGGCGTAAGGCGCCCGCTTGTTGACCTGGGAGGCGTAGAAGACGATCAGCTGCTTGTTGATCAGGATCTGCTGGTCGATCTTTTTCAGCATCACCTTTTCGTTGACTGACTGGTCATCTCTGCCGATAAAGTAGTGGTAGAGGTTGACCGGCAGGTAGCGCATGGTCTGCACTTGCACCATCGGCTCAAAAACAAAGATATTGTCGTCATAAGACACCTTGGTCGGCAGGGTTACCTTGGCCCGGTCCAGGACTTTCCGGTTGTAGATGACGGAGTGAAGCATGAAGTACTGGCCAATCCGCAGCTTGACCTCATCCCAGGAGAAGGTCCGCCCGACTGGCAGATGCGGGAACTTGATCACCCGCTGGTGGCCGGCAGCTGGCTTGTCATAGACATAGTTGGCCAAAAAGAGGTCGACCTCTGGATTACTTTCCAGGTAATCCAGCACCTCTTTGTAGGCCTCCTGGTCCAGCCAGTCGTCGCTGTCGACGATCTTGACGTACTTGCCCTTGGCCAGTCTCAGGCCATTGTTGATGGCCCCGCCGTGGCCGGCATTTTCCTGGTGGACAACTTCCAGGTCCAAGTTTAAATTCTTAGCTTGATAGTCATCCAGCATCCGGCCGGTTTCATCAGTTGACCCGTCGTCAACCAAGATGATTTGCACCCGGTCACCGCCGGGCAAAAGGGAGTCGACGCAGCGGTTCAAGTATTCAGCTGAGTTATAGCAGGGAACGATGAGAGTTAGTAATTTTTCCACCTTGATACACTTCTTTCAGTTCGCTATTTGTCTCTACTAGTATAACAAGACTTTTTAAAGAAAGCCTTTTCCAAGACTAAAAAATTCTTAAGGTAAAATTAGGACAAAGAAAAACTCCCCGCCAAAAGGCGAGGAGCTTAATTTGCTTAACTTAGGGAAAATTAGGCCATCAAAGCGATTGGGTCCAACTTGATCCCAGGGCCAAAGGTTGCGGCAACTGCGCAGCTCTTGATGTATTGACCCTTAGCTGAAGCTGGCTTTGCACGCAGGATAGCGTTTTGCAAAGCGCGGAAGTTTTCAGTCAATTGTTCTTCAGTGAATGAAACCTTGCCGATAGCAGTGTGAATTGAAGCTTGACGGTCGACACGGTATTCTACTTGACCAGCCTTAACGTTTTGAACAGCCTTGGCAGTGTCCATAGTAACAGTACCAGTCTTAGGGTTTGGCATCAAGCCCTTAGGCCCAAGCACACGACCCAAACGACCAACCTTAGCCATCATCATTGGAGTAGCGATGACAACGTCGAAGTCCAGGTAACCGTTTTGAACCTTTTCTACCAGGTCGTCTGCGCCGACTTCGTCAGCACCGGCAGCCTTGGCTGCTTCAGCTTGTGGGCCTTCAGCAAATACGATAACCTTAACAGACTTACCAGTACCGTTTGGCAAAACGATTGAGCCACGGATTTGTTGGTCAGCTTGCTTAGGATCAACGCTCAAGTTGTAAGATACTTCTACGGAAGCGTCAAAGTTAGCGTATGAAGTTTCTTTAACCAGCTTGATAGCGTCTTCTACTGAGTACAACTTGTTGCTGTCAACCTTCTTGGCAGCTTCTACGTATTTCTTACCATGCTTTGGCATGAAAAATCCTCCTTGTATGTGTGGTCAAACGAGCTTTCTCTTTGCTCTCCCACCTGACTTGTTAATTGGTAAAAATTAACAAATTAGTCCTTCACTTCGATACCCATACTTCTAGCAGTACCTTCAACCATGCGCATAGCAGCTTCGATTGAGGCAGCGTTAAGGTCCTTCATCTTAGTTTCAGCGATTTCCTTAACTTGAGCAGTGGTTACTGAACCAACCTTGTTCTTGTTAGGTTCGCCTGAAGCCTTTTGAATGCCAGCAGCTTGCTTCAACAAGACTGGTGCTGGAGGAGTCTTAGTTACGAAGTCGAATGAACGGTCTTCGTAAACAGTGATGACTACAGGGATGATCATGCCCTTTTGGTCAGCAGTACGAGCATTGAAGTCCTTAGTAAAGCCAACAATGTTGATACCTGCTTGACCCAAAGCAGGACCTACTGGAGGTGCAGGGGTTGCAGCGCCAGCTGGAATTTGTAACTTAACAACGTTAATAACTTTCTTTGCCACGGTCAAAACCTCCTTGATTCCGTGATGTGGTTAAAATGGAGAGTTTCCACACTCTCCTCCCACAGTAGTAAAGTACGTTTAATATAGTACTCTGGAAACCGGCAGAATGCAAGACTTTTTTATGTTTAATCTTCCATTTTCTTGACTTGGTCAAAGTCCAGTTCAGCCGTGGTAGCGTGGCCAAACATGTCGATGGTCAAGAAGATCTTTTTCTTGTCGTCCTGGATTTCAGCGATCTTGCCGACCATGCCGTTGAAGGCACCTTCGGTGATCATGACGCTTTCGCCAACTTCGTAGTCGTAGTCAACCTTTTCAGTTGCTTCGCCTTCTTGCATCTGCAGGATAGCTCTGACTTCTTCCTCGTAAAGCGGGGAAGGCTTGGAACCACCGCCGTGGCTGCCAACGAAACCTGTAACGTTAGGAGTGTTCCGGACAACAAACCAGCTTTCGTCAGTCATGACCATTTCAACCAAAACGTAACCAGGGAAGACCTTTTCGTTAACTTCTTCCTTCTTGCCGCGCACGTCTTCGATCTTTGGTTCTTGCGGAACGACAACCCGGAAGATGTAGTCCTGCATCCCCAGTGACTGGGCCCGGGACAGCAAGTCGGATCTAACCTTGTCTTCAAAACCAGAGTAAGTGTGTAGGACGTACCATTGCTTCTTGGCGGATTCTACCATAATTTCTTTAATCTCCTTTTTGGCAAACAAAAAAACCTCGCTAAAGAGGTTTTTCTTGAAACTAGCATGATTATAACATACTTTGTCGCTCTTACAGAACTAATTGAATCAATTTTGCAAAGGCCCAATCCAAAGAGCCCAAGAAAATCGCGTAAAACAGAGAAGTTACGACCACGTTTGCCGTGTCGCGCCGGTTTTCCTTAGCACTTGGCCAATGAACCAGTTTCATTTCCTGACCAACGCTCTTAAAAAACTTAATCATCCCTGTCTACCTCGTTTCCTTGTGCAAAGTCTTCTTGCCGCAGTGCTTGCAGAACTTGTTCAGTTCCAAACGCTTGGTGCGGTTGCTGTTTGCAGTGATTGAGTAGTTCCGTGACCCGCAAACGCTGCAGGCCAAAGCTGCTTTCTTTACTGCCATAATATCACCTTCAAACTTCATTTGATTTTAGCAAAAATCCGCCCTAAAAGCAACTATTATATGACTGACTTTGCCGGGCTTTATTTTCACATCTTAAGCGGCCCCTGTGTCATAATGGAACTAGCAAAAACGCAGTTTACAAGATTGCCGGTTAGCCGGCCATGAGGTGAAGAAATGAATCAACACCCTGAATACCTGCTCAACAAGATCAAGTCACCAGCTGACATTAAGGTCTTGGATCTGGAAGAAATGAAGCAGCTGTCTTCAGAAATCCGCCACTTGATTATCGAGAAAGACGCGGCGGTTGGCGGCCACCTGAGTCCTGACCTGGGGATCGTGGAACTGACCATCGCCTACCACTATGTCTTTGACGCCCTCGGCGACAAAATCATCTGGGACGTCCTCCCACCAGACCTACCCCCACAAGATGCTGACGGGCCGGGCTTATGCCTGGCTGGACCCGGAAGCCTACGGCAAGGTGACTCCTTACACTAATCCCGATGAAAGTCCCTATGACTACTACGCGGTTGGCCACACTTCTACCTCTATCTCTTTAGCCACCGGCAGGCCAAGGCCCGGGACCTCTTAGGCGGCAGCGAGCGGATCATGGCCGTCATCGGCAACGGCTCCTTAACCGGCGGGATGGCCTATGAAGGCTTAAATAACGCCGCGCTGGAAAAGGGCAACCTGGTCATCGTCATCAATGACAACCAGTGGTCCATTGACCAAAATGTCGGCGGCTTGACCACGGCCCTGAAGAAGCTGAGAGACAGCCAGGGGCAGGATCCGGAAAATCCTTTTAAGGCCTTTGGCTTTGATTACCGCTATGTCGCTGATGGAAATGACCTGGAAAGCATGATTAATGCCTTCAGTGAAATCCGCGATGTCGACCACCCCCTGTTTTTGCACATCAATACCTTAAAGGGCAAGGGTTATCAGCCAGCTATTGAGGATGAAGAAAAGCACCACTGGGTTCGCCCCTTCAACTTAAGCGATGATTCGTCAAAGAGCATTACTGCGGGCTCGACCCCAGCGGAAATTGCCATTAAGACCGTGGCTAGCGCTATTGACGGGGGCCAGGAAAACATCATGGCGATCACTGCCGCTATCCCTGGCGTCTTTGGCCTTGACACCTTTAAAGAGTCTTACCCGGACCACTACCTGGACGTCGGGATCGCCGAGCAGGATTCCGTGGCCTTCGCGGCGGGCTTTGCCAAGGCCGGCGGCCAGCCAGTCCTTTTTGAAAACTCCACCTTTCCTGCAGCGGGCCTTTGACCAGGTCATGGTCAGCAACCTGCCTAACTGGAAGTACCTGGCCCCGACCAGCTTGACTGAAGAAGCGGCCATGATCAACTGGGTCTTGAAGCAAAAAGACGGCCCTGTAGCTTAGCTATCAAGCTGCCAGTCCGGCCAGTTCCAGCCGGCGGGGCTGTGCTTGAAGGCTACCGGCACATCCACTACCAAAAGCGGCGGGCCGGCAAGAAGATCGCCATCCTGGCTTTAGGCGACATGCAGGAATTAGGCAGCCAAGTGGCAGAAGAACTTAATGCTGCCCTCTACAATCCTTTGTCAGCTAACATCCTGGATACTGACTGCCTGGACCACTTAGCCTGGCACTACCAGGCTGTAATTACTTTGGAAAACAATATTCTGGACGGGGGCTTCGGGCAAAAGGTGGCCGGCTACCTGGCTGACCGACCGGTTTTGGTCAAAGCTTTTGGCGAAAAGCGGGAATACACCGACGTTGACCAAAGCTATGACCAGATCCTGGTCCGCAACCAATTGACGGCTGAGCAAATCGTTGCCAGCGTCAAGCAATTATTTAACTAAGAAGCAGATATAAGCAAAAAGCTGATCACGCAAGGTGACCAGCTTTTTCTGTACTATCATATTTCTTTTTATTCTCTTGTTTCCTTTTTACTATTTAACTCATTACTTGTCATGAGCAAGTAAATATTACCGAACCGCCTGGGCGGTTGCCTGCTGCTGGGCCTTTCTGGAGATGGTTGCCTGCCCGTCCCCTTTTTGCAGGCCGTAATTGCCAAACTGGGCATGGTTGCCGCCCTTGATGACTTGCTTAGTGTAGTCATTTGGCAGATACTGGGTATTCTTTTGCAGCATCTTCGCGTTCCCGTCTTTTGACCCATAGATGCTGAGCACGGAAAAATTAGCCGCGTGCAGGTCCTTGGTTGGGTAGCCGGCCAGCATGATCAAGCCCCGGTAGTCTTTCAAGTGGTCCGCGCTATACATAGCCGCCATGGCCGCCCCCAGCGAGTGGCCCGACATGTACCAGTTTTGGTAGTGGTAGCTGGCCCGAATCTTGTCTGCCTTGTTGAGGCCGAAGAAGGCCATGTGCAGGGGCATGGCGACTAAGAAAACATCCGCCTCCTGGCTGGCGATCTGCTTTAAGAGGGGCGCGTAGGCGGTAGTTTCCACTTTCGCTCCCGGGTAAAAAATAATGGCATTCTTCTTTGCAGGCCCATCAAACAGGTAGCCCTCAGCTGTCTGCTTGACCTTGACTGTCCGACTGCTCTTCATCGCCTGCTGGGCCGTCTTGTCAGCATGATAGTAATTGCCAAAATACAGACCAAAGGCAAGCAGCAAGGCGGCTAAAATCACCGCCAGAGCCAGCAGCCCTTTTTGCTTCTTGGCCAGATTATTATTTTTTCTTTTGCTTTTTCTGTTTCTCCGTTTTTTCTTGTTTCTTTTCCATATTTCCAAATTTCTCCTTGTCAGATTTATAGCCAGATTATTATTTTAACAGAAAAAAACGGCAGCTCGCTTGAGCCGCCGTTTTTCGCCCCTTCCCCTCCCTTATGGGAGACAAGAGGTCAGGAATGTAGGGAAAAGTTATTTCTTAAGGTTCTCGTTGACAAATGCGATGATCTTGTCGTCAGAATCGCTCATGAATGGAAGCATGGCTTCCTCAGTCTTGTCGGTGTTGTGGCCGTTTGACTCCATGAAGTAGTCCCAAAGGGCATCTCTTACAGGGGTGTCTGAGTCACTCCAATCAAAAACTTCTTTCATTGAACGATCCAGAAGAGCAGTCTTAACAATTTCTGACATTTTTGATTACCTCCTAAATAATCTTTTCATCCTACAACTATATTATAGTCCCATTTGGCTAAAATGTTTACGCACCTATCCGTAATTTTAGCTTGATTTTTTCCTTCACCCGGTATTTGGCCCGTCTGAGCCCCATCTCATTTACCTGGTACTGGCGCTTGATCTCCCCGGCCTGCTTATAGCCCAGTTCCAAAAGCAATTCTTCCAATTCCAGCATGCTCAAGGACTCAACCAAATCCTGCCAGTCCAAAACAGGCGCCGGCGGACTCGCGATCAAGCAGGAAGCCTGCTCAAGTTCGGTAGCCACATCTTCCCAATAGACCTGGTCACTGGCGGCCAGGCGCTTTTTCCGCTTGCCCCGTCTGATCAAGTTGATGGCCCGGTTGTGCAGGCTGACCTTATAAAAGCCGACAAAAGGCTTTCCTTGCTTTAAGTCAAAGCGCTTGGCGGTCTTATAGCAGAGGATCAAGGCCTCCTGCTCCCAGTCCTGGTTGTCATATAGCTCCACAAAATACTGCTTGATGGTGCCGCCGATCACAGGCAGGCAGCTGTAATACAGTTCTTTAAGGGCCTGCTCATCGTCATCTTTTTGAATCCGGCTGATCAGCAAGCGCTCTCTTTCCTTTGTCAATCCCATTATAAAAAAACCTTTCATTCTGTTTGCCCACAGAATAAAGGACTTTTTACCTTGACAGAATCGAACCATTGTTTGATTCAATCACTTTTCTTGAACTGTAAACGATTTGCTTTACAAAGGGTGGCGGCTGTTAAAGGCCTGGTAGAGCAAGACCCCGGTTGCTACTGAAGCATTCAGGGATTGGACGTGGCCAATCATCGGGATGGTCAAAGTCTGGTCCATTTGCTTAAGAAGAAGCGGGGAGATCCCCTTGCCTTCATTACCGATAACTAAAACGGTCTTGCCATTGGCATTCCACTTCCGGTAGTCATCGCCTTCCATGGCCGTCCCGAAGATCCAGTAACCCCGGTCCTTCAAGGCCTGGCAGGTTTGAACCAGGTTGTTCACCCGGGCAACTGGCACGTGGTCGATGGCCCCGGTTGAGGTCTTCGCCACCACGCTGGTCAGGCCGCTGGCCCGGCGCTTAGGGATGATCACCCCGCTGACCCCGGTCGCGTCGGCGCTGCGGAGGATGGAGCCCAGGTTGTGGGGGTCTTCAATATTGTCCAGCATGAGCAAAAGGGGGGCCTCTTCTTGGTCCAGTTTGTCCAAGAGCTGGTCAAAGTCGGCGTATTCAAAAGAAGCGACAGCCAAAACCAGGCCCTGGTGGTTT
>OICS01000432.1_pt1 | contig 15447 bp, 2 predicted proteins | sample 1581341 | NCBI WGS metagenome assembly OICS01 (sample SAMEA3882550, study PRJEB24775) | human gut metagenome | biome: human-associated habitat; feature: intestine environment; material: feces | place: Netherlands | collected 2009/2010
TACGACCTCAATGCCGATTCGCGCCTGAACCATCGGTTTAATGTGACCGCCGGCGTGCTGGCGGATGAGTGTCGTGAGGTGTTGAGCGGCTATTTTAGTGGGCTGCGTGGCGCCGATGGTGCTGGCTGCGGTTGTGGGGCCGATCTTGAGGCGCATGCCGCTCATGCCGAGGCGCTCACGTGTGCCGAAGATATTGCCGTTGAGGCGGTTGACTTTGGCCCCGCGTGCCGCCGGCCCCGCCGTGTGCTGCTGGCGATCGACTCCTTTAAGGGTAGCGTTTCGAGCGCGCAGGCGGAGGCGGCGGTTGCCGAAGGCGTGCGCCGTGTGTGGCCCGACGCCGAGATGGCCGCGTTGCCGCTGGCAGATGGTGGCGAGGGAACGCTCGACGCCATCGCCGCACGCGGTGGCGAGCTTTCAACCTGCGAGGTTGCAGGCCCCTTAGGCGATCGCGTGTCTGCCCGGATGCTGGTGGACGACGAGCGCGACTCGGCCGTAATCGAGATGGCCGAGGCGGCGGGTATTGGGTATTCGCCTTGCACGGAGTCGGCGGCGTTGGCGGCCACAACCTATGGCGTGGGCGAACTGATGCTTCGTGCGGTTCGCGCGGGTGCAAAGACGATCTATATTGGCTTGGGCGGCAGTGCCACCAACGACGGCGGCGCCGGCATGCTGCAGGCGCTGGGCGCTCACCTTGTCGATGAGTGTGGCCGCAATATCGCTCCCGGTCTCGCAGGACTTGAACACGTGGCGAGTATCGATTTGGCACCGGCGCTTCGGGCACTGAGCGGCGCGCGCGTTGTCGTGCTTTCCGATGTCGAGAATCCGCTCGTGGGGCGTCGAGGCGCACTGGCGGTGTTTGGCGGGCAGAAGGGCCTACCGACGGATGATGCCGCGGCGCTGAGCAGGTGTGACAGCTGGATGGTCGGCTACGGCCGCCTGCTCGATGCGGCGATTACCGGGGTGCGGGCTCAGGGGTTGCTGCGTGTGCCCGAGGGTGCACGGACATTTGGCTCGGTGCTCGGTGTACCCGGTGCCGGTGCCGCAGGCGGCCTGGGCGCCGCACTGCTGGCGCTCGGCGCGGAGCTGCGCTCGGGCGTGGAGACGGTGCTCGATCTGATTGGGTTTGACGGGCGCGTGCGCGATGCCGACCTGGTCATAACGGGCGAGGGCAATATGGACGAGCAATCCGCCGCCGGTAAGGCACCGGTGGGCGTGGCTCGCCGTGCGAAGCGATATGGCAAGCCGGTGGTCGCCGTCGTGGGCGGTCGCGCCGTCAACCTGGACGCGGTATATGGGCAGGGTATTGACTTGGTTTTGCCGATCTGCCGCAAGCCCATGCCCCTCGACCAGGCGCTCGGTGTGCAAGAAGCCACAACCAACCTCATCTGCGCCGGCGAGGCAGCCGCCCAATCCTACGACCTTGGCCGTATCTAAAACCCATCCCCTCGATAAGTTGCGGTGAAATACGGAGCGTTTTTGCCTTTAAGGGGCCAATTCAGTCCGTATTCCACCGCAACTTCGAGAATGGCCATTCGAGGTTGGCCGCCTTGTGCCTTGGGTCGGACCGTTTGCCACGAAATGCGGCCATCTACTACGTTAAACCGGCCACCTTCGACCATCCCGGAATTTGCAAAAACAAAACCGCAGGTAGAAAGCTTGCCGATTTTCGAAAAAGCCGGCTATGGTTGACCCTTGCGGCCTAAACGTAGTAGATAGGTCCTTTTCGTGGCGCAGCGTCAGACCAGTCTTTTTGGGGCGGGGTTATTTTGACTACATGCCGATCTGATTGCCCAAGTAGTCAAAATAGCCCCGTCCCAAATTAGCTACTTTGTGGGTTGTGGGGGATAAAGATTGCCGGTCGATTTGTCCTACTGGGGTATGTCGATGGCGCGAGTGGTTCGATTTTGAGCTTGAGTGGCAACCCGAGGCGAAATTTCGGGTCACCCAAATCGCTACAATTTTAAGCATATAGCGATGTCCTGCCTTGCGTTTCTGCGCGGGGGGGGGCGTATATTTGCATCGATGGGGACGACGACACACATACAATGAGCCGTTTCTTGCCGTCCTCATGGATTGGGGAGGGCCTTCATGAATCGCGTGTGTGCGAGAGCTCGAGAAATGCTAAAGCCTTTTGGCAAGAAAACCAATACCGCCAAGCGTGTCCTGAGGGTTTTGGCCGTCCCGCTGGCGGCGTGTGCACTCTTGTTTGGTGCGACGAGTGCGTCGGCCGACCAAACAGTTCCCTTTAGCAACCACATCGTGAAGACGGTGAATCCCACCGGCACTACGGTCAATTTGTTCGACTATTGGGTCGTGAACGGCGACAACGATAAGTCCGTCAACATAAACAACAATAATGGCAATGACAACACCGGCATCAACAAAGGTCACCAGCTCAAGTTCAATGGCGGTGCCGGATCGGGCATTAATAAATGGACGGGAAGAAGCGGCATTGGCGGCTTTGGACGTCTTCAATTTGTGAAGAACACGCTGGTAGATGGCTATCCGTCAATCAAAGCCGGCACCTACACCTCCTATAACACGAGTGGTACGTACACCGACGAGTCGCTGGCTTATCTCTTTAATAACGACAGCCAGGTCAACGGCAAGGCCGTTTACAACAAAGTGCAAGGCCTTTTCCAGCTCAAGGATGGCTATTACGTTTACGACTCGTACGGCTCTGACGGCTCTGACGGCAACTATGCTGTGTATAACTCCACGACTAACTCCTTTGACGTCTACGATAAGGCTGGCGTATATAAGGACAGCGTGTCAGATGCGAATCGGGGTCAGTTCTTCCCCTTTGACTCGGCTGACAAGGTTTTTGAAGAGAGGAACGGCCAGCTTTCTCCTATAGGGATAACGGACGGAACGAACGATAAGCTCAACCACCACTTTGGCATGTCCATGACCACGGAGTTTGTCCAGCCTAAGGAAGGCAAGACCACCGATCTCAAAGACATGGTCTTTAAGTTCTCGGGTGACGACGACGTATGGGTGTACATCGATGGCGTACTCGTGGGCGATCTGGGTGGCATTCATGAGAAGGCAACGCTCGAGATCAACTTCGCTAACGGTGAAGTAAAAGTCGGTCATGTCGACGGTGCGAATGGAACCAAGAAGGAAATCGAAAAAACCAACATCAAGGCAAAGTTCGAAGACGCCGGCGCAGATACTACCAACTTCTTCGGCAACACCTTCCGCGACAGCACCAAGCATACGCTGAGCTTCTTCTACCTGGAGCGCGGCGCGGGTGCATCGAACATGTCGCTTAAGTTCAACCTCACCACCCTGCCGTCGTCCGAGGTCGCGAAGGTCGACCAAAACGGCGAGGCAGTCAATGGCGCAACCTTCAAGCTGTACCGGTCCGATGGACCAGATGCCGACTGGAATAAGGGTGAGCTCGTCGCTCAGGGCACGACGAAAGACAGGGGTCAGCTGATACTTCAAAAGTCGAACGGCTCCGTCCTCTCGTTTGACGAAGAGCACAACACCAATCATTGCGACTACTTTGTACTCAAAGAGACAGACCTGCCCGAGGGATACCGCTCGAGCCTGACCTCGTCGACCACTGCAACGCCAGGTGAGCTGCACCTGCAGTATAAGCAGGCTGCGGCGAGTGGCTCGGGTGGTGTGGTGGTTGCACCGCAGACGACGGTCACCACGGCCGACGGCAAGTCATGGACGGGCAGCCGCATGTGGCTGAACGGCGGCTATCTGGCTGCCAAGGAGACTATTTCCCTAGATAAAGATACGCAAGACAATAAGGGCAACGCCATTAGCTCGGGTACGACCTTCGCCGTCGTGCTCAAGCTCACCGGTGCGAGCGAGGACCACACAAGCGAAGACGCATGGACGGCGGTCACGGGCAACCCGCTCAATGGCTATAAGCTGTGCTCCGCGCACGGCATTGCCGGTGCGGTCGAGGCTGCCAAATCGGCGGACACGAGTGTCTTTGATGTTGATACCAAGGGCGACTACGTGGTGACGGTCAGGTCGCTGCCCGGAGATATCGAGAAGTACGCCGCCATGATGACGGACAAGTCGAAGGCGGAATATACCGTGGCGGTGTATCACACCACGGCATCGTCTCTGGCGGGGGCAACCATCGACAACACCTCTATGGTCCAATATCAAACGATAAACAGGCAGTTCTCTACGGTGATCCACCTCACCAACGTTCAGAACCGTCTGTTTGTGCAGAAGGTTGACGACCTGGGCAAGCCCGTGAACGACGCGACGTTTCAGCTGTACCAGGCCAAGGACGTTACTGGCAATAGCCCCAGCACGTATGCCATCAAGCCCGGTGCCGAGCCGTATGACACCGTGAAGGCGAACGACGCGACCTATCCGTATGAGATTAAGGGTACGGCATGCTTTCCACTCGATTCGGTAAACCACAAACCCCTTACCAAGGGTACGTACTACCTGCGTGAGTCTGTAAGCCCGGACGGCTATGAGATTAACAACACTATCACCAAGGTGATTGTGGATGATTCGGGCGTGTATGTGGATGCCGGTGAGAAAGGCGACGGCGTGCTCAGCGTGAGCGGCCCGGGTTCGCTGATCGCCTCCCTGGCACAGTTTGGCTCTCCTGACTCCATTGACAACACGCTTGCGCACATCAAAGGCAAGCTGCAGAGTGCAGTCGTTGACGCCGACGGAAACCTGACATGGGGCCAGAAGAGTACCGCCGAGGGCGTGACGCCTTCGCTCGAAAACGACTTGATGCACATGCGCTATGACAAGACGGCGCAGGGCACCAAGACCGTCTTGCGCTATGTCGAGGACGGTGGTGGGCGCAACGGTAAGCTGGCGACGATCTTTGCCGATACGGGCATCAACCGCATGGCCCTTTATCAAGACGGTGATGCCACCAATGGCACCGATTTGGGCACGCTCCAGCTCAACCATCTCTTTACCACGGCAACGGGTGTGCAGTATGCCGATCGTCGCGTGGCACGCCTACAAGTGACTAAGACCGTGACGGCGGACAGTGGCCTTACCGCGCCCACCAAGGATGCGAACGGCAACGATCTGACGTTTACGTTTAAGTTCACCCTGCCGGATTCCGAGGAGGGCTATGAGGCACGCGTATTCGATGCGAATGGCAAGTCCGTGGGCAACTCCTTTACGCTCAAGAACGGCGACACCCATTCCATCAAGGCAGGCGAGACGATTCGCGTATACGACCTTAAGAAGGGCGACAGCTATAGCGTGAGCGAGCTCACCACTAAGGGCGAGGAGTCCAGTGGTAATGTGCTGGCGAGCATCGTTAGCACTGTGACCGGCTCTGCCGACGAGTCGGTGCTTCCGGCTGGCTTTAGCCTCGTGAGCCGCAAGGCCGGCGGTGAGGAGCAGTCTGGAACCGGCAACACCATCACGGGCAAGATCGTCGCGCTCGAGGACGGAAAGATTCCCGCGAGCAACAAGCTAGAGTTCATCAACAAATACAGTGTCAGCCCCGTAAAGAATGGCCTAAGCGCCAAGAAGGTGCTCGAGGGCCGCAATTGGGCCGATGGCGATTCCTTTACCGTGCAGCTTACGGCCGACGACGGCGTTCCCATGCCCGGCGGTGCCAAGAGCAAGGTGGCTACGGTTGAGCTCACCAACGACCAGCCGGCGACGTTTGGCGATATTACCTATACCAAGCCCGGCACGTACACCTATACCATCTCGGAGGTTATCCCCGGTTCCAATGCCGGGGCAGATGGCATAAGCTACTCCGCCGCCTCCTATATCGCGACGGTTGTGGTGAATGACAATCATGCCGGCGCTCTGGTCGTTACGAGCGTGAAGGTGGTGCAGGAGTGCAACGACGCGGGCGTCGACACCAAGACAGAGGTTGCCGATGCGATCTTCACCAACCGCTACGACGAGCATGAGGGGAACATCACCATCCATGCTCAAAAGAACCTAGTCGACAACGCCGGAACGTTCCCGCTTGCCAGGAATGCCTTTACCTTTACGCTCGAGGGCGTGGGTGGCTATGCGGATGCCAGCGCGGTATTCAGCCTCGATACGGTCGATAAGAACATGGCGGCCCCCATGCCTCAGGGTACCGAGGGCAACATCGCAACCGTGGGCAACAACGCCGACGGCACGGTGACGTGGCCAGAAATCTCCTATACCGCAAAGCCGGATGCGGGACGCGCCTACGTTTACAAGTTCGCCGAGAATCGCGGCAGCGTTACGGGCATGACCTACGATGGATCGGTCTATTACGCCGTGGTGCGCAACGCCAAGAAGGGCGCCGGCATCCAGACCTCGATCGAGTACTACAAGATTGCAGAAGACGGCTCGGTAAAGCAGCTGGACACGAATGTCACGCCCTCCTTTACCAATATATATAGTGTGGATCCCACGAGCGTGACCCTACAGGGCCAAAAGACGGTGAGCGGTCGTGACTGGAATCAGGGCGAGAGCTATGCCTTTAACCTTGCTGCCGCTACGGACGATGCCGGTGCGACCGGTTTGGGCAAGACCACAAAGCAGGCGGTAACGGATGGGGCTGTTGCCATCGGCGTCAACCGGGCTGTCGCCAGTGCGCCCGCGACGGGGCGCGTGGCCTCGTTCGCCTTTGGCACCGAAGCCGCCCCGACCGTGACGTTCAACCGCGCAGGCACCTTTAGCTTCAACATCACCGAGAACGCTGCGCAGGATGGCCAGGCGGGCATGTCCATGGACAAGCACACCGCACGCGCGACCGTTGTAGTGACCGATCTGGACGAGTCGGGCAACCACACGGGCAAGCTGCGCGTGTCGAGCGTGACCTATGCCAACACCGGCGCCTCCGATGCGGACAAGGCTGTAACTGACAAGGCCGCCTTTACCAACGCATACCATGCGTCGGGCACCTTTGATGGCGTGACGGTCAGCAAGACCCTTGAGGGTCGCGCTTCTGCCGCGGGCCAGTTTACCTTTGCCGTGACGGGCCTTTGGTACAACGGCGTTCAGACATCGGTCGATGGCTCCGAGGCCAGCCTGTCTAATACGGCTGCGGGGGCCGGCGTGCCCGGCACCGTGGTGAGCGCGAGTGGGGCGGAGAAGCTCTTTGCCCGTGAGCTCACGGAACAGGATCTGGGGCGTACGTTTGCCTATCGCATTCACGAGAACCAGCCTGCTGCCGCCGGCTACACCTATGACACCGGCTACACCGGCGATATCATCGTGCTCGTCAAGGTTCTTGCACACAAGGATGACCCCGCTAAGCTCTACACCGTGACGGCCGTGCTCAAGGGTGCGGGTGTGACGGAGCTGCTGGGCGACGGCGCCGACGCGAGCGCGCTGACGGACGAAAAGATCGTCCAGCTCAAGCAAGATTCGCATACTTACGTGCAGCAGTACGATGCAAGTGAGGCCGGCGCCACAACGCCTGCCGTCTCGTTTGTGAATCGCTATGAGGCAAGTCTCGACTATGGCGCCGCTGGCGGTCTGCAGATCGAGAAGACGTTGACGTATCCCAAGGACGCGACCGTTTTTGGCTCGCCTAAGAGCACGTTCCGTTATATCGTCAAGCCTGCCGACGAGACATCTGCCAGCAAGGTTGGCATTTCCACGAATGGCAAGGTCTTTGAGACCGCAAACGTCGAGGCCGACGCCCCCAAGACCGTGAGTTTGATACCTGCGGGTGGGTTGACCTTCACTCAGGATGATGCCGGCAAGACGTTCACCTATACGGTGAGTGAGATTGACGACAAGGCGACGGACTATACGTACGACAAGACGGTCCATGCGGTTAAGGCTGTCGTGGCGGATAACGGCGACGGTACGCTTAGAGTCACGACAGCGGTAAGCAAGCAGGTCGATGGCAAGGACGAGCTCGAGGGCCAGTGGATCTATCCGTCTGGTGCAACGTCCACCGGTGTCGCGACGGTCAAATTCAAGAACACCTATACGGTCACCGAGGCGGCAACCTACACCCCGTCCGTGACGAAGGTGGTTGCCGGTGCCGATGCTCCGGGCAAGTTCACCTTTGCCATGACTGCGGCTGACGATGCTACCAAGACTGCCATCGATGGCAAGCTCATCACCGGCTCTTCGATGAGCGTGGACAACGGCTACGCTGAGGAGAAGCAAACGACGGCGGCCCTCAAGGACGGGGAGCACGAAAAGATTGACTTTTCGAAGCTCACCTTCAACAAGCCGGGCACGTATAAGTTCGCTATTAACGAACAGGTTCCGAATGATCTCGGCGAGTGGAAGTATGACACGCACACTTATGTCCTGACCATTACCGTAACCGATGAGGGCGGCAAGCTGGTGGCCCGCGCCGATGGCACGACCGGCTCGGAAGGCTTCATCTTCACCAATAGGTATCGCACCTCGACGAGCTACGAGCTCCAGGGCGGTCTGGAGATCGTCAAGACGCTCAACGGGCACGACCTGCATGCCGGCATGTTTGGCTTTACGGTAACGGGCGAAGACACCGCCTCAACCGATAAGCTCAACAAGCTGCTGCGCGCAGATGAGGGCAAGCTCACCGTGACAAACGATGAGCCGCAGGCCGATGGCACGTCCCATACCGGCATTTTGGGTGGCCTGACCTTTGCGACGGACGATGTGGATAAGCCGTTCACCTATAAGGTGGTCGAGAACAACGCGGGCCAACGCGGCTATAAATACGACTCTACCTATTGGATGGTAGAGATTGCGGTTAAGAAGCGTGGCGATGGTTCGCTCTATACCGTGACCACGGTGAAGCACTATGGCACCAACAATGTCGAAGATACCGATGATGCAAGGACCTATAGCTCCGAGAGCGGTAACGCCAAGGCTCAGGTGTTCTTTACCAACAGCTACGCTGCGACCGGAAAATTCGACGGTCTTACTGCCGAGAAGGTGATGGACTCCCGCGACAAGATCGAGGCTGGTCAGTATGCGTTTGACCTGTATGCGGAGAAGGCCGACGGCGAGCTCGTATGGATGGATGAGGGTAAGACCCAGGCGAGCGATAACGGTATCGCCACGGTCGACTTCGGTAAGGTTTACTTTAAGCTCGGCGATGCTGCCAGCGGATCCCATGAGCTGACGATTAACCTTGCCGGTGCTGTGAAGGATGGTGTTGCCACCAAGCAACACAATGCCGATCACACCACCACCTACAGCTTTAACCTGGTGGCAAAGGAGCGCTTGGCCAACCTGCCCGAGGGCGTGCGCCCCGTGGATGCGTCCGCGACGTGCCGCGTGCTGCTTGAGGTGACCGATAACAACAACGGCAAGCTTACGTCCAAGGTGACCTATCACAATGGTACCGAGAACGGCAAGATCGTTTTCCACAATACGCGCGATAAGGTCAAGACGATCGGCACGGTCGCGAAGCCCGATGTGGACATCGACGGGCAGCTGCTCTCTGTGGGCGACTCCTGCGTCTACGCCATCAACTGGGTCAACACCGAGGCCGATGCTGGCGGCAATCTGGTTCCGGCCAAGGTGACCGTGACCGACGAGCTGCCCACGGGCGTTGTGTTCGAGGCCTTTGAGGGCGAGTATGCCGATAAAGGCGCTGCGAACGGTCAGTTGCTTACCTGGAACCTGGGTGAGCAGCCTGCGGGCAGTCACGGTTCGGTGCGCGTGCGCGTCAAGATTACCGAGGACGCTGTGAAGGATGCCCAGGGTGCGGTCGGCACCGTTGAGAACAAAGCTACCGTAACGGTTGGCAACAAGAGCTATACCGGCACCACGACCAACTACGTGCCCAAGAAGTCCGAGAACGACGCTCTGGATTCGAAGGGGTCGGGCGTTAGGTTGGGCGATGAGCTCACCTACACCATCGGCTACAAGAACACCGAGGGCGCGTCTGCCACGGTGACGATCACTGACGCCGTTCCCGCGGGAACTGAGTTCGTGGAGTTCGCGGGCGACCATGCGGATGTCGCATCCAAGGACGACGACGGCAACCTCACCTGGACATTGAAGGACGTTCCCGCCGGCAAGGAGGGCACGGTTCAGTTTAAGGTCCGCGTGACCGAGGACGCGTTTAAGAGCGGTGGCGCTTCGGGCGACATCTCCAACCAGGCGTCGGTGGCGGTCGGCAACAACCCTGCCGTCAAGACCAACACCACTACCGATCAGGTTTCTGACGGGCGCCTGACGTTGAGCAAGACGGTCACGGCCACCGAAGGCATCACCGCTCCCAACAAGGCATTTACCTTTAAGGTGCTGCTCTACCAAGCCGATGGCACAACGCCTCTGGCCGGCACCTTTGCGTTCGCCGGTCGCCCCGACGGCACCAATGGCACCTATGTAAGTGGACAGATCAAGAGCGGTGACACCATCGCGCTTAAGGCCGGCGGCTCTGTCACGGTTACCTTGCCCACGGGTACGCACTACGAGGTGCAGGAGCTCGATTCCAAGGGTGAGCTCATGACGAGCGAGGACGGCTTTGCGGTTGTCGATAAGGCGAACCCCCAGAAGGGTACCGTCGGACAGGCGACGCAGGTGGGCTTCACCAACGTCTACAGCGTGGAGTCCACGAAGGTGGAAAACGCCTTCAAGGTCCAAAAGAAGATCTCCGGACGCAACTGGATAACATCGGATGCCTTTACCATGACGCTGACTGCCCAGGGTGAGGCGCCCATGCCCAAGGGCGCCAAGGAGGGCGTGTCGACGATTGAGTTGCACAAGGATGCCCAGGTCGGCAACTTCGGTGCTATCGAGTACACCAAGCCCGGTACCTATACCTATATGATTACCGAGCAGTCGGGTGACGAGGCGGCACTCACGTTCTCGAAGGCCACCTATCGTGCCACCGTCACGGTGACCGACAATGGCGCCGGTAAGCTGCTTGCCAAGACCAAGATTGCACAGCTGACCGACGATGGGGGCGACGCTGCTGAGCGCACGGTCGAGGCGGCGGTCTTTACCAACACCGCCAAGACCGGCAGCCTCACCGTCAAGAAGACGGTCGTCGGCGGCGACAGCCAGCGCGAGTTCGGCTTTGCGGTCACGCTGGCCGACGGGGACGGCGAGCCCGTCTCCGGCACCTTCGGCAAGGGCGAGCACGCCGTGACGTTCGCGGGCGGCAAGGCGACCTTCACGCTTAAGGACGGCGAGGAGAAGACCATCGCCGGCCTGCCCGTGGGCGCGCGCTACACCGTGACCGAGGACGCCGCCGAGGGCTACACGACCACGGTCAACGGGGCTGACGGCTCCAAGGCCGAAGGCGCCGTGACCGAGGACGGCGCGACCGTCGCGTTCACCAACACGTACGGAACGGCCACCGAGGGCAGAGACGTCTCCACCGCGGGACTCTTCACCAAGACGCTCGAGGGCCGCGACTGGGCGGAGGGCGATAGCTTCCAGTTCGCGCTCACGGGCGAGGACGGCGCTCCCATGCCCGAGGGCTCCGCCGACGGCTCCAAGACCGTCAGCGTGACGGCCGCCGGCACCAAGGCGGGCGATAGGGTCGCCTTCGACTTCGGCCCCATCCGCTACACGCTTAACGACATCAAGGATGCCGGGTTCGTCGAGGTTGGCGGCAAGCGCGTGCGCGCCAAGACCTTCACCTACACGGTGCGCGAGGTCAGGCCCGATGACGGCTCGGCCATCGCCGGCGTGGACTACGACGGCCACGTCGCCACGATGACGGTGACTGTGACCGACGACGGCTCCGGCAACCTCACGGCCACGACGCCCGCGATCGCGCAGGCGAGCGGCGGCGACTTCGTCAACACCTACACGACCGAGCTCGACTACTCGGCCCGCGCGGGCGTGCGCCTGTCCAAGACGCTCTCCGGCCGCGCCATGGAGGCGGGGCAGTTCGCCTTCACCGTGACCGCGGATGCCGAGACGGCCGCCAAGCTCGGCCTCAAGACCGACAAGGATGCCTACGCCGTGGCCGCTGCCGATGACGGAGAGGCCGACCTGATCGACCTCGTCGGCGGTGCCGCGGGCAGCGACGTGAGGTTCACCGACGCCGACGCGGGCAAGACCTACAGCTTCACCGTCACCGAGACCAAGCTCGGCGGCGAGGGCTACGCCAACGACACCGCGCCGCGCACGGTGACCATCGCGCCCGCCTACGATGCCGCGACGGGCAAGCTCACGGTCACGACCACAGTTGCCAAGGACGGTGTCGAGGTCGCCCGCAGCGAGGTCTCCACGGCAGATGACGTCACGGCGACGCCTGCGCCCGTGACGGTCGCGTTCGAGAACTCCTACGAGGCCACCGGCGTGCTCGGCGGCGAGGGCAACGTGGCAATTAATGCCACCAAGACGCTGGCGGGCCGCGCCGCGGCGGCGGGCGAGTTCTCGTTCTCCGTCCGCGATGCCCAGGGTAACGTGGTCGCGACTGCGACCAACCAGGCCTCCGGCGACGGCGAGGCCGCGGGACTCGCGTTCTCGCCCATTGCCTACACCACCGACACTCTCGAGCGGATGGTGGCGGACGGCATCGCCACCAGGGCCGCCGACGGCTCCTGGGTCATTCCCTATACCGTATCCGAGGACGGCACGGACCGGCTGCCCGCGGGCGTGACGGCGACCGCCTCGAGCTTCGACATCACGGTCAAGGTGACCGATGACGGCAAGGGCGGGCTGGACGTTAGCGTGGTCTACCCCGAGGGCTCCGGCGGCACGCTGTCGTTCGTGAACGGCTACGGCACCAACGAGGCGACAGTCGACCTCGCGGGCACCAAGACGCTGGCGTTCGGCCAGGCCGGACTCGGCCTCACGCAGGGAAACATCGCGGGCAAGTACACCTTTAAGATTGAGCCGCTGGACGGCGCGCCCGCGCCGGTCGACGCCTCCGGCAAGACGGTAACCGAGGCGACCAACGACGCCGCCGGCAACGTCGAGCTGGGTCACGTCACGTTTAAGCAGCCGAGCGACCTCGATGACGTCGAGATCGACGGCGACGGTCTGCGCACCAAGACGTTCGCCTACCGGGTGAGCGAGTCCGGCTCGGTCGACGGCGTGGTCAACGACGCGACGGCAGCTAGGACCTTCGCGGTCAAGGTGGTCGAGGATACCAACGCGGGTACGCTCGCCGCGGAGGTCCTGCCCGCAGAGGGCACGCCCGAGGGCAAGGGCGCGTTCGAGTTCATCAACACCTACGGCGTGAACCCGACGCCGAGCTCCGTCACCGACCAGATCAAGGTGAGCAAGAAGCTTAAGGGCCGTGACCTGGCCGAGGGCGAGTTCGAGTTCCAGCTGGTCGAGATTGCCGCCGACGGCAGCGAGAGCGTTGCGGCGACGGGCAAGAACGCCGCCGACGGCACGGTCGCGCTCAGCCCCGTCACCTACACCGCGCCCGGCACGCACAGCTATGAGCTGCGCGAGGTCGCCGGCACGGCGGGCGGCGTGGCGTACGACAGGGCGACGTACCGCGTGCGCACGACGGTCACCGATGCCGGAAACGGCATGCTCACCGTCAGGCACGAGCTGGCGGATGCCGAGGGCAATCCCACGGGCGACGACTCGGTGACGTTCACCAACGGCTACGAGGCCGCGCCCGTCACCCTCAAGCTGGGCGCCGCCAAGGTGCTCAAGGGCGCCGAGCTCAAGGCGGGCCAGTTTGGCTTTGAGCTCAAGAGCCGGGACGGCAAGGTCATGTCGACCGCCAAGAACGCCGCGGACGGCGGCGTCACGTTCGATGCGCTGACGTTCAAGCAGGCCGGCACCTACACCTTCACGGTGAGCGAGGTCGACGACGGCCAGGCGCACGTGACCTACGACAAGGCGGTGCGCAAGATCGTCGTCACGCTGAGCGACGAGGCGGCCAACGGCACCAAGACGGGCTACCTGTCGGCGAGGGTCTCCTACGAGGGCGACGCCAACGTGCCGCCGGTCTTCACCAACAGCTACGCCGAGGAGCCCGGCACCCCCGAGAACCCCGGCACGCCGGGCGGCGGCTCGGGCGGCGGTTCAGATAACGGCTCCGGCAGCGGCGCTAGCGGTGACGGCTCCAAGGGCGGTATGCCCGACACCGGCGACCGCAGCCTGCCGCTTGAGGCGCTCGGCGCCATGGCCGGCATCGGCGCGCTGACCGCAACGGGCGGCGCGGTCCTGTACCGCAGGCGCCGCTAGCGATATGGACGAGTGGGGCGAATCCATCCGATGGGTTCGCCCCACTTGCCGTGGCGGGCGGGAGCAGGTAAGATATACCGAGCGCCTAGCGCGTTCGATGGGTTCGGATGACGACATGTTCCGAATCTGGTCAGGTCCGGAAGGAAGCAGCCATAAGGAGCCTCTGTCGGGCATCCGGATCCATCGAGCGCACGGGCGCTTTTTGGTGCCGCGACATGGCCCGGCCGGCGACGAGGTATTTGGTGTCTCGCTGGTCCTCGGCTGCGCCTGCGGGATCGCTCGACTACCAAATACCTCGTCACCGGCCGGGCCCCGTCGTCCAAAAATCACCCGTAGAGGCGCATTTATCGGATAATTTAATCCCTTGCTTTGTGTTGCTCGCTGGCTTTGCCAAAACAGCGGCGGATACATGCCTTGGGTACTGGTGGCCTTCGTGCTTGCTTCGCCTTAACACCTGTAACGAGTTGCTTACGCATCTTCAAGGCTCGCCGTACTATCATGAATCAGATTGAAGAGAGATGATGATAGGGAGCGCCTATACATGATTGAGCTGCTCAGGCGTTTTGGTGGTAAGTTTCGCCGGTATATGGTGATCGGCCCAGCGTGCAAGTTGATCGAAGTGATCTTTGACCTGCTGACGCCGCTCGTGATTGCCCAGATGATCGATAAGGGTATTGGCGCACACGATGTGAACGCTGTCGTCCTCTACGGCATGGTGCTTGGCGCTATGGCCGTGATCGGCATCTCGTTTACGCTTGTTTGCCAAAAGATGGCGGCGCTCACCTCGCAGGGCATGGGCACCGATATCCGCGGTGCGCTATACCAGCACATCAACAAGTTGAGCTATGCCGAACTCGACCGCTTTGGCACGCCGTCGCTTATCACGCGTATCACCAACGACGTCAACCAGGTGCAGCTTGCCGTGGCGCTGGGCGTGCGCATGCTCATCCGCTGGCCCTTCCTGGCGGTGGGCTCCATGTGCGCGGCCCTTGCCATCGACCTTAAGCTCGGCATGATCTTTTTGATTTGCACGCCCGCCATTGGCCTGGTGTTTTGGTTTGTCATGGCGCGCTGCATTCCGTACTACAAGCAGCTGCAGGCAAAGCTCGACCGCATCGCGCTTATCTGCCGCGAGGGGCTTTCGGGCGCCCGCGTGGTTCGTGCCTTTGTACGCGAAGATCACGAGCGCGAGCGCTTTGCCCAAGCCGCCGATGACCAGGCCCATGCCGCCATCGCGGTGGGCAAGCTCTCGTCGGTCCTTAACCCCGTCACGTTTCTTGTGATGAACCTGGGTGTGTGCGCCATCCTGTGGGTGGGCGGCATCCAGGTCAACGTGGGCGAGCTCACGCAGGGCCAGGTCATGGCGTTCGTCAACTACATGACGCAGACCCTGACCTCCATCGTGTACGTCGCCAACCT
>OICS01000437.1_pt1 | contig 15321 bp, 10 predicted proteins | sample 1581341 | NCBI WGS metagenome assembly OICS01 (sample SAMEA3882550, study PRJEB24775) | human gut metagenome | biome: human-associated habitat; feature: intestine environment; material: feces | place: Netherlands | collected 2009/2010
CCCCCCCCCATCAACAGCTTCAGCCGTAGCAATCGGTACAACCATGCCGACGATCGACGCAACCACCGTCACCAGCCGTATCAATCGCGTAAGCATGCCTAGCCCCCCCGGTATTGAACGTTCATCGCGCCGCACGTATCACCATGGCAATACCCATAAGGGGCATGTTCGCCACGGCAGCCTCGCGTCAACATACCCCCACACAAGGACTATAGACCCCCGTTGCGGGCAACGGTAACTCCACATTCCAATAATGGTGTAAAACGGACTTCTTCGTCCAACATGCTTGACAACCTTTGCAACTACTTGGGCGACCACTCCACTCGCTGAAAGCGGTCACCCAATAGCCACAATGCTTATAACGTTTGCAAGACGTTCAAAATCATTGCTTGCGCAGTTTGGCTACGAACTCACCAAGCCGCTTCAAGCCTTCACGCAATGCCTCGCGCGAGGCCGCATACGACAGTCGCACATGAGTATCAGCAGTGGCCTCGCCGAAATCACGACCAGGCGTCAACGCAGCATGCGCTTCCTTCAACGCACGCTCGCAGAACTTCCACGCGTCAAGACCAGTGCTGGAAATATTGAAATACGCATAGAACGCGCCATTCGGCTCAACCTCCAGCGGCAGACCGATCTCAGCCAAGCCATCGACCACAATGCGACGACGATCCAGCAACTCCTGACGGCGTTCCTCGCACACGGCCAACGTTTCCGGAGTGAAGCACGCGAGCGCCGCATGCTGGGTCGGCGTGTGCGCGCACAGGAAGAAGTTGGTAGCCAGATCATCCATGGCTTCAAGCGCGTATTCAGGCACGACCATCCAGCCGAGGCGCCAGCCGGTCATGCCGAAGAACTTGGAGAAGCTGGAGCAGACGATGGCGTCCGGATCGCAGGCGAGCACGGATTTCACGTCGGAGCCGTCCGGTTCGCGGTCGGCCAGGTCAAGGTAGGTTTCGTCGACGATGCGCCATGCGCCACGCTCACGGGCTAGGTCGCACACGGCTTTCAGGGTGTCGAAGGCGATGGTGGTGCCGGTCGGGTTGGACGGCGAAGTAATCATGACGGCTTTGGTGCGGTCCGTCCAGTATTCTTTGCACAGTTCCGGCGTCAGGTGGAATCGGGTGGCGGCGGACGTCGGCACATCCACGACTTTGCCGCCGAATGCGCGTACCAGCTCACGATTGCACGGGTAGGACGGGTCTGCGATGAGCACCTCGTCGTCATCGTTGACCGTCAACGCAGCGGACAGCAGCAGTGCCGTCGAGCCGCCTGCCGTGATTGCGATGCGTTTCGGATCGACGTCGACGTGATGGCGTTCCTTGTAGAAATCGGAAATCGCCTGGCGCAATTCCGGCAGACCCATTGCCGCGGTGTACGGCAGCGGCCGGCCGTCATACTGTTCGCGCATGGCGTCACGCACGGCCGGCGGCGCGCCGAAGTCCGGCTCGCCGAGGCTCAGCTTGACCACATCGGTGCCGTTGGCGATCATCTCATCGGCCATGGCTCCGAACACCATGGCACGGAACGGATTGGCAATCTGCGCGCGCTTCGACAACTGCGGCTGCGCGCCATTTTCAGCATTTCCCATATTTCGTTTTTACCACGTTCCCTGTAATGCTGCCTGCCGACACTCATTTCACGGAATCGTCCACGATTTCGCGGTAAAGCCGTTCCAACCGTTCGTCGCGCACCTTCTTACCGAGCTCGCATTCCCACACCACGATGACTTTCCAGCCGTCCGCTTCGAGTTCGGCGCGCTGCCTCGCGTCTCGTTCGTGATTGCGCAGCAGTTTCGCGGTCCAGAATTCGACGTTCGATTTGGGCACGCGTGTGGCTTTCGGACAGCCTTCGTGCATGTGCCAGAAGCAGCCGTTGACGAATATGATCGTACGGTATTTCGGTAGTACCACGTCCGGGTGGCCTGGGTATCGCTTGTCGTTTTTGCGGAATCGCAAGCCTTTGGCAAACAGAAAGCTACGTACCATCCGTTCGATGGATGTGTCTTTGCCGCGGATGTGGGACATGGTGTAGCTGCGCGTGCCCCGCTCGTATTTTTCGGGTTTGCCGGTTTTTCTAGGTTTGCCGGTTTTTCCGGGTTTGGCTGTCTGCCTGCGATACTCTGCCGTCACGGCTTCCCATTATGGCAAAAGGGCCGATCAATCGTTTTCGCATAACGCGTGCCGCCGTCGCATGTGGCGTACGCTGGTCATTGCAACGTAGCAAACAGGCAGTTCAAAACAAGGAGATTTCATGGCACAGATCAATGTGGCGATTCTCGGCGCGGGCCGTATCGCGCAGAGCATGGCCGAAACGTTGGTGAAAATGGCGGCGGATGACCGGTACCGCGATCTGGTCGCACCGTACGCGGTGGCGGCCCGCGACGGCGAGCGCGCAGCGGCGTTCGCGGCGAAATACGGTTTTCCGGTGTCGTACGGATCGTATGAGGAGCTTGTCGCCGATCCGAACGTGAATCTTGTGTATATCGCCACTCCGCATAACTTCCATGCCGAGCAGGCGATTTTGTGCATGCGCGCCGGCAAGGGCGTGCTGGTGGAGAAGGCGTTCGGCGCGAACACGCAGCAGGCGCGTGAGATATTGGACGTTTCGGATGAGACCGGCATGCTGTGCACGGAGGCGATTTGGACGCGGTATATGCCGTCGCGTGGCATGATCGACGATATCATCGCGTCCGGCGTGATCGGCGAGGTGCAGGCGATCGACGCGAATCTGTGCTATCCGACCACCGCGAAGGCGCGTATCACCGATCCGGCGTTGGCGGGCGGCGCGCTGCTGGATGTCGGCGTGTATCCAATCAATTTCATCGACATGATCATGCATAATGCGCCGATCGCACGTGTTGAATCGTCGATGCAACCGTATGAAACCGGCGTGGACGCGCACAATTCGATGACGTTCTATTACCAGAATGGTGTGATGGCCACCGCGCAAAGCTCGATTCTGTGCCATTCGGACCGTATGGGCGCGGTGTGGGGCACGGAGGGGTATCTCACGTGCCAGAACATCAACAATGTCGAGGCGATTGACGTGTTCGACGGCTCGCATGCCGTCACCGCGCATTATGACGTTCCCGAACAGTTGACCGGCTACGAGTATGAGGTGGCATCGGCCGCACAGGCCATGCTGGACGGGCGTACCGAATGCGATGAGATGCCGCATTCCGACACGTTGCGCATCATGGAATGCATGGATTCGCTGCGTGCGGATTGGGGTCTTAAGTACCCGTTCGAAGCGTAGCGATGCGATCGATGACGTGGGCGTGACGCGCTCCGCCCACGTTATAATTGCCCCTTGCGGCGGTTTGGAAACGCATGGAAGGAGCGTCATGGGATTGCTGAGGATGCTGAAGTACGTGCTGGGCACGGAAGATGAGACGCAGCAGCCCCGGCAAACGCAATCCTCTGCCAAGAATGCCAACAACGCCAAGCCTGCGCGGACCGGACAGACCAAGCAGACGGGACAGGTTGCGCGACGAGTCACGCAACCGCAACTGCAACCGCATGCCACGCCGCAACGTCAATCGCAACGCCGTCAATCGCAGCAACACCAATCGCAACGGCCTGCAAAGCTCACCCCGCAACCGCTGTTGCCAGCCGACCGCATCGACAAAGCGCGTGACATCATCGGCAATATCGAAAAGCACGAATTGAGCGACGAGCAGATCAGCGCGATCGCCGGCGCAGGTCACAACACCCTCGTACTTGCGGGCGCGGGAACCGGCAAAACCACTACCATCGTCGGATATATCGCATGGCTGCTTGCCACAAAACGCGCCACCCCCGAAGAGATTCTCGTGCTGTCGTTCACCAAGGCGTCCGCGGACGAAATGTCGCAACGCATCATGGCAAGCACCGGCAAGACGATCCGCGCCTGCACATTCCACAGTCTCGGCCTGGAAATCTGCCGCGCATCCACCATCGCCGGCCGGCCCATCATCGACGGCCATGCGTCGAACGCCGTGGTACGAGACACGTTTGACCGGCTGCTCGCACAGAACATCCCCTACCGTCTGCTCGCATTCAAGCTCATGTCGAAGGAGCTGTTCGGCAAGTATGGCGCCGCCGCGAAACGTGAGGATTTCCAACTGCCGACGGATGATTACAATTTCAACCAATATCGGCAGAACCTCATTGAAAACGCGCAGACCATCATCCAGCACATGCGGCAGAACAATATCGGCATCGACGGCATGCGCGCGCTCAATGAGAGGCGCGGCGGCAAACATATCGGCCGTAATCGTGAGATGCTGCAGCTCGTCGAACCGCTGTACAACGCGTATGTCGGCAATTTCCGCGCGACCCAGGGCATCGATTTTCCCGGCATGATCACCGACGCCATTCGCTGCGTAAGGCGCGGCGCATACCGCCACCCGTACAAATACGTGCTCATCGACGAGTATCAGGACATGTCGCGGCCACGTTACGAGCTGATCCGCGCACTCCGCGAGCAGCATGATTTCACGCTGTTCTGCGTGGGCGACGACTGGCAGTCGATCTACCGCTTCGCAGGCGGCGACATCCATCTGATTCTCGATTTCGCCGCGACCTGGCAGCCATGGGGACCGACCCGCATGTTCCAGATCACCACCACCAGGCGTTTCCGTCAGAGTCTCATCGAGGCGAGCGGTAAGTTCGTCATGCAGGACGGCAATCTGTACGTCAAGCATCTGCATAATCCGAGCGACAAGAAGGATTATTCGCTCAAAGCACTTGGCGGCGCCACGCAGGAGGAACGGTTCAATACGATCGTCGAACAGCTGCGCAAGCTACCGAAAGCCGCGTCGGTGCTGATGCTGGGACGCTACCGAAGCGACCTGAACCTGCTGTCACGCAACGACCGCGACGGGCTGTTCCAAATCGACGAGCATACCGGCGGCATCGTTTTTCCGAAAAAACCGGACATGGACATCAAATTCATGACCGCGCACGCTTCCAAGGGTCTGCAACGCGATTTCGTTTTTCTGCTGTGCTGTTCCGGCGGTTTGAAGGGTTTCCCAAGCGCGATTCCGGAAGAGCCGCTGCTCGGCCTGCTACTGCCGGAAGTGGAACGCATGCCGCACGCGGAGGAACGCCGGCTGTTTTACGTGGCGATGACGCGTTGCAAAAAGAAGCTGTTTTTCGTGGTGGACCAGTCGCGTCCGTCACGTTTCATGTACGAATTGCACGACAAGATCTGCCCGAACATCTTCCGCGGCGTGAAGCTGCCGCCGCAGTGCCCGAATTGCGGTGAGGCATTGCGATTGCGGCACACCGGCTCCGACCCGTCCCGCGCGTTTTACGGGTGCACCGGTTTCCCCAACTGCCGATACACCAGGCCATGCAAGTGACACCATTGGGACTGATTTCCATCGCGTAAGTTGCTCCCCATTCGGGCCTGGCGTAATCTCCCCCGTTGTATCCTGGACCTGTTCATTAGTCAGGAGAAAGCAATGACGGCAACCGACCAGAATCCGCAACAGTCAGCGCAACCGACACCGCGCAAAACCATTAACGTCGTCGGCGCGGCTATCGTCAAAGACGGCAAGGTGCTGTGCGCGCAACGCGGAGAAGGCCGATCACTGGCTGGTTTCTGGGAGTTTCCGGGCGGCAAGATCGAACCGCATGAAACGGCGCGTCAGGCATTGCATCGCGAAATCGAAGAAGAGTTGCTGTGCGAGGTCGAAGTTGCCAACGAAGTGTGCACGTCTTCTTACGATTACGATTTCGGTACCGTCGTGCTCACGTCGTTTGTGTGCCATTTGATAAGCGGCGCACCCCATCTGACCGAGCATCATGAGATTCGTTGGGTAGCGCCCGCCGAAATGCCCACTTTGGACTGGGCGCCCGCCGACCGAGAAGCGGTGCGATTGATCTCCGCCATGGATTTTCCGGCTTTTCCGGCAGCCACGCACGAAAGTGACGACTGATGATGCGCAATATGGACGACCATGACCATTCCTCCCTTGTTGAGGCGCTGCTATCCGGTTTCGTCAACAAAAAGGACAATGTCGACGCACAGTACGAGCCGACGTTGATCGCCAACCATGACGGTCGGACCATGGAATACGCCATCAAGGATGAACTGCAACGCAGTCAGGATTTCGACATGTCCGTCGCGTTCGTCAGCCAGGGCGCGTTGCAGGTGCTTAAGCAGTATTTCCTTGATTTCGCTGACAACAATGACCATCAGGCTGGTCGAATCATCACGTCGACGTTCAATTATTTCAACTCTCCCAAAGCATTCAGGGAACTGCTGAAACTTCAGCGGGAAACCGGTATTCAAGTGCAAGTTTGGCAGCCGGAGCGGTCCAGTCGAAACGATGACGATGCCACAGCTGCCTACCCTTATCATCCCAAAGGCTATGTTTTCCATCATGCGCAAGGCGACGAGCCGTTGTATTCCACCTATGTTGGCAGTTCGAATCTCACCATCAACGCGCTGAATTCCAATCGCGAGTGGAATCTCAAAGTCGCCACCACCGATACCAGCGGTCTTGCCGAACAGCTTAGCGAGGAAATCGAATCGCAAATCAGCGAATCGAAGCCGCTCACCGACGCTTGGCTGAAACTGTACGAGGAAGACTTCAAAAAGTACGCGCCGCAACGGCCGAATCGCAAGCCGATCGAAAAAACAAGCCAATCGCAAACCATTCAGCCGAACGCCATGCAGATGGAAGCGCTGATGAATCTCGCACAGCTACGCAAGCAGGGCGAAAGCCGTGCGATCATCGTTTCCGCTACCGGCACCGGCAAAACGTATCTGTCAGCGTTCGACGTGCGGCAGGTCAAACCGAATCGCATGCTGTACATCGCGCAACAGGAGCAGATCCTCAAGAAAGCTGAAGAATCGTTCCAAAAAGTGCTTGGATGCCCGAAAAGCGAACTCGGCCTGTTTTCGGGTGGCAGCAAGGAATCGGATCGCAAATACGTGTTCGCCACCGTGCAGACGATGTCGCGTCCGGAAACGCTTGCACAATTCGACGCAGACGAGTTCGATTACATTCTCGTCGACGAAGTGCATCATGCGGCCGCCGAATCGTATAAACGCGTCATCGACCATTTCCAGCCGAATTTCATGCTCGGCATGACCGCAACGCCGGAACGTACGGACGGTGCGAACATCTTCGAATTATTCGGCAACAACGTGGCCTACGAAATCCGCCTGCAGAAGGCGCTTGAAGAGGACATGCTCTGCCCGTTCCACTATTACGGGGTGCACGAATACATTCAGGACGCGCCCGACGAGAAGATCGCCGGCAAAGACGTCAAGGTCGAGTCAATGACCGACCAGGAACGTAACGAGCTAAGCCGTTGGCTTGAAGAACTCGCCGACCCGAACCGCGTGCGCTACATCATCGACAAGATACAGATCTACAGCGAGGCCGGAACACCCGTGCAAGGTCTGGTGTTCTGCAGCCGACGCGAGGAAGCGAAACGACTGTCCGACCTGTTCAACCAGCAGATGAACCAGCAGGCGGAACGGCCATACCGCACGAAAGCCATCACCGGCGAAAATTCGCAGATGGAACGCGACACTGCCGTGGCACAGTTGGAGAACGGCGAATTGGACTATATTTTCACGCAGCAGCTCGGCCGTGGTTTGCGCAAGGCAAGCGGCAAGGATTGCGTGGTCGTCATTGATTTCATCGGCAATTACGCGAATAATTATCTGATTCCGATCGCACTGTACGGCCATACCGGCGACCGCGACGTAGCCCGTAAGAATCTGCAACGCGAAACCATCGGCGTCTCGTCCATCAGCTTCGACAAAATCGCCCGCGAGCGCGTGCTTGCCTCGCTTGACACCGCCGATTTGTCGAATATGAAACTGCTGAGCCAGCAGTACCAGCAGATGCGGTACGAATTGGGACGTATCCCGATGCTGATGGATTTCGCGCGCCGTGACGCGTCGCTCGTGTTCACGATGGCGTCGAAGAACGACGATTATCTGTCGTTCGTACGTTCCCGCGAGAAGAGTCTGTCGCGCGGCAAGAATGCGACCATTTCGTATCTTGAACAGCTTGAATCGACTTCGGATGCGCAGAATGGTGTGCTGAAAATGTTGACCGCCACGCAATTGCGCGGCTTGCGTCCGCACGAATTGTTGGTTTTGGCGGCATTGTGCAGTATGGATTGGCAGCGGATCGATCCGGATTGTTCCGAGGATGCGCTGACTGCGCTTCGTGAGGTCGCTTCACAGTATGCGATCACGATCGTCGATTTGCAGACGTTGTTGACTGCGCTGTTCCCCGATGCGGACAGTAACGAGTTGCAATGCCGTTCCGCGTTCGCCACGTTGGATTATTCCTATTTCATCGCCGCGAACAGCAAACGTTTCGGGCAGACTCCTTTGGTGCGCCTCTGCGATGATGGGGCTTATCGGTTGACCGACGAGTTCCGGTCGATGCTTGAACAGACCACTTTCCGCACGTTCTTCACGGATACCGTCGAAGCCGGTCTGTTCAACGCGTTGGCGTTGGCAGAATCGTCCCGCAAGCATCATATCCGCCAGAATCATGGGTTCCTGTATGGAGAAAAGTACAGTGTGTTCGATGTGATGCGACTGTGTGGTTGGCCTGCGGAACAGGTGCCGCAGAATGTCGGCGGATACAAATTGGACACCGAAACCGGCTCGCTCCCGATTTTCATTAAATATGAGGCGAGCCAGTATGGCGACCGGTTCCTTAATCCCGGCGAGATCGAATGGTTCAGCAAGAACAATCGTTCGCTTAAATCAAACGAATTCCGGTGGCTGTTGGACGGAACGGAACGTACTCCGGAATGGCAGAATCGCCATTTTGTGCCGGTTTTCATCCGTCGTAAAGCCGAGGAGCAGGAGAAATCCTATTATTTCGTCGGCAGCGCGGTTGCATTGGATGATGTGCGCGAATCGGTGAACCGCAGCGAGGACGGCAGAGAGTCAAAGGTGGTCGTTTCCACGCTCAAACTCATCAAGCCGGTCGATCCGGAGCTCTACCGCCATCTCACCGGCAAGTCCGCGCTGTAATCCGCGGTCGTTTTGCAATTCCTTTTGCCTATCTCGAGTCGGATACGCCAAGCACAAGCGAGTCGTCCATCATCGGCGCCCAAAACACGACTTATCAAAATCAGACGCATTCACACAGACCATAATCAACTACACATGTTCATATGAACACTAGAGCAACACGAATTTCCAAAATAAAAAGAACACGCTCAATGTTATATTTTTCCATTTCTTTTACCCCATGGCAGATTGCCTATATTGCAACGAATTAACGCACATAACCACAAATATAGCTTATCTTCAGCGATTTCAACGCCCATTAATCGTGATATCGTTATTCATGGACAGAAAAAACTATCCACCACACATGTTCGCTTTTCATCTAAAGAGAACACGAAAACAAACATTACCCATGTTCACAGATACAAGGTAAAAGGACAAAGCCATGGCCGATAAGAACCCCATCATCACCGTAGATCTCAACATGTTCAGCCAAGACGCCGAGGCGAAGACCACCGAAGCCAACAAAGTCGCCAAGAGCCTCGGCATCAGCGACGAGGCACTCGCCAAAGTCGAAGACTTCAAACGAGCGCTTACCGAGCATAACGCTTGGGATCTGCCGTTCATGGGCTACGTGAACGAGGACGGCTACGGCTACGCCTACGTACCGGACGCGGCCATCACCATGAATCCCTATTGGGACGCGCATAAGGAATTCATGAATCTGCCCGAAGACGTGCAGACCGCCTTCGCCATCCGCATGCTATTCACGCATCGTCCGGTCGATCGCTACGGCGCGGATATGTTCCTGCACTACCACCGTGGCTTCCAAGTGAACTTCATCGGCTCCGGCGCCAACAAGTACTGATCGGGATCGCCCGAATAGTTCTCGTGCACAAAACCATTCCGAAACAGACAACCCAAACAACAAGGTGGTTTGCACATATATCGAACATATGCGCAAACCACCTTCATCGACTCATTTCGCGCCGCTACAGCTTACTGACCGTCCGCATAGGCACCCGCATCAAAACCGTCGACATCCAGACCATCTGAACCAGGACCAAATTCCCGTCCACCCGGTCCTCCGAGGAACTCACGAGCGGACATGCCATTCTCCTTCCGGGACGCATCCACAGCCTCCTGCAGCACCTGACGCACCTCGAAACCGTTAATCACGTTCTTCAGTGCCACCACGCCGTTGCCAGACGACTGGTCACGCGTATCCAGCACAAGCGTGCTCATACCGAAGATACGCTGCAGGAACGTACGCTCCACACTGATGTCAACGATACGAAACAGCTTGATCAGGTTGAATCTCTCATTCAAGATACCGGTTTTGACGCTCAATTCCCGATCGGTAAGCGTGTATACGGTGAATGTGAATGGCGTACGGCACCAATTACGCTTACGCTGCCGCCACAGGACATTGCCACTTGCAACCTTCATAGGTAATTCTCTTTCTTACCTGACCATAACGGGCCTTTATGGACCCGCCTAAGCCCACGGAATACGCCGCGACTACGTGACGTATGCAACAACAATCGTAATTCTACCGGCCAGGACACCCAACTTATCTCGAGTCACGGAGACAGCGGCAACGGCACGAATCGCAATCACGACCAAGAGCTCATAATAAGCGCGCAGAAGTGTTTCACAGAATGTTTCATGCATCGAAACTGGAACTTTCGGCACAAGCGCCATATCATGCTATAAGCTTGGGCGTCAGTAGCGAACTGATAAGACATATTCAACCAGCAACACCGCCTCACCTAGATGCGCAATGGAAAGGCATGCAATGGATTCTGGACAGGGCAGCTTCAATCGCAGGCAGGATGCCGACGATCTCACCGATTACGTCAACAACGGATGGCTCAGTTCCAACGAATTCGACGGACCGACCTTCCTGTGGAACCACATGATACGCGAAGCCAGTCGAGAAGGCTCCGACCAACGTAACGATGTGCCGGTCGCCAATCTTTCCGACGCGGACGTGGTCATCAACATGCCCATGCAATGGTATTTCGACGCCCTCGCCTCCATGGTGCCCACCGCGGAACGTACCGATACGGGCGTGGAGATTCCGCGCATCGATATGCCGACGTTTTCGATCGATTCGCAGGCGCTGTCCGGCGTGGACGCGGTGGTCGGCAACGCGGTGATCAGCACGCGATGGCTTGACGCGGTCGGCAATCTCGCCAAAGCTGTGGAGATGACCGCAAGGTTCGTCGGCAATGTGGCCGACCGTGACAACGAGGGTTTCGACTACCTGAAAGATCTGATTCAGACCGTACGCGTGTACATGGATGCCGTGGCCTGCAACGCCGATCCGATGACGGGCGAGCAGGCGTTACGCATGATCACGCAGGTGGCGTGCAATGAGGATTTCCGGCTCAACGCCATGCAGATGGTGGAGCTGCTGTCTTGCGGACTGTCGTTCGCGCAATGGGATGATACGCGCATGTTCGCCTATGACGCGTTGAACAAGGGCATTGCCGCGATGCGTGATTTCGCAGCGAAGTCCGGTAATGGCGATGCAAGCAGCACGACTGGCGACACTATGAACAGCGTCGGCAGTATCGACAGTGATGTTACGGGCGATACGGGTGCACGCGACGCCACCGCAACGCAATCTCACAACCTCCGTGATACGTCCTCTGACGCGGACAATGCGCATAGCACGAATAGTACAGACGCTGCGGACGGCGCGGATACCGCGAACTCGATCACGCATTCCACGGGCGCTGCCGGCGATTCCACTACCGGCGGTTCACCTACCCTCTCCCCCGAGGAACTGAACGATCTCGCCATGCTTGACCCATCATTCCTGTCCAAACAGCAGCTTGCGCAGACCGCGCAAAACCAGTTCGACCATGCCGTGCAGTTCCTGCGGCACGATCTGATGCGGATCAGTGGCGATGCCGAGGAGGCCGATCGTTTCCTGCGCGACAACCATACGTCCGAGCCGCTTGCCGACGCGTACGCGGCGCGGCTGATCGCTGCCGAACGGTGGCAGGATCTGCTGAATTTCGTCGATCTGGTGGAGCGTGACGCACCGAACCAGTGCACGGTCATGTTCCCCGAGGAAGTGGTGCCGTACGAATGGGAGTCGATTCGTGAGGCCGCTTTGGAGGCGTTGGGCCGCGGCGGAGAACTGGTCGCGATGTATCAGGAGCGGTTGGATGACACGTACGATCCCAACACCGAGCTCAATCGTATGAAGCTTCAGGCGTGGACTCAAGCCAAGGAATAGGCGGCGCACGGCTCAGCGCATCCGCCGCCAGTTCCTCATCTATCGCAGGCTTCCACTCTCATTCCCATCAGTATTTCCACCATCGCTTCCACAACTGACGCGCAACGTGGCCAATTGGAACGGATGCAGGCTCAGCATCGCTCCTTGCGCCGTTCTTGCCACGGACGGATCACCGTCGGCAAAAGCCGCGGGCAATTCGGCATCCAGCCGCGCATCCTCCATAATGGAACACTCGCGTACCGTGGCCTTCCCCAAAGCGGCGTTGACGGCAAGTCTCGCATGGGCTTCGCCGCCGACCGCCTCATAAACGCGCAGTATCAGATCTCCGGAACCGTCATCGGCAAGCTTGACCCAGTCAAGCACCATGACGCCATCCACCGGGTTGAGCTGCGCCAGCGGATCGAACGCCGGCACGGCAGGCAGCACGGCCGCGTTGAGACGGTTCGCCTCGTCAAGCACAGCCGGCATACTGGCATCCGCCACAACGTTCCACGCGAACTCATGCACGCCCTTGTCAGTGTTCGGATCGGGGTATAGCGGGGACGACAGCAACGAAAGTCGAATCATCGTGCCACGCACCGGCCCGGAAGCCGTGTTCCGGTGAATCGGCGAAACGTCGGAACCGTAGGTGCTGGCGTTGACGACCGCAGCCGCATAGCCGGCATCGGCGACGCGTACGAACCGGTGCGTGCAGCTTTCGTATTTCGCCTCGTCGGAACGTGTGTTCTTCTGAATGGGCCGTTCCACCATGCCGTACTGGCATTCGTACTGCGCCCGGTCGGCCTGGATAGCCATGGGAATGTCGACTTTGAGGAATCGTTCGGATGCCTGCCAATCCACTTTGGTCCGGAATTCAAGGCTTTTCGACTTTGCCCGCAATGTGATGCAGGCATCGATGGACACCCCGTCGGCGGTGCTGGACACGTGCACGGTGGCTCCGCCGCGTTTTGTCTCCGTCACTCGTTCCACATGCGAGTCATCGATGCCTTCGGCGCTGAGGAAGGCATCGCGCTGGATGTCCCATGCGTCCCACTCGTATGGCTCGTCGCGGAGAAGCTCGTAATGCCCGATTCCACTGCCGTCGGGCACCAGTTCGTGTCCATTATCAAGGTCGATCAGTGAACGGACCGTACCGTCTGGTGCGATGATGGCACGTAGCAAACCGTTGTCAAGTATGATTCGACCGTCGTCGCATGTCGTTGCGATGGTGGATTCATCGGCGACCGCGTCGGTGCCGTTCGCGTCATCATCCTGCGTTCCCACTGCCGCGGTGCGAGCAATCCACGAATCGCCATTCTTTGCCGTATATGGGACGATGGCCGCGTTCGATCGCATGTCGGCATCATCCCGCACCGATGCGATGGAAGCACCCGCTTCAGCGGCGATATCACGCAGTCTTGCGATGTCGCGCACGTAGTCCGCACGCGCCTGCCGATGCACCCATGCGATCGCCGATCCGGGAAGAATGTCGTGGAATTGGTTCAGCCCCATTCGAAGGAATGGTGGGGGAATTTCGTGGTGTCGTTCCATGAGATCTTCTGTGTGAGGAACCATTCGAAACCGGCACGACGTGCGATTTGCGGCCATGCCCCGCAATAACCGAAACTGTCGGGAAGCCACAGTCCTTTTGGTTCCACGCCAAGATGCTCACGGAAGTAACGCATGCCGAACGTGATCTGGCGGATCAGCGACTCACCTGTGGGCAGCATGTTATCGGATTCGACCCACATTCCGCCGACGGGAATGAATCGTCCTTCCTTGATGCGCTGCAGCATGCGCGCGAACAGGTCTGGATGTTCCTGTTCCAGCCACGCATACTGTTGGGCGGAACTCATCGCGTACGTGAAATCCGGATCCTCGTCCATCAGGGCAAGCACGTTGGACACCGTGCGGGCCACTTTACGGTGGGTTTCGCGCACGGGTCACAGCCATGCGGAATCGATATGCGCATGGCCGACCGCGACATGATGGATGACGCTGGAATATGCGGGTTCGGATAATACCCCGGCAAGCTTTTCCTTGGCGGGCTCCAGAGTTCCGGCGATATCACGCTCGTCATATGTGTTGAGTGATCGTTGCAGCGCTTTGGCCAGCTGCCAATATCGAGGATCATCATCCTTGAGTTCCCTCATCAGCGAGGTGACGGTTTCCAAGTCCATCAAATAGTCGAACACGTTTTGGTTGAAAGCGCACACGTCCATTGTGGTGAGCACATAGTCGGATGGACGACCGTCGGCACGCTCCCCCAGATTCATCGGCGCGAATGGCAGGTCAGCTTCGACCAGTGGATTCGATGCGGCCTCGACATATACCGTGAAACGACCGGCATCGTCAAGCTCCACATTCGCCACGCCATTGGCATCGATAAGCGGAATCCAGCAATTGTCTGGATTCACCGCTTTGATGACGCTGCCGTCAGGGCGATAGCATAATCCTTCCGCTTGGAAGCCCGGGCCACGATGTCGTTTCCATCCCAGATCTACAACCAGTTCGACGGCTCTGCCTTTGACCGACTCACGGTCGATACGTCCACGAACCTCGAACCATGTGGTACCCCATATCGTGCCCCAGGCACCAGGAACCATGAAGTCGAGAAAATCCACTTTGTTTTCCCTGACACGGGCAAGAAAGTCGGCGCTCTGTTCGGGTTCGCCTTCATTGGCGAAAAGCGCGTAACTGACAATGCGATAATGTTTCGTGCACATATGGCACAAGTCGTTGCCGCATCACTCGATCGGCACGTCTGAGTTGCTGATCTGGAAGAAGAAACATAGCTATCCCCTTGGCACATGATTCCTATGGTGTATCCATGGTGCCACAGCACAATCTCAAATCAAAAAACATCAAAGAGAAAAGTGGTTCTCAAAGCGGACATCCGGTGGAGACTCCGGATAAGGACCTTCGACGAGCCCGAAAGGCGTTGCCGGGAGGTCCGGGAGGTGATGAAAAAACGGGGGTTCCTGGAGCGACGCCCGCCGGGAAGCCCGGAAAAAGAGCATGAAAAAAGGGACCTCCCGGGAGCCAAAGGCTCGACCGGGAGGCCCAACATGTGAAGCGGCGGCGTGCTACTCTCCCACACCCTC
>OICS01000441.1_pt1 | contig 15168 bp, 11 predicted proteins | sample 1581341 | NCBI WGS metagenome assembly OICS01 (sample SAMEA3882550, study PRJEB24775) | human gut metagenome | biome: human-associated habitat; feature: intestine environment; material: feces | place: Netherlands | collected 2009/2010
CCTGGCCCTTGCCGTCATAGCCGCCTTCACAGGTCTTCAAAACGGCTGGCAGGCCCAAGTCACTGACGGCTTCTTCCAGGTCAGCCCGGTTCTTGACCGCTCTGAACTTGGCCACTTCACAGCCGGCACTTTGGATAAAAGTCTTTTCCCGGATCCGGTTGTTGGTCGTGTATAGAAGCTTGGTCCCTTGCGGAATAAAGACCTGGTCCTTGACGCTCTCCAGGGCATCCAGGTCCACGTTTTCAAATTCGTAGGTCAAGACATCGCTTCTAGAGGCCAGTTCATGGATGGCGTCGATATCACTGTATTCAGCCACGATCTGGTCATCTGCGGCTTGGCCGGCCGGGCAAGCCGGAGTTGGGTCCAGGATGATGACCTTCATTCCGCTGGCCTTGGCATCAAAAGCCAGCATTTGCCCTAATTGCCCCCCGCCAATGATGCCGATCGTTTGGCCGGGCTTTATTTTAATAGACAAGGTCTGCACTGCTTTCTTTGGCTTGGTCGTGCATTTCCTTGCGGTAGTACACGATCTTTTGCTGGAGTTCTTTATCTTCGATGCCTAAGATCTGCATGGCTAAAAGAGCCGCGTTCTTGGCGCCGGCCGGGCCGATGGCAGTCGTCGCTACAGGGATGCCGGCTGGCATTTGCACGATGGAAAGAAGGGAGTCCATCCCGCCTAAAGCGCTGGTCTTGGCTGGGCAGCCAATTACCGGCAAGGGAGTGTTGGCAGCGATCATGCCTGGCAGGTGGGCTGCCCCACCAGCGCCGGCAATGATCACCTTAGTACCGTTTTCCGCTGCTTTTTGGGCAAAAGCGAACATTTCCTCCGGCATTCTGTGCGCTGAAATAACCTGCTTGTCGTAGTCAACCCCAAACTTGTCGAGCAACTTGCAAGCTTCCTGCATATAGCCCCAGTCTGACTTGGAGCCCATTACAACACTGATTCTACTAGTCACGATTATTCCTCCTGTCTGCTTTCCCTTAGGATAACAGAAAACGGGACTTTTTTAAAGAGAAAGATGAACTATTTTCCGTGAATGCGGTTGGATCATTCACTTTTAATTAAAAAATCGTAAAAAAAGACCACCATGTGGTGATCTTAAATGCCATAAAATCAATCTTTCTTTTCTGCCCGCCAGTAATGCTGGCCATAAGGGTCCCGCCCCAAGCGGCCAGTGTCAACCAAGTAGCGGCGCAAAATCGCGTAGTCGTTATAGACTGCCGCCAAAACTTCATTGACTTCCTTTTCAGAATAGTCCCGGCCAAATTCAAAGCGGTCGATTAGCGCTTCAAACAAGGCCTCTTTCGCCTTTTGCTTGCGGAGAATGACCTGCAGGCGGCTGTCCTTGAAAGATCCTGTAATATCCATTTAAATTTCCTCAACTTCCAACTTCTTACTCTGCATGCCTAAAATTGCCAGCAAAAAGATCAGCAAACCCAAAGCGGCCAGACTTACCCAGGCAAAGCCGATGCCAAAGCGGTCTGACAAAAAGCCATTAATTGCCAAAATCACGACTTCCGCGCCCGCGTCCAAGGCATTGGCAACTGACATAATAGTCGCCCGGCGGTTCTCTGTTTGAATCGTCGTTTGCAAAACAATCCCGCCCAGCATGTTTTCTAAACTGCCAAACATGGTATGGAGCATGAACAAGCTCAGAGACCCATAATACCAGTTTTTCAGACCAACAACGCCGAGCAAAGTAGCAGCCATCATAACCGTGCTGACAACAATCAAGCGGATCTGCCCCCCTATTAGACAGCGGCTTTTTGGACACATAGCGGTTGTAAAGGGAAATCGCCAGCATCCCGGACAGACTCATCAAGACAGAAATCGTCCCGGAATTAACAGTCTTGCCGCTTTGAAAGTACATCTGCCACTGGTCAAGCGGTCCGGCTGAAATAATTGCCACGGGAAGCAGAAGCAAGATCCAGGCAAAAGTTTTCTGTTCTTGCTTGACCGTGTATTTTACATCGGCAACCAAGTTCAGTTTCGGCATCCCTTCTTCCGCCTCAGCCAGGTTTTGGCTGTCATATTTTAAGAGAGGGATGATGGTCAAACTGGTCGCGAGCAAAAAAGGCCGCACCGATCAACAAGGGCAGGTCCAGGCGAATATTGCCTAAAATATTAGCCCCAACGAAGGTGGCTGCCATGGTCAAGGGCGTGCCGATAATACTGTAGCCAGAAAAAATCGCGCCAAGCTGATCTTTTTCACCATGCTCAACGTCCTTGTTGGCAATCCAGGAAGTCATGGTGCCCGATTGCAGGGAATCCCCCAGCGCGGTCAAGACCCCGCTGACTGTCATCCACAATAAATTCATGGGACTGAGTGCCAAAATTATCAAACCTAAGGCTCTGATGATCCCACTGGCCATGATGGTTTTTAAATAGCCTAATTTGTCAGCAATGTAGCCGGATGGTATTTCGGCAAAAAAGGTGACCAGCCAGAAAATCTCCAAGAAAAGATTGGTCAAGCTATAGCTGTAGCCGTTATGCCGCATAAACAGGTAGATCGTTCCGCTCCATAGCGAGGTTCCCATCGTATACAAGATGCTGATGTAGTAAAAAATATACTTGTATTTCTTCATCGCTCCTCCAGTTTGTTATCTCCATAAATCCGCTCTTACCGCGACTAAGTATACCTCCTTAATTTACCATCTTTCTAAAAAATTCCATCTTTTTCTTCATATTATATTAATAATAAGGTGCTCCTTTATCATCATCCCGCGCAAAATAAGCTTTCACTTATTATTTTTAGATTAAGAAATGCACCAGGCAGTTATCCGCCTAGTGCATTTCAGTAAGAATATTTATTTTTTAAGAGCCTGCTCTTGAGGCTATTTCGCCATATTCGAGTCAAAAACTTTTGCCCGCTTGTTCATGGCTATATAGATCTTTGACTTGTAAGAAGCCAGGCCCTCTACTTCCCGCTTGGCATTGAAGTGGTAGTAGTTGGCCAGGTTACCCTTGGCATCAATCTTAAACAGGTAATCGTTAAAAGCAATGTAATAGCACTTGTGGGCAACACTGTAAGTAAAGCCCTGTACCTGGCTGGAGTTAGAAATCAAGTCACCGTCAGTAGTGGCTGCTTCTTTAACCTTGAAGCTGTTGCCCGTCCGGGTGATCTTCCAGATTTCAAAGCGGTGATTGAACTTGCTGTGGAACAAGGCCAGCATGATGTTGTCGTCAATCACGTCCGCGTTTAAGAAGTAGCAGTTGTTTTCCCGCTTGCCGTTGCTGACGGCAAAAGTCCAGATCCGCTTGACCTGCATGTCCTTCTTGTCAATCTGCAAAAGCTCGTTTGACCGCAACTTTTTGGAATGGTTCCAGTTGGCCAGCTCATAGATATAGCGGGAAGTTGACCCGACAGATTGACCATGGCCCAGCTTGATATACGGACTGATCTTGATGCTCTTGACGTAATTTTTCCAAAGCTAGAAATTCAAAGTCTTAGTCGAAATGTACTGCAGAGCATACTTTGGCACTTGATTCAATTGGTAAAGGGCCATGTGCCCCCGGGCTCCGTCCTTGGATGATTCAGGCCCGCCATAAAAGTTGGTCGTGACCATATCCTGGCCATACACGTCGAAACCCTGAACATTTCCCCGGACATTGGTCTCCTGGCTGCCTTCCAGCAGGCTAAAAGAATTTGGCTCATAAAACTTAGTGGTCAATTTAGCCGTCTTCTTGCCATGCTTGTCAGTCCCTACGTAAGTGTGCGGGGTAACCTGGGCATTGTAGTTGCCTCTAAAAGCCAATTCATGCGGGAACCAGGTCTTGCCAACATTGCCGCCCTTGCCCAGCTTGGCATCAGCCTTGGAAATTCCTTCATTGGCATCGTTTCTGACCGTCACCGTGACATTTCCGCTGGCCTTGCCGTAACGGTAAGTCACCACATACCGGCCAGGCGTCTTTTCAGAAATCCGGTCCGTCGACCGCTTCACCGAATTAACGTCAACCACGCTGCCGTGCTTGTCTGTCACGTAGTTGATGGCATCAGTCGTCACAAAGCCGTTGGTATCCAGCTCGTTGTTGACCAAGCTGACGCTCTTAACTAAAGACATCTTGCTTCTGGCAAAAGCCCGCTCGCTGACATAGCCAGCCCCGCGGCCGTCAACATAGACGTAGTAATACCGTCTGCCCCGGGCGAGTTTGTAGGATCGGGACTGGACATGGGCCAACTTGAATTTTTTCGTAGTGGCCATCTTCTTGCCAAACTTCCAGACCAGCTTGGTCTTTTTCTTCTTGCCCTTGCCAGTCTTGACCTTACCTGCTTTAAGCTGGAGTAGATCCCATAGTTCTTCTTCCCATCGATCACCTTGGTCGACAGCTTCTCACTCGCGGCTGCAACTGGCTGACCAGCTTTAAACAAACAGGCAATGGCCATAAATGCGGCTGAAAAGGCCAGCCTCTTCTTTAATTTTATTCTTCCTATACCCACAATCATTAGACACAACTATTTTGTAATATGATTCACTTTCAAAGTTTCCGTTGGATGATTCAAGTTGACGTAGAGTTCGGGCCCGTAGCTGCTCAAACCTTCAAATTCCCGGCGGCCAGTGTCAAACTTGTAGTAGTTCAATAGCTTGCCGGCATCTGTTTTGCCATCTAAGCCTGCCCCGATCTTAAAGAGGTAGTCGTTAAAGGCAATATAGTAAACGTCATAGGCACTGTTCCAGACAAAGCCCTGGACTTCAGCGGAATTGCTGATGAGGTCGCTGCCGGTTGCCCCAACTTCCTTAGCCTTAAAGCTGTCGCCGCTTCTGGAAATCTTCCAGTATTCATAGCGGTGCTTAGAAGCATTGTGGAAGAGAGCAAGCAAAGTGTTGTCGTCAATCACGTCCGCGTTGAGGAAAATCCGCGGATACTTGGCTGACCCGTTCCAAACCTTGAAGGTCCAGATCTTGTCAATTTCCATGGTGGATTTCTTGACCCGGATCAGTTCCTGGGAGTTGGACCAGTTCTTGGACCGGTTCCAGTTGGCCAAAACGTAAACATACTTCTTGGTGCTGCCGACTGACTGGCCATGGCCCAGCTTCATGTATGGGCTGACCTTGATGTTCTTGATATAGCTTAGCCAGGTGTTGAAGCTCAGCATCTTGCTTGGAATCAGCTGCCAGTTATACTTCTTGACCTTCCGCATATTATAGTAGACCATGTGCCCCCGGGCTTCCCAGTTGTCTGCCTGGCCTAAGTCAAGGTTGCTGGTCACCAGGTCATTGTCATAAAAATCGATCCCTTGCACAGCGCTTGACACCTTGGCCTCCAGGTTGCTTGAACCTGGCGCGCTCAAAACTGCCGGATGATAGAAGATGGTTTCAATATCCGCGCCCTTAGCGTTGCCAGACATGGTCTTGGTCGCCCAGTACTTGTGGGAGCTGGAAACCGCGTCTTTTGAAGTAATAGTTGAAGATGAGGCCCCGTCGTTTGCTGACCAGGTCTCAATCTCTGGCAAATCAGTTTTCACCGGCGTTACATCAGCCGAGCTGATCCCTTCTTTGGCATCCCCGCGCACCGTCAGCTTGCTGGTCGCCTTGGCCTTGCCGTACTTGAAGGTCAAAACCGCCGTCCCGGCCTTGCGGCTGGATACATACCCAGTATCAGAAATATTCAATTCAGCAGACTTGCAGCTGATCTCAACTGAATCATTGTCAACCAGACTGCCGTGCTGGTCAGTCACGTAGTTAATCGCGTCTTCGGCGTTAAAGCCAACTGAGTCAGACGGGTTGTTGACCAGGCTGACCTGGGAAACCACATTAGCTTTCGAAAGGGCAAAAGCCTTCTCATTCACGTAGCCGACTGGCCGGCCGTTAACGTAAATGTAGTAGTAGCGCTTGCCATCTTTAACCTTGTATGACTTGGACTGGACGTGGGCGTATCTGAAGTCAGCCGAGACCGTCAATTTCTTGCCGAACTTCCACTTCTTCTTCACGTTCTTGTAGGCCGTCTTAGTCACCCACTTGTACTTGACCTGCTTGACCGTCTTGTACTTGGTCTTGCCCTTCTTACTCTTCTTCTTGACGGCGACCTTCTTCTTGACCGTGTACTTCTTCTTTTCCTTGGTCTTTGTCTTGACCTTCTTAGTTACCTCTTCCAGCTTGAGCGAAGAATAGACCTGGTAGCTCTTGTTACCCATGATCTTGGTCACAAGATCGGTCTTCGTGCTCTTACTATAGTCTTTGCTGCTTGCTTGCACCTGACTGGCCAGGCCGGCCATCAGTGCCGCACTGGTCATCATGCCCAGGGCAAAACGTCTCATCAAACTCTTCCCTTCACTTCTAAAAATACAAAACTCATAAATCTACGATTATTAACAAAAAGCACCCAGATAATTTACACTTTTATCACGAAATGCCTTTTCATACTTTACCACAGTTTTCGGGCACTATTTCATTTGTAACAGATTTGTTAACTCATTTTAAGAAATATTGCTTTTGCAAAAATCAGTCAAAAACCAAAGAGAGCTTGTCCCCTTCCAGCTGCAGCTTGGCTGAATACCGCTGCCCGCTCTTTTTAGAGATAAAACCGTCCAGCTTGTCAGTCTTGCCCTTGCTGATCAAGGTCTTCACAATCCGCTTGCCCATATTCTTGCCGGCAAACTTCTTAGGCAAGGTAAAATGGCAGCCGCCCCGGTAATTACTGCAGCCGTAAAACTTGCCCTTGTCAGTAATTTCCCCTTGCTTGCAAACCGGGCAGGGGCCGATTGCCGCGGTTTTGGCTTGCCGGGTCTGGGCTTCTTCCTGCAAGCCCTGATCAACCTGGATCTTGCCTGGCACTTCTGTAATCATCTTTGAAATGAATTTCTTGATCTGCCCTAAAAAGTTATCCTGGCTCCGCTCTTTGGCCCCGACTTGCTTTAAGGCCTTTTCCCACTGGGCCGTCATCTGCGCGCTGACTAAGAGTGGCTCAGCTTCCGCCGCCTTGCAGAGGATAGTCCCTTCCGGGGTAACCGACAATTTGTTTTGCCGGCTTTGCATGTAGCCCCGCTTCTTCAAGATTTCGATGGTGCTGGCCCGGGTAGCTTCCGTCCCGATCCCTTCAACGTCCTTTAAAGTAGCCTGGGCATCTTCATCGTCCAGGGTCTTGCCGGCCGTCTTCATGGCCGTGATCAAGCTCCCTTCCGTAAACTTGGCCGGAGGCTTGGTCTCTTCTTCTTGCTCTTTCAATTTTGCCGTCAGTTCCTGGCCGACTTCCAGGGGCGGCAGCTGGGCATCTTTAACCGGCCCTTCCAGAATCTTCCAGCCCAGGTTCACGCTGACATTGCCGCTGGCTTTAAAAGTCAATTGGCCGACATTAATTAAAGCCGTGGTCTTCTCATAGACATAGGCCTTTAAAAACATCTCCAAAGTTCGCCGCAAGACCAGGCCATAGACCTGCCCTTCCAGCTTGGACATTTTGCCCATTTGTGCCTGGCTGGGCACGGTCTTGGTCATGATGATGGCGTGGTGCTCCTGGACCTTGCCGGAGTCAACATAGCGCTTCTCCGCCTTTAAGGGCTTCATTTGCGCTTTGACTTCTGCAGAATTTGGCAAAAGCCCCTGGTAGCGGTCCAGGTTCTGGGCCAGGTAGGCATACTCATTGTCCGTAATATAATTGCAGTCTGTCCGCGGATAGCTTAAAAACTTATTTTCATACAAATTCTGCACGGCCTGTAAAACCTGGCTGGCTGAAGCATGGTAGCGGCGGTTGGCTTCCGTCTGCAGGCTGGACAAAGAGAAGAGGCGGGGGCTGTCCTGGCTCTTTTGCTCCTTGTCCACCTTGGCCACCCGGCCAGTCTGCTTGCCCAGACTCCCGCCTTTAGCCAGCAAAAACTGCTCCAGTTCTGCCGGGCTCTTGAATTTCGTTTCCGGCAGCAAGCGGCCGGTAAATTTCTTTCTTCCCTGCCAAAAATCGGCCATAAGCAGCCAGTACTTCTCCGGCTTAAAATTGGCAATCTCCTGGTCACGCTTATAGACCATGTACAAAGTTGGCGTCTGCACCCGGCCGATTGAATAGGTCCCCTTGATCCCCTGCTTTCTTAACAGCAAGGTAAATAAGGGACTGCCGTTCATCCCGACCAGCCAGTCACTGATCTGCCGGGTCTGGGCTTCCTTATAACGGTAGTAGTAGTCCCAGCCTGGCCGCAAGTTCTGGAAGCCTTCCCTAATCGCGGCTTTTTCCAGTGAATTGATCCAGAGGCGGAAAAGGTGCTTCTGTTTCAAATCGATCCCCGCCTGCCGCATAATGGACCAGGCGATGTTTTCCCCTTCCCGGTCACTGTCCGTGGCAATCACGATCGTATCTGCCCGCTTGAGCAAATTAGCGACAATATTGAACTGCTTCTTCTTGTCCCGGGGAACCAGGTACTTGTACTGGTCGGGAAAAATCGGCAGCTTCTTTAAAGACCAGCGCTTGTAGCTGGCGTCATAGGCTTCCGGCAGGGCCATTTCCACTAAATGGCCAAAACCATAAGTGATCACCGTGTCTGCCGGCAAGATCGGGTCCGCCACCTTAATCTGCCCCTCCCCCTTCTGGCTCTGGGTAAAAGCGGCCGCGTATGCCCGGGCCTGGCTGGGCTTCTCTGCTAAAATTACCGTCGTCATTACATTTCCTGCCTTGCGTTAAAAATCCCGAGCAAATAAAAAGGACCCGGCCAAGTGGCCAGGATTGCTCGAACAAGCGTTTAATATTTATTCCATTATAGTTTACTTTTGCCGGCTTGGCAAATTTTCTGCGGATATAACAAAAAAATCACTGAGGCAAGCCTCAGTGATTTCTCTGGTTGCAATCATGATTCGGGTGAGATTCGAACTCACGACCCACGGTTTAGAAGACCGTTGCTCTATCCAGCTGAGCTACCGAACCGTTATGCTCCGACGCAACAAATTAAGTATATTAGACCAGGGATAAATTGTCAAACATATTTCAGAAAAAAGTTGCGTTTTTCTTGGTCATTTTTTTCTTGACAAAAAGGAAGCGGTTTGCTTGCATTAACTTGAGGACTTGCTTAAAAAACAGCTAAAAAACTGGATAAAGCAAAAAGATACAATATCCCATAGATGTAAAGATATAAAGATGAGGTAAAGCATGAAATACAATCAATATGCCTACGTTGAAACCAGTCCGGAAAAGGCAACTGAAGAGCTGCTGGCGATCAACTTCTTGCCGGAAAACTACTCTTCTCTTTCCTTCAGTGAGCTCCTGGCCGTCTTGACCGGCAATGTCCTGGCGGAAGCCACGACCCGCCAGGCTAAAGACGCCAAATTGGCGGAATTTGCCGTGGACGACCAAACTGACCTGGCCGCCTTTCTTTTGGACACGCCGACTGCCATCACGGCCAGCCAGTTCGCTAATGTTGCCCTGCAGCTTTTAGGCTACCACCCAAACTACGACTACAGCCTGACTGATCCTTTGACTTGCGGGGAAAAGCATGCCCTGCCGGCCTTTAAGGACTTGACCAGCAAGGAAGAATTGATTTTTGCCTTCTACCGCCTGCTCAACACCCGGAGCAAAAACGGGCAGATCCTCTTGGACGTCATGGCCGGCAAGGGCTACTTCACCCAGTTCTGGGGGGAAGGCAAGTTTATGTTATTCAACGGCAAGTCCCTGCCAGTTTTTGACACAAGCCAGGTCATCCGCGAGGTCGTTTACGTGCAAAGCGACCTGGACACGGACGGCGATGGCAAGGGCGACCTCTTGCCGGTCACGGTCTTCCGGCCAGTTGAAAGCCAGGACCAGCTGAAGGTCCCAGCCCTCTACACGGCTTCACCTTACTTTGGCGGGATCATCGACAATGTCAAGACTAACCACAATGTCGACGAGAACCTAACTGACGCGACCACTTGGACCAATCCCAAGTACGTGGCCAAGCCTTTAGTTAAAAGCCCTGCCCCCAGTGGCCAGGACGTCCCGGCCACTGAACTGGCAACTGGGCAATCTTCTTACGGCTTAAACGAATACCTCCTGGCCCGGGGCTTTGCCTCTGTCTTCTCCGGTGCCATCGGCAACCGGCACGGGGACGGGATCCGGATCACCGGGTCACCGGAAGAAACCATCTCCCAAAAAGAAGTCATTGAATGGCTGACTGGGGACCGAGTGGCTTATACTGACCGGACCCGCCGCTTTGAAACCAAAGCCAGCTGGTGCAGCGGCAATGTCGGCATGACTGGCCGCTCTTACCTGGGGACCTTGCAGATCGCCATTGCGACGACCGGGGTCAAGGGGTTGAAGACGGTGGTTTCTGAAGCCGCTATTTCCTCTTGGTATGACTACTACCGGGAACACGGCTTGGTTATCGCGCCAAGCGAATGCCAGGGCGAAGACATGGACAAGCTGGCTGAAGTCTGCCAGTCCAACCTCTGGGACGGGGGCAATTTCACTGCTAAAAAGGCTTATGAAGCAGAGCAAGCTGAACTTTTAGCCGCCCAGGACCGGGCAACCGGCCAGTACTCTGATTTCTGGGAGTCCAGAAACTACCGCCACCACGCCGATGGCATCAAGTGCTCCTGGATCTCCGTTCACGGCTTAAACGACTGGAATGTCAAGCCGAAGAACGTCTACAAGATCTGGCAAAAGGTCAAGCAGCTGCCGGTGGAATCCCACCTCTTCCTCCACCAGGGTCCGCACTACAACATGAACAACCTGGTTTCCATCGACTTCACCGACCTCATGAACCTCTGGTTCGTCCACGAGCTTTTGGAAGTGGAAAACGGGGCTTATGAGCAATGGCCAAAGGTCATGATCCAAGACAACCTGGAAGCTGACAAGTGGCACGCAGAAAATGACTGGGCCAACGACCTGGGCCAGGCCAGCCTCTATTCACCAACGGCTGACGGGTACCTGTCAACGGTTGAAAACGGGACAGGCCAGCTGACCTTCACCGACTTAGGCGGGACAGAATTCAAGAAGGCCGGCATTAGTGAAACTGACTGGGAATACCAATTTATCAGCGGGGAGAAAAAATGGGCCAAGGCTAGCCTCCGCTTTGAAAGCGAGGAATTCCTCCACCCGACTACCCTGGTCGGCCGGCCAAAGGTCCAGGTCCGGGTAGCAGCTAATAAGACTGTCGGCCAGCTGTCTGTTGCCCTGGTTGACCTGGGGACCCGGCAGCGGCTGACGGCTACGCCGAAGATTTTTGCCAGAGGAAACCAGCCCTTTGGCTACCGCTTCGAGGCAGACTCCTTGCAGGAATTCGTCCCGGACAAGGCCACTAAGGCCAAGCTGATTACCAAGGCCCACATGAACCTGCAGAACTACCAGGACATGAAGCAGCCAAGCAAGCTGGAAGCCGGCCAGTTCGTCAACCTGGAATTTGAACTGCAGCCGACCTACTACACCCTGCCAGCTGGAGCAAAATTGTGTCTGATCATCTACTCAACCGACCAGGGGATGACCAAGCGGCCGCTGGAGACCGAAGACTACACGGTTGACTTAGCCGGAACTGCTCTTTTGCTCTACCGGAAATAATGCCTGGGCAAAAATTGGCGGTTTATGCTAAAATAACTTTATCGCAAACAAACAAAAAGGCTGTCGCGGAGCTACCGCTGACAGCCTTTTTGTGTTCTTAGAAAGGTTCTTATGGAAAAATCAAGCAAAGTCAACCTCGCCATTTTCAGTGCGGGCCTGATGACCTTCATCGGTATTCTGAATGAGACCTCCATTAACGTCACCTACCCGCTTTTAGTCAAAGAGTTCCACCAGCCCCTGGCAACCGTCCAGTGGATCACTACCGCCTATCTCTTGACAGTGACCATCGTCATGGGAACTACCGCCTACCTGCTCAAGCAGGTCCAGGCTCGCTGGCTGCATTTAGGAGCCGCCCTGTCCTTTATTTGCGGCTGCATCATCTGCGCCTTAACTTCCAGCTTTCCTTTGATGCTGGCCGGCCGGATCATTCAGGGGATCGCCACCGGCTTTTCCACCCCGATCATGTTCCAGCTGATCTTTACCCAGGTCACTAAGCAAAAACTCGGCCTCATGACCGGTTTTGCCGGGATGATCATCTCCTTTGCCCCGGCCCTGGGCCCAACTTACGGGGGCCTGGTGGTCTCAGCTGCCAGCTGGCGGATTATCTTCTGGCTCCTTTTGCCCCTGGCTTTAGTCAGCTTAATCGGCGGTCAGGTCTACATCCGCAACCAGGTAAGCGGGCAAAAGAAAAAATTTGATGCCCCCTCCCTGCTCTTGCTGGATCTGGCCCTTTTTGCCATTATCTATGCCCTGTCTTTAATCGGGACCAGCAGCTTGTCCTGGCTTCTGCTTTTAGCCGGAGCGGTCCTCTTTACCCTCTTTGTTTTTGTCAACAAGCGGGGAAACAGCCACTTGCTCAACCTGGCAATTTTTAAAGAAAAAACTGTCTGCCTGGCGGCTTTAACCTACTTTTTCCTGCAGCTGGTCAACATCGGCCTGCCTGTCGCCGTTCCGGTCTATGCCCAATATGCTTTAGCAGCCAGCAGCTTGATCAGCGGCCTGATCCTTTTGCCAGGCTCCTGCATGGGGGCCGTCATCTCGCCTTTTGCCGGGAAACTGGCCGACAAGCGGGGCTTCAAGTTCCCGCTGACCCTGGGCGGCTGCCTCTTTCTTTTGGGCAACTGCCTGCTTTTGGTCCTGCAGCCCTTGCTGACCCCGGTCTTGATCGTTGTCTGCCATATCGTGATCCGGTCCGGCTTCAACTTGAGCTTTGCCAACACCATCTCCAACACCTCAACTTTGGTTGACCGGAAAAACGTGGCTGACGTTAACTCCTCTTTCAACATACTCCAGCAGTTTGCCGGTTCAGTCGGCGTCAGTCTGGCCACGGCCCTGATCTCCCTGGCCCAGAAAACGGGGCGAGGGACTTTGGCCCAAAGAAGCTACCAGGGCGGGAAATACGACTTTATCATGTTCAGCTGCCTAGCTTTGGTGACCCTTTTGGCCATCTGGCAGAACTTCCGCCTGCAAGAGCAGAAAAATAAAGAAAATTAGTTTTCTGTAACTTTTTTCTAATTTCTCTTGCCAAAGTAAAAAATAGCGGTTATACTTCTAGTAACTAATTTAGGAGGTAAGCCAAATGTTCAACAAGAACCTGTTCAACGTAAACATGACTGCTTGTTGTTGTTGTGGATTGTGTCTTAAGCAATCCACTATTTGGCTTGGACTGGAAAGCTAGGAGCAGACCAGAATTCCCAAATATCCAAATAACTTTGATTGTTTAAGACGCGGAGAGCTTGGCTTGCGCGTCTTTTTGTTTTCCCAGATTTACCTGCTATTTTTTAAAAAAGGACTGACAAACAAGATGAGCAAGAAAATCGGCATTCTCAATTTGATGCATGACAAGATCGACACCCAGAAACGGTTCAGCCATGTGATCAAAGAAGCCAGCCCGGAAACTGAAATCACTTATTTTTACCCCCAAAGCCACTATCTAAACCGGCCCCGACCCCAAAACTGGCCGGCTGAGCCGCTAAATCTCAAGACAGTTGCCAAGCTGGACGGCTTCATCGTCACCGGCGCCCCGATCGAGCTCCTACCCTTTAGCGAAGTCGACTACTGGGAGGAATTGACCAAGCTCTTTGACCTCTTAAAGGCAAAAAACATTCCCCAGCTCTATGTCTGTTGGGGCGCCATGGCGGCTCTCTACTATTTCTACGGGATCGGCAAGCATCCCATGCCGGAGAAGATTTTCGGCATCTACCCCCAGGAGATCCTGGCTCCCGCCCCCCTGTTAAGTGGCCTGATCACAGGCTTTCTGGCCCCGCATGCCCGCTACGCTGAGATGAACAGGAGCGAGATTGAGCAAGAAAAAGCTTTAACCATCAACGCGGCCACACCAGATGGCTACCTTACTCTGGTCACTGGGCCTGGCCAGCAGGTCTTTCTCTTCAGCCACCTGGAATACGGCCCCCAGGCTTTTAGCAAGGAATACCAGCGGGAATTATCCGCTAGAGGAGGTGATGACCGGAAGATAGCGAAACCGCAGCGGTATTTCGCGGATGAAGCCGCCATGTCCCTGCCCCAGTTTACCTGGGAAAGCAGCCAGCAGCACTTTTTTAAAAACTGGCTGCAAACTATCAAATAAGATTTAGAATTTTTTAGCGAATAATTTCAAGAGGAAAAAACTATGTCAACTGACCGCATTTACGGCAACATTTTGGAAACTATCGGCCACACCCCAATCGTTAAGTTAAACCGGGTCGTCCCAGAAGGAGCTGCCGACGTCTACGTCAAGCTGGAATTCTTCAACCCCGGCGGCTCGATCAAGGACCGGATTGCCCTGGCCATGATTGAAAAGGCAGAAAAAGAAGGCAAGCTTAAGCCTGGCGACACCATCGTGGAACCAACTTCTGGCAACACCGGGATCGGCCTGGCCGCTGTTGCCAGCGCCAAGGGCTACCACTTGATCATCGCCATGCCGGAAACCATGAGCGAAGAAAGAAAGAAGATCATGCGGGCCTACGGGGCTGAACTGCTTTTGACCCCGGGCAAGGACGGGATGCCAGGTTCTATCGCCTTGGCGGAAAAACTGGTTAAAGAAAAGGGCTACTTCATGCCAATGCAGTTTGAAAATCCGGCTAACCCGGAAATCCACGAACTGACCACGGGCCAGGAAATCGTCAACGCCTTTGCCGGCGATTTGCCAGACGCTTTTGTAGCCGGGGTTGGTACTGGCAGCACTTTGACCGGGATTGGCCGGGCCTTGAAGAAGGCCGGCGACGTCAAGGTCTACGCCCTGGAACCGGCGGAATCCCCGCTTTTGAAGGAAGGCAAGAAGGGCCCGCATAAGATCCAGGGGATCTCTGCTGGCTTCATTCCAAAGACTTTAGACCAGTCCATCTACGACGGGATTGTCGAAGTTTCTAGTGATGATGCCTTTGCAACAGCCAGAGAAGTTGCCCGCCTGGAAGGCTTTTTGCCAGGGATCTCAGCTGGGGCCAACATCCACGGGGCCATCGAACTGGCCAAGAAGCTGGGTGCCGGTAAGAAGGTAGTCACTGTAGCGCCGGACAACGGGGAACGCTACCTGTCAACGGCTCTGTACCAATAAGATAGATAATAGACAGAATTAAAAGTAAAAAAGATACAATAAAAGGCAATAAACAAAACAACCAAATCAATCTAATTTAGTACTTAACACTTTACAGCTTAACATCAACAACTAATCACTTAAACTTCCCACTTACAAAAGTGGGCTTGTACCTTGAAAATTCAATAGTTTA
>OICS01000472.1_pt1 | contig 14441 bp, 13 predicted proteins | sample 1581341 | NCBI WGS metagenome assembly OICS01 (sample SAMEA3882550, study PRJEB24775) | human gut metagenome | biome: human-associated habitat; feature: intestine environment; material: feces | place: Netherlands | collected 2009/2010
CTGTCTCAGATTGCCCGCCACTACTTCCCAGGTCTGGGGGCAGTAATTTTTGCCTTGATGATCTTCGTGGCCTGCCTTAAGACGGCCATCGGCCTTATCACGGCCTGCAGCGAGACCTTCGTGGAAATGTTCCCGAAGACCCTGTCTTACAACAAGTGGGCCATTATCTTCAGCCTCCTGGCCTTTGGGATTGCCAACGTGGGCCTGACCACCATCATTTCCTTCTCCCTGCCAGTCTTGATGCTGCTCTACCCGCTGGCCATCTCTTTGATCCTGCTGGCCTTGACCAGCAAGCTCTTTGACTTTAAGCAGGTCGACTACCAGATTATGACGGCTGTTACCTTCCTTTGCGCCCTGGGCGACTTCTTCAAGGCCCTGCCGGCAGGGATGCAGGTCAAGGCGGTTACCGGCCTTTACGGCCGCGTCCTGCCCCTTTATCAGGATGGCCTGGGCTGGCTGGTTCCAGTCGCTGTTACCTTCGTTATTTTAGCCATTAAGGCTGCTATCAGCAAAAAACGCGCCTAACGCGAAAACAGAGTTTCCTAAGCTATAGAGGAAACTCTGTTTTTTGCTTGCCTATTACAAGTCCAGCAAGCCGTCTTCATCAAGGATTTTCACCTGCTTGCCTGTCCTTTTCAGATAGCCCATTTTTTCGAGGAGTTTGAATTTGCGGGAGAGGGTTTCGGGAGTAGTTCCCAGGTAGAGGGCGATATCTTTCATCTTCATGGACAGCTGGACCTGGTCGCTTCCAGCCGCCTTAGCCAAGTCGAGCAGGTAGCTGGCCAGCCTTTCTTCAACCCGCTCCATGGCCAGGAACTGGGTCTGTCTTTCGGTGGCCAGCAGCTTCTGAGTGATGAGTTCCAGCAGTTTGAGAGAGAACTGGGGATTTTCCATGAGGACCCGGTTGAAGTCGGCCTTGCTCAAGCTGCAGATTTCCGTATTCTCCATGGCCTGGCCGAAGAAGCTGTCGTTTTCCAGGCCAAAAAGCTGCTTTTCCCCTTCATAGTCACCCGGCTGGGCAACCCGGAGCAGCTGCTCGCGGCCGCTGGCGGACAGCTGGTAAACCTTAATGTTTCCCCGGGCCACGATCTGCAGCTTTTCATCCCCTGGCTGAAAAATTGTCTCACCTTCTTGATAGCGCCGGTGGCTGGCCAGGGAATTGATCTTAAGCTGGTCTTTTTCTGGCAGGTCCACGAATAAGGGAACCAGGCTGACACATATATGCTGCATTTTGCTCTCCTCTGCTGGTAAAAATTAGCCCTGGACCAAGTGGTCGAATTCTTCCAGGGTCTGGTAGGTCTTAGTCATCGCCCCGCAGGCATCGGCCGGAATGTTGTAATCCGCGGTCAAGGACCGCAGCTTGCTGAAGTCGGCAGTTAAGTCTTCCTGGCCGGCTTTCACCTTCTTTTGGATGTCTTCGTAAACCTTGCGGACTTCAAAGACTTCCGGGTGGTGGGCGCCGTGGGCCTTGGTAATTGCTTGCGTACATAAGTCTAACATTTCATCGTTCTTGTCAAAAAATTCCTTGATCATCATTTTTCTCCTTTTTTCTTGTTTTTGCTTTTTTCTCTTATTTAGCGCTGGCCTTCAAGACGTCATAGCCGATATTCTTCACGGCTTGAGTGATCGTGTCCAAATTGGTTTTTTCCGGGTCGAAGTTGGCCTTGGCCTTGCTTGCGTTGAAGAGGACCTTGACGCTGGTCTTTTCAACCCCGTCAACATTGGCGATGGCCCCCGCGATCTTCTGCATGCAGGTCGGGCAGGCTAATGTTTCAAGTTGTAAAATTGCTTTTTTCATGATTTCTTGTCCTTTCTTTTTTCTATTGGATACTTTCGATGCCCTTAGTATAAGGGCCTGCTGCTTAAGAAAAATTGTTTTCTATCAACTTTCGCGATTTTTGTAATTTTGACCGGTAGGTCAGAAGGCGCATGGCGTTTAAGATTACAACCAGGATACTGCCTTCATGGGCAAACATCCCGATGGCCATGTTCATCCATGAGCTGGCTAACACGCTGATCAGCAGGACGGCTACGACAACCAGGGCGATGGTGATGTTCTCAATCATGTTCCGCCGGGTGGCCTTAGCCAGGGCCAGGGCCCGCGGAATCCGGTCAAAGCTTCCGTTCATGAGGACCACGTTTGAAGTCTCAATTGCCACGTCAGTCCCGCTGCCCATGGCAATCCCGATGTCTGCCCGGGCCAGTGACGGACTGTCGTTGATCCCGTCGCCGACAAAGGCCACGATTTCACCGGCTGCCTGCCGCTTTTTGACAAATTCGGCCTTGTCTTCTGGCAAAAGCTGACCATATGCCTCAGTGGGGCCCAGTTCTTCCGCTACCAGGTCAACCGTCTTCTGGTTGTCACCGGACAAGAGGAGCAGGTTCTTGACGCCCTGCTTCTTTAAAGCAGCCAGGTCTTCCTTGACCCCGGCCCGGATCTCATCCTTTAAGCCTAAAGCAAGTTCCAGCTGCCCGTTAACAGCCACCAGAACCAGGGAATTACCAGCACTTGCCAGCTCTTCCATGTCCCTTTCCATTTCTTTTGTAACTGGGACATGGTACTGGTCAAGCAAGTAGCGGTTGCCGACCAAGACCTGCTGGCCAGCTACTTGAGCAACGATCCCGCCGCCCTGGAGGACCCGGGAAGCTTCAACTTCTTTAGCTTCCAGGTCTTCATAGTAGCCAGTGATGGCTTTCGCCAAAGGGTGGGCAGATTCTTTTTCCACGCTGACCAAAAGCTGTTCAGACAGCTGGCCCTGGCCGTACTTTTTCACCTGGCTGACCCGGGGGTCGCCGTAAGTCAAGGTCCCGGTCTTGTCGAACATGATCGTGTCGACCTTGCTGAACTTGGTGATGACTTCACTGCCTTTAAAAAGGATCCCCTGCTTGGCCCCATTGCCGATTCCGGCCACGTTGGAGACCGGAACCCCGATAACCAAGGCACCCGGGCAGCCGAGAACCAGGATGGTTACAGCCAGTTCCAGGTCTTGGCTGATGAGGCCAACAATAATGGCCAGGAGCAGGACGACTGGGGTGTAGTACTTGGAGAAGCGGTCAATTAGACGCTCAGCCTGGGACTTGGAGTCCTGGGCTTCTTCGACCAGTTCGATGATTTTGCCAAAAGTCGTTTCATCCCCGACTTTTTCCGCCTTGATCCGGATGGTCCCGTTTTCCAAAATAGTACCGGCATAGACCGGGTCGCCGGGCTTTTTGCCTAAAGGCATGGATTCACCGGTAATGCTGGCTTCGTTGGCCGTCCCGGAACCGGAGACGACTTCCCCGTCAACCGGGATCTTGCCGCCGGTCTTGACCAAAAGGATGTCCCCTTCGTCCAGGTCGTCTAAGTCAACTTCTTCAAAGTCGCCGTCTGCCGTCTGCCGGAGGGCGGTTTCTGGCACCATCTCCACCAGTTCCTTGATGGCTGACCGGGTCTTGGCCAGGGTCTTTTGTTCAAGGTAGGCCCCAAACAAGAAGAGGAAGGCCACGATGGCGGATTCTTCGAATTCCTGGATGACGAAGGCACCTAAGATGGCCAGGGTCACCAGCAAGTCGATACTGATGACTTTGACTTTCAGGGCCTGCCAAGCGGATCCGGCGATCGGGAAGCCGCCGATGAGGGAGGCGGCCAGGAGCAGGCCGGACTCTGCTGTTTCACTTCTAAATAACCATTTTGCGGCAAAGGCCAGGACGATTAAGATGCCCGTAATTTCCGTCAGCCGGTTGCGATTTTTCATTAACCATTTTTGCATTGATCTTTTGACCTCCTTGCTTTGATGCTTTTAATATACCGGGAAAGCAGGATTCCCCAATTGATTTCTATCAAGATCGGGATTTTTGCAAATTTTTTTTACGAAAAAAGCCATCCAGGGGAATTTGATCCTCTGAATGGCTTAGTTTTAGTCGACGCGGTTGATTTTACCAGCCGCGATTGGAAGAGTGACGTGTTGGTCGTAATGGTCGTTGATCTTGCCGCCAACGCTTTCTGGCAATTCCAGGTCAGCTGGCACGCCGTGGATGTAGACCACCCGCTTGTCCAGGGCCAGGTCCTGGGGGCTGTCCGACGACCAAATTGCCCAGTCCTGGGCGATCAGCCCGCAAAAGGTGGCGGACCTGCGCGAAGAAAACCAGCTCCACCGCGTTTACAAGGAGGTGGACCCCTCGGCGGGGGAATTTGATGAGCACCCCCACCGCTTTTACGCCACCTTTGAAACCGAAAACGAGAGCGACGCCACCGCCGGCCCCCGGGCCCTGATAGTTGGCGATGGGCCCCGCAAGCTGGGGAACAGTACCGCTAACGATTACGTGTTGGCGATGATTGCCCGCGAACTAAAGCACCACCAGTACCAGGTGGTTAGCCACTCCAATAACCCCAATTCGTTGTTAATGACCCAGTGGTTAAGCGACAAGGTTTACCTCGAGCCAATGACCGAAGAGGCGGTCGCCCGGCTCGAGCGGCCTGACTACGCCTTCGTCCCCGCCGGTAAACAGGAGCTGGGGCGGGCAATTGAGCTGGTCAGCCCCACGACGAAGGTGGTGGTGATTGAAGCCACCCAGATCCCCAAAAACGTGGTTTCCTCAATCCCGACCCTCGAGTTTAACGGCCTCTTTGACGGCCAGGTAGTCTACCAACTGGGGGTTATCGGCGGACTGAAAGACCAGGGAGTTGGTAAGTATCAAACCCTGGCCAAGCGTTACCCGGCCCACTTAGAGTCGGACCTGGCCACCAAGGTGACGGCCACCAGTGAACGGGCGATTAGCCAACAGGACACGCCCGGTTTGTATCAGGTCCTCTACCAAGTCGATAGGGACGCCGAGGGGGTCCACGAAGACGTCTCACCCCTGACTGCCCCAGACATCGCCTTTATGACCAAGGTCTTGGGTCTTGGGAATGAACCTGACTGCCATTTGGGTCCGCTTAATGATTGGGCGCTTCTCCGGCCAGGCCTTGGTCAAGGCTAGTCACGAGGGAACCACCTACCACGACGCCATATACCGGGCCCACTTCCCCTACGCCGATTACCACTTAACCAACCAAAAGTCGGCGCCGGCCACCGTGATCGGAGCGCAGATTGAACGCGCCAACAAAGGGAGTGAACAATAACCCTCTCGCACACATTACCAAACCAAAAGGGGTCGGGAAAAACTCTGTTTTCCCGACCCCTTGTTGTATTCACGAGGGTTAGACAAAAAACGTGGTAAATAACCGCAGGTCTAGTGTCTAAGCAGGCCGAAGAACGGTGCGTCCTAGCTTAGTCATACGACCTGCCGAGAAGGTTATTTCCCACTCTCGTAGTAATGGTAAACCGGGACCGTGATGGGTTGTGGTGCCCGGTAGTTGTCAGCAAACAAGTCGTGAATTAGTGCCAGTGAACCGGAAGAAAAGGGGTGCACGGCGTCAAGCACCACCCAAGTCACGTCCGGCGACAGTGGTGGGGTCGTCAAAGAACCGGTGTAATTAAAGTAGCCCTGGTTGTTAGCGAAGAACTGGTTTAAGTAGGCGGAACCGGCCTGACCGTTAATGACGGGAGCGAAGTCAAAGCCGGCTTCACCATCGGCGGCCCTTATCCCCAGCATGGCTAAGACCAGGGTTTGCCCCTGGTCGTCTTGGTAGACAAAGTGTACCTCGGCGTCTTGCCGCTGGCCATCAAACAGGTGCTCGCTGTGGTCGTGGAAGTGGAGGCGCAAGAAGTGGTAGTGGTGGTTCCCTAGCGTTAAAGTGCCAGCGCCGATAAACTGGTCCCCAGACGAACGGGGGTCGCGGGTCAGCGCCTGGTCGCCGACAAAGGAGACGGTTAAGGGCTGATCGGCGAGGGGGCGTGGGGTAGTTTGCTCTAAAACGATGTCGATGGGTGACTGTTGGCTAGCGGGACCTTGCCACTGGTCCTGGGTCTGGTAATTGATGTATTCCATAAAAAGATACCTCCAAATAATTAACCTTATTATAGCGGGTTATACAATCGCTTTCTAGGGAATTGGGGGAGGCCGGAAGAAAATTAACTTGTCCAGTGTTAGCTAAGCACCGGCCCCTTACGACACCCACTTTTTGATCAGGGCTTCTCGATGGTCGTCATCGTAGAATTCAAAAATGGCGATTCTGTAAAAATTAACCTGTAAATAAATTTTACCATACTGCCCTGGTAGTAGCTCAGCTATTATCGGGGCTTTATTCGTTATCCGTAAAAAAGCTCTTCAGCTTGTAGGTTGTCACAGGTTCTACATAATAGTGGTACTTAGCCACTAGATCGCAAAACTTGTCCCCATTGATAAGGGTAATTATCCGCGTGCCTGCTTTTGCGGTTTTCATTGCTTCGCGGGTAAAGTCAGAGGTCGTGATGAAGATTCCGTACTCGGCATTATACTTATCCATTGCCCCACGGAACTTATCAATTTCTGGGGCAGAAACTTTACCGTCCCACCGCTTAGTTTGTAAGGCGACCCGGGTTGTTCGAAAATCATCTGAAGTGATATAGCCAAAACCATCTAAGCCACCGTCGCCGACATAGCGGACACCGATATTGTCGTCAAGGTCAACCCCCATATGGATCAGCAAACCTCGACTAAATATTTCAAATTTCTGTGGCGGCATCCTGGCTAAGGCTGCTAACAGTTCAGCTTTCCAGGGTTCTTCTTCAATCTCAGTCTCTTCCTCTACATCAGTATCATCGGCTGAATTTTCGGATAGCACAGCCCGCACATCACGAATTGGATCAAAATCTTCTAACTTAGTTGTCCGTCCCTTTTCTGGTAGTTCAAGATTTCGATTATCTTCAGTGATGATGAAACCAGTCGTAATCAAATGTTTAACCGCAAAGTTAAAACGATAATCAAACGGACGGTATAGAGTGCCTGTTTTCTTTGAATGCTTAACTTCATCAACCTTATCCTCTGAAATTGCTTCAGAGTGGTCGCAAATCTCACGTTTAACTTCCTTGCGTGTTACCCGACCGCCAAGTGCTTGCATCGCTTTTAGCACTTAAATCATAATCAGGTTTTCAAATTCTTCCACTCTATTTATGGCCATTCCTAGTCCCCCCTTCCTAAAAAGTTGCACTCTTACTTTTTAAGTGTACAAAACTTTACCCCAATCTTCTCAATTCATTAAAAATTTTTCACAATAGACAATTTCATCCAAGCGTCATTATGCCTTAACGTCGGCGTTAATGGGACCTACGTTACAGCGGGCTAGCCAACCCTTCAGCAAATTTTAATCGATTTGTGTACGTTCTAGGACGGTTACGGACTCAACATGTGGCGTCTGCGGGAACATGTCGACCGGGGAAACCAGGTCAGTCGTGTAACCAGCCTCCATCAAGAGCTGCATGTCCCGTACCAGCGTTGCCGGGTTGCAGGAGATGTAGACAACCTTCTTTGGACCAGTCTTAACTGCGGCATCGATAAATTCCTTGGTCAAGCCTTTTCTCGGCGGGTCGACAAAAATCACATCCGTCTTCAAGCCTTCAGCTGCCCACTTTGGCATCAGTTCTTCCGCCTTGCCGACATAGTACTTGGCATTGTGGATCTGGTTGAGCCGGGCGTTGTTCTTGGCGTCCTTAACCGCTGCCTTAACCACTTCAACCCCGCGGACTTCCTTAACGTACTTGGCTGCGGACAGACCGATCGTCCCGATCCCGGAGTAGGCATCAACAATCAAATCGTCCTTAGTCAGACCTGCCTGGTCAATAGCCAGCTTGTACAAACGCGGCGTCTGCAAAGAATTAATCTGGAAGAAGGACTGCGGCGAGATTTCAAAAGTCAAATCGCCAATCTTGTCATCAATGTATCTCTTCCCCCACAAATGGTAATCGTGTTCACCCAAGATGACGTTGGTTCTCTTCGGGTTATGGTTGAGGAAGATCGACTTCACCCCGGCGATTTCCTTAATTTCATCTACTACCGCGTGCAGGCCTGGGAAGTCCCGGTCCAGACAAACCAGGACGACCATCATGTCGCCCGTAGCCGTCCCCCGGCGGACTTCCAGATATCTTACCTGTCCTTGATGCTTTTCTTCGTCATAGGCCGGGATCCGCTTTTCCCGCAAGATATCTCTGACTGCCAGCAATACCCGGTCAATTTCCGGATCATTGGTGAAAAAGTCCTCCAGCGGCACTAGGTCATGTGAGTGCCGGCGGAAAAAGCCAATCTCCAGCTGCCCCTTAACCATTCTGACCGGTACCTGGGCCTTGTTTCTGTAACCAGTTTCCAAGGGACTTGGCAAAGTTTCCGCTACCTTGATCTGGTCCAAGTGGGCCTTGCTCAAAAGCTCCTTAACCTGCTTTTGCTTGAATTCCAGCTGCTTGTCGTACTTCAAATGAGCCAAGCTGGCCAGGCCGGTTTGCACGTACTGGCGGAGAGGCACCTTGACCCGGTCCGGGCTTTCCTTGACGATCTCAGAAATTCTGGCAAAAGCATAGCTCTTCTTGTCCTTCAAAATCTGCGCCTTGACCACTTCACCCGGCAGAGCGTTGTTGACAAAGACCGTTTCGCCATTAACATGGCCGACCCCCATGGCTTCATATGACAAGTCGGTGATTTCGACTTCGACGATTTCATTTTTCTTCATGATTATTTATCTCCTTTGCGGGTCCGCTGGCTCCGGTTATCTGGCATGACAAAGTTGATGATTGGGAAGGCCAGATACAAAATCATCCCCAACCTTGGCTGAACGAAAGATATCAAAATAAAGACCAAATTGAGCAGGAAGAGCCAGATGAAGCGCAGCCAGGAAAACCGACCCCAGAACTTCCGGAAGGTCTTGATATGCGGCAGTGAGCTCCGCATCCCCACAATTTCCGTTGCCAGTTCAAAAATCTGGACCAAAAAATAGACGATCCCATAACAAACCACGCTCAAGACTGATAAATCCCCCATGATCCACTTTGTCATGACGGGAATCAGAGACAGATTGGCCAAAAAGGCAAAGTCACAGACCATGGTCATCTTGCCGGCCCGCATGATATGGAAACTGAAGGTATAGTGGATTTCATACCAGAAATTGGCTACTACGAAAAATGAAATCAAGTATATAAAAATCTGGCTGAAAAAGTCCTGGTAGGCACTCTTGGACAAGGGATCTGCGATCTCCACCAACACAATGGTGATGATAATGGCAATTACCCCGTCGTTAAACGTCATCACGTGTTCGGCCAATTTGACTCCGGACTCCTTAATGGCCTTTTCCCGGTACTGGCTCAGCTGATCCCACTCGCTCTGCTCTTCTGGCGACAGAGGCTGCAGAGACCGCTCGGCCCGCTTTCTTGCTAATTCTTTCTTTTTATTGGTTATCATGCTTTTCCTCTAAACACAAAAATAGAGTCTGACAAAAGGTCAAACTCTATTATAACAGTTCTAACCGACATAGAATTCGATCCGTTCCCGCAAGTTTTCAAAAGTTACCGGGAACATGCCGCCTTCTTCCCCGTCCAGGTTGACGGAAAGCTTGTCATCGCGGTTGTGGCCGATCAATTCCGCCTTCAGACTGGTCGTCTTGGTGTAGATGATGTTCGGGTCGTCCACGTGCTTGCCGTTCAAAGCCAAAGCCATCAGCCGGAGCAGGTTGCCCGGGTCGCTTGGCTTGACCACGATCAGCTGGAAGAGACCGTCTGAAAGTTCCGCGTTTGGCATGATCTTTTCAAAACCGCCAATGGAGTTAGTCATCCCCAATAAAAGCAGAGACAGCTTGCCTTCGTAAACGCCCTTGTCAAAAGTCAGCCGCATTTCGCATTCGCTGAGGTTTGGCAGCATTTCCGCCCCCTTGATCAGGTAGGCAGCGTAGCCCAGGGCGGACTTGACGTCTGAAGAAACCCCGTAGGTCAGTTCCGCCAAAGAGCCAGCAGCAGCGATGTTGACGAAGTACTTCTGGCTGCCGTCGCCGAAGTCGGCCCGGCCCACGTCCATCTTCTGCACCTTGTCCTTAAGAATCACTTTAGCCGCCGCAACCACGTCGTCGCGCGGAATCTTCAAGGCTCTAGCGTAGTCGTTGGTCGTCCCCGCCGGGATGATGGCCATGCGCGGGCGCTCTTCCTTAGGCAAAAAGGCGATCCCGCTCACAACTTCGTTGATCGTGCCGTCCCCACCGGCGGCCACGACCAGTGAAAAACCGTCCTTGGCTACCCGGGTTGCTTCATTTTGAGCACTAAGCGGAGCTGGCGTGGTTCTGAATGCACTGGCTTCATAACCCGCTTGTTCCAAAATATCCAAAATATCAGAAACGTTCTTCGGCATCTGTTCATGCCCTGAGACCGGATTGTAAATCAAGCGCGCTCGCTTAGTCATCTGCTTCACCTTTTTCTAAAAAATTTTCTCCTGCCTTAACGGCTGGCCAGGTCGGCCAATAGGAGCTTGTTGATCACCTTAGGGTTGGCCTTGCCCCGGGTCTGCTTCATGATTTGCCCAACCAGGAAGCCGATAGCCCGGTCCTTACCGTTCTTGTAGTCTTCAACAGACTGCGGGTTGGCGTCAACAACTTCCTTGACCATTGGTGCCAGGACGCTTTCGTCTGACAATTGCGCCATGCCGTTTTCTTCAACGTACTTCTTTGGGTCAGTGCCGTTGGCAACAGTTTCCGCGAAGACCTTCTTGGCGATCTTGGATGAGATCGTCCCGTCAGAAATAAGCTTGATCATGGCTGCCAGGTTTTCTGGAGTCAAGGCAATGTCCTTGAGTTCAGCATGCTTTTCGTTCAAGTAGCCGTTAACCTGGGTGTTCATCCAGTTGGCTGCTTGTTGCGGGTCAGCACCAGCTGCTACAGTAGCGTCAAAGAAGTCTGAGCTTTCCTTGTTTTGCAGCAAAACATTCGCGTCGTATGGCTTAAGGCCGTATTCATCAACGTAGATCTTCCGCCGTTCGTCAGCCGTCTTTGGCAAGTTGGCCGCGATTTCATCAACCCATTCCTGCTTGATGTGGTATGGAGGCAGGTCTGGTTCTGGGAAGTAACGGTAGTCCGCGTCCCCTTCCTTGACACGTTCCAGGACAGTCTTGCCCGTGTTGGTGTCAAAACGGCGGGTGGACAGGCGAACCCGGCCACCGGACAGGAGGATTTCCTGCTGGCGCTTTTGTTCGTAAGCCAGGGACATACGGACGTGTTCAAAGGAGTTCAGGTTCTTCATTTCAACCTTGGTCCCTAATTCCTTCTGGCCAGCTGGGCGGATGGAGATGTTGGTGTCAATTCTCATTGACCCTTCTTCCATCTTAACGTCAGAAGCCCCGGTAAATTGCACGATTTCCCGCAACTTTTCCAGGTAGGCAACAGCTTCGTCCGGGTCAGTCATTTCTGGTTCAGAAACAACTTCCAAAAGCGGTACCCCTTGCCGGTTGTAGTCAACGTAGGAGAAGCCGTTGGTCCCGTGAGTGTTCTTACCGGCGTCTTCTTCGATGTGCATTTCGTGGATATGGATCTTCTTCTTCTTGCCGTGAACTTCGACTTCAACATAGCCGTTTTCAGCCAGTGGCTTGAAGAATTGAGTGATTTGGTAAGCCTTTGGGTTGTCCGGGTAGAAGTAGTTCTTCCGGTCAAAGTGGGTTACCGGGTTAACGTGAGAGTGGGTGGCCAAAGCGACCATCAAGCCCAGGCGGTAGACTTCCTTGTTAACCATTGGCAAGGTACCTGGGTAACCCCAGTCAATAACGTTGGTTTCGGTGTTTGGCTTGGCCCCGTAAGTTACTGGTGAAGGTGAAAAGATCTTGCTCTTGGTCTTCAACTCAAAGTGGACTTCCAGACCGATAGTTGACGTAAAATTCATTTAAATTAATCCTCCAATCCAGCTGGTGTTTGTTCGTAGAACTTGTTGCTGCGTTCGATGAAGTCAGCTACTTGGAAGACATGGCCTTCGTCAAAGCGCTTGGCCATGATTTGGAAGCCGACCGGCATCCCCGTCGTTTCGCTCAAGCCGGCTGGCACGCTGGCTGCCGGAATCCCGGCCATGTTGGCGGAAATCGTCAAGATGTCGTTGTTGTACATCTTGATCTGGTCAGAAATTTCTGAGTTCAAGTCAAAAGCAGTTTCGGTAGAAACCGGCCCGACAATAACATCGTTGTCTTCGAAGATCTTGTCGAAGTCTTGACAAATCAAAGTTCTTACCTTGGCCGCCTGCAGGAAGAACTTGTCGTAAGCGCCGGCGGACAGGGCGAAGGAACCCAGCATGATTCTCCGCTTTACTTCATCGCCAAAGCCTTCTGACCGGGACTTGAGGAAGACTTCGTCCAGGTTCTTGGCTTCTGCCCGGTAACCGTAACGGATCCCGTCGTAACGTTCCAGGTTGGCTGAAGCTTCACTGGAAGCGATGATGTAGTAAGTTGGCACCACATACTTGGTGTGCGGCAGGGAAACTTTGTTGATGATGGCCCCGTTTGCCCGCAGAAGTTCGATTTGGGCTTCAACTGCCTTGCGGACGCCTTCTTCAACAGCGTCGCTCATGTATTCCTTAGGAACGGCAACCCGCAAGCCCTTGACGTCCTTGTCCAGGAAGCTGGTGTAGTCTGGGACTTCCTTTTCTGAAACAGTAGCGTCGCGGTCATCAGCCCCGGCGATCACGTTCAGAACTTCAGCTGAGTCCTTGACCCGCTTGCTCATCACCCCGATTTGGTCCAGTGATGAGGCAAAAGCGATCAAGCCCCAGCGGGATACCCGGCCGTAAGTCGGCTTGATCCCGAAGATACCGTTGAAAGATGCTGGCTGGCGGATTGAACCACCGGTGTCACTACCCAGGGCAGCAACCACTTCACCGCTGGCAACAGCCGCTGCAGAACCACCGGATGAACCGCCTGGCACCTTGTTTAAGTTCCATGGGTTCTTTGTGTCACCGAAGTAAGAAGTTTCAGTGGATGACCCCATGGCGAATTCGTCCATGTTAGTCTTGCCGATGATGGTAGCTTGGGCTGCCTTCAGCTTTGCAACAACAGTTGATTCGTAAACTGGTTCAAAGTTGTACAAAACGTGGCTGGCTGCCGTCGTCTTCAAGCCATTGGTGATGATGTTGTCCTTGATGGCAATCGGCACGCCGGCCAATTTATTGTTAAAGTCAAGGTCTTCTGCTGGCTTGGCGTCTTCATCTACAGTGATGAAGGCGTTGATCTTTTCGTCAGTCTTCTTGATGTTGGCGATGGTGTCCTTGGCCAATTGGTCAGCAGAAACAGCGCCGCTCTTCAACTTGTCGTTTAAAGAATCGATCGTTTCGTTTAAGTAGTTCATTATTGGTTATCATCCTTATCGATAATTACAGGTACCTTGACAAAACCATTGCTCTTGTCAGGAACGTTCTTCATCATTTCTTCGCGGGTCTGCCACTTTTCAGGAACGTCTTCTCTGAAGACAGTGTCGCGATCAACTACTTGCACCGTTTCTTCAACGCCAGTCGTGTCAACGGCTTGAAGTTCTTCTGCCATTTCCAGAATCTTCCCCATTTGCGGGGTGAACTTGGCCAGTTCTTCTTCGCTGAATTCAAGCTGGGCTAATGCCGCAACGTGCTTGATGGTATCATTTGTTACCTTTTCCACTTATGTACCTCCTAATTACCGCCATAGATGTGCATCCGATAAGACCCGGTGGCCGTTTCCTTGGCGACGACCGCTTGGGTGTCGTTGACCGAGGAAATGGTGATTTCAACCGGTGAGCTGGTTCCCAGATACTTCTTTGCCCGGCTCATAACCGTCTGGGCAAAGCTTTGTACCTGCAGATAGCCGTAGAACTGCGTGGTGATGGCGATGCTTTCGTAAGCCAGCTTGCCATCGTAGTAGCGCAGAGTGGCCGTGACCCCGGAAACGTTCGGGAAGTAATCCTCAATTTCATCCTTAAAGCTGGTGAATTTGGATTTGTCACTGGCACTGACCGCGCTGGCTCCATCGACTGTCGGCAACACCTGGGTCTTTTCGTTCACGGAACTCCATTTAGATATTTTACTACTATTTGCGCTAGCTGTCCCATATGAGAAGTAAGTTCCCCCAACTAATGAGTCGGTGTCGGTCTTAGAGAAAAGGCCAACCATGATCGGGATATTCTTAAGCTTCGTCTTGGCGTGCAAGCGGGAGACGATCGTGTTGGCCGTCTTCTGCCCGAAGGCCCGCCGCTTGGCCGGAGAAATCTTAGTGCTGTATTCGGCCCCGTCAGTCGTCTTGGTGTAGTAGTCGACTGAGTTGAGGCCCAGGCTGATGCTGATGCCAGCCAGCTTGTAGCTGGACCCGCTCTTGACATAGAAGTCTTCTTCCATGATCTGCTGCAAGATGATCGGGTTTCTGGTCGTTGACCCGGTCTTGCCGTTGTTCTTGAGGTTCAGCCCCTCTTTGTTGCTCTTTGAATACCGGCCCAGCCAGTTGGTGACCGTCGCTTCGTCGAGCTGCTGGCCTTCCTGGATGACATAGTCCTTGGTTGAGAAGACCTTCTTGGAGACCCGGATCAAGCCCCGTTCCATGGCCGACTCGTCCACGCTGTTGTCATAGTTGGTGGCTTC
>OICS01000473.1_pt1 | contig 14440 bp, 9 predicted proteins | sample 1581341 | NCBI WGS metagenome assembly OICS01 (sample SAMEA3882550, study PRJEB24775) | human gut metagenome | biome: human-associated habitat; feature: intestine environment; material: feces | place: Netherlands | collected 2009/2010
TGTTGCAAGAAGACGGGAGAGGCTTACAGCTCTTTCTAATAAGCTTAAAGCCACACATAAGGAGCTTGAGTGTGATATTTTTACCGCGGATCTGATGCAGCTTGATGAGTGTCAGAGACTTTCGGACTATCTAGAGGAAAAAGACATAGAAATATTTATAAATAACGCAGGCTACGGTGATTGCGGCCTGTTTGAGGAGACTGATATAGCTAAGGAAATGGGCATGATAGATGTCAATGTGCGTGCTGTACACTTCCTGACGAAAAAGCTTTTAAGACAAATGAGGGTAAAGGACAGAGGTTTTATATTAAATGTGGCAAGCTCTGCGGGTCTTATTCCTGCCGGTCCGTACATGGCTGCCTATTATGCCTCTAAGGCATATGTTGCGAGCCTTTCAAGGGCTGTTGCATGTGAACTTCGACAGAGCCACAGCCATGTGTATGTGGGGTGTCTGTGTCCGGGACCGGTTGATACAGAGTTCAATGATGTGGCGAATGTGCGATTTGCGCTGAAGGGGATTTCCGCTGAATACTGCGCCAATTATGCCATAGACCGGATGATGAAGCACAAAACGGTCATAGTGCCTACTCTCAGGATGAAGCTTGCTACAACCTGTGGCAGATTTCTGCCACAATCTTTGTATATAAAGATTGTTTCACATCAGCAAAAGAAAAAATGGCACATTGACTAAAAAGTTTTTGAAAATTGGTTGAATTGCCCTATTTACAGTTATTGTAAATTTTATTATAATGTATACGAAAATAAACGAAAAGGATAGCATTATGAAATTAGGAGCGATTTATTCAAAGGAAAAGACAACATTTACACTGTTTTCGCCTGTTGCGGACAGTGTTTTTGTTATTTTTTATGATAAGGGAAATGATTCGGCCGAGAAAGGCAGGCTTGAGATGATGCGCGGAGAGGGAGAGCTTCGCAGTATTTTTTCTGCTACGGCAGAGGGTAATCTGGATGGTGTTTATTATACATATGAGGTTCACACCTCAGATGGCACATTCAGCTCGCATGATCCGTATGCAAGAGCCTGCGGTGTAAATGGGCACAGGTCTATGGTTATTGACCTGTCAAAGACTGATCCTGATGGATTTGCAGATGAGGACAGGCCAAAGCTTGCAGACCCCATGAGCATGATTATCACTGAGGTGTCTGTCGCGGATGTGTCTGCCGGTGCATCTGCTCATTCCAGGTATCCGGGTAAGTTTAAGGCATTTACTGAGGATAAAACTCTTTCGTATTTCAAGGATATGGGAGTGACACATCTGCAGCTTATGCCGTCGTATGATTTTGCCAGCATTGACGAGAGTGATTCCTTAAAGGAGCAGTATAACTGGGGCTATGATCCGTACAATTACAATGTGCCGGAGGGCTCTTACTCGACAGATCCGTTTAATGGAGCCGTGAGAGTGAGAGAGTATAAGGAGATGGTACACTCGATTCATGAGGCGGGTCTTGGTGTAATCATGGATGTGGTTTACAATCATACCTTCAATGTTCATGACAGCTGCTTTTACAAGACTGCGGGCAATTATTTCTACCGCATGCTGGATGATGCAAAGTACTCTGATGCATCAGCCTGTGGCAATGAAATAGCCTCAGAGAAACCTATGGTCAGAAAATATATCATTGATTCGTTGTGCTACTGGGTGAGTGAGTATCACATTGATGGCTTCAGGTTTGATCTGATGGGAGTACTTGATATCGAGACATTGAACGAAGCCAGAAAAGCTCTCTTAAAAATAAATCCTGATATAATAATGTACGGAGAGGGCTGGACAGGTGGAGAGAGCACTCTGCCAGAATCAGAGCGTGGCATGAAAATAAATGCTCCAAGGACACCGGGCATCGGCATGTTTTCGGATGATATACGTGATGCGGTAAAGGGACATGTGTTCTATATGGATGAGCTGGGCTTTGTCAATGGAGCTGCAGACAGAGGTGAAGAGCTAAAGCAGGCTGTTACGTGTGCTAAGTGGGCCAAATCGCCTATGCAGTCGATTAACTATCTGTCATGTCACGACAACTATACTCTCTGGGACAGGTTTATCATATCCAATTCACATGAGAGTGAAGAGATGCGTATCCGTATGAATAAGCTTGCAGCAGCCATCCTTTTTACAGCGCAGGGGATTCCGTTTTTCCTGCATGGAGAGGAGTTTGCGAGAACAAAGATTAGTGAGGCTGATGGTGCTCCTATAGAGAACAGCTATTGCAGTCCTCTCTCTGTCAATGCAATAGATTATGACAGGGCTGAGCAGTTTTCGGACCTTAAAGCCTACTATAAGGGGCTTATAGCATTAAGAAGGGCTCACAAGTCATTTTATCTTGACACAGTAGATGAGATTAAGAAATCCGTACATTTCATGGATGATATGCCTGATGGCGTTGTAGCATATACTATTGATAACGATACAGAGAAGGTGTTCGTAGCTTACAATGCCGGCAAAAATAAAATCACAATTAAACTTGCAGATGCTTTGTGGGAGGTTCTCGCAGATGAAGCTTCTGCGGGAGATAAAGCTCTTTACACAATAAAAGACCAGGCAATAATACCTGGGGTATCATGCCTGGTTGCAGTTAGCAAATGTTAGTGAGTTGATTTATTTATGTAGCTTGTCTTGTATTTTGAATATACGATTTTCTGGCTGCGATACAGGCCAAAGTATCCTGACAGCATATAGCTGAATGGAATTGCCAAAAGAAAGTACGGCATGCCGTCGTAGCCAAACAGCTCAAAGCTGATGAGCAGCGATGTAATCGGACAATTGGTGACACCACAGAACAGTGAAATCATGCCGACAGCTGTACACAGCGATGGCTCAAAGCCTGTCAGATTGCCGAACAGGCATCCAAATGTTGCGCCTATGAAAAAGGATGGTACAATCTCGCCGCCCTTAAAGCCTGCGCCAAGAGTCAGTGCGGTGAAGATGATTTTTAGCAGAAATGCTTCAGGTCTGACAGAGCCGTCTATACTGCTTTGGATGACACTCATTCCGGTGCCGTTGTAGGTCTGGTTTCCTACAAGCATAGTTGCTATGATGACAAAGCAGCCACCAATGAATACTCTTGTATATTTGTTAGGCAGATATTTTTTGTACAGCGCCTCACTTGAGTGAAGGGCCACACAAAAGAGTATGCTTACGAGTGCGCACAGTATTGCAAGCACAGATATTTTTACTGAGTTTAAAATAGTAAAGTCCGGTATGTTTTCAATAGCAAAAAATTCATTTGTAACATTGAAGTATGATGCGATACCGTGAGCGATGAGGGAGCTTATCACACATGGAACGAGTGCTATATAATACATGACACCGACGCTTATCATCTCCATGGAGAAAATAGCGGCTGCCATCGGAGTGCCAAACAGTGCACTGAATGCAGCGCTCATGCCACACATAATCATGACATGCTTGTCCTTTTCATCAAATACCCTGCCTATAGAGCTTCCGATGCTGCCTCCCATCTGCAGTGCAGCACCCTCACGGCCGGCAGAGCCACCGAACAGGTGAGTGATAAGTGTGGATACAAATATAAGCGGGGCCATTATAAAGGGCACCTTGTCGCCTGAATGGATAGCTGATATTACCAGATTGGTTCCGGTGTCGTTATCGTCTTTACACAGATGATAGAGTCCTACAATGGCAAGTCCGCCGATTGGCAGAAAGTAAATGAGCCAAGGGTATTTCATTCTGAAATCGGTTACGACCGACAGGGCAAAATAAAATGCGGTGCCGCAGCTTCCTGCGACTATGCCGACAACGATAGAAAAGATTACCCATTTAATGGATGTTATAAGGCGTTTCGTATTATGCTTTACCTTATGCACAATCAATTGCCTGGTTGTTTCATTCATTTTGTTACACCTCTTTTAAACTTTTTATTAATTTGATATTAACATTAACTAATTTAATTTACAAGTTGCACTTTATGATGTTATAATAACTAAATAAAACGAAAATATCATATGATTTCATATGTATATTATATATTATTTTAAAATACAGGCTTACGCAGCCAAACAATGAGTATACAACAAAAGGGAGGAAAAATAACATGAGAACTAGCGGTGTATTAATGCCAATCTCATCACTGCCATCACAGTATGGTATTGGAACTATGGGAAAGGAGGCAAGACGTTTTGTCGATTTCCTTGAGAAGGGAGGTCAGACATACTGGCAGATTCTTCCAATCTGTCCTACCAGCTATGGAGATTCTCCATACCAGTCATTTTCAAGCTTCGCAGGCAATCCTTATTTTATCGATCTGGAGCTTTTATGCAAGGACAAGCTTCTGACAAAGAAGGAGTGCGAGTCATATAAGTGGGGCAAAAAGCCACAGTATGTAGACTATGGCATTATGTATGTCAACAGATATGCTCTTTTAAGAAAGGCATATGAGCGTTTTTCAAAGAAAACACCGGCTGACTATGAGGCATTCTGCAGTAAAGAGGCAGAGTGGCTTGATGAGTACACACTCTTTATGGCATTAAAGGATGCCAATGGCGGAGTGGCATGGAGCGAGTGGGATGATGCTCTTAAGTTTAGAAAACCTGAGGCTATGGAAGAAGCAAAGGAGAAGTATGCTGAAGATATTGCCTTCTACAAGATGCTCCAGTATCTCTTCTTCAAGCAGTGGACTGCTTTAAAGGCATATGCTAATGAAAAGGGCATAAGAATTATCGGAGATGTACCTATTTATGTTGCCATGGATTCAGCAGATGTATGGGCTAATCCTACACAGTTCTATCTCGATAAAGACTTAAATCCAATCGAGGTGGCAGGATGTCCTCCTGATGCTTTCTCAGCTGACGGACAGCTCTGGGGCAATCCTCTTTTCAGATGGGATGTTATGAAGAAGGACAGCTACAGCTGGTGGACAAAGCGTATCAGTGCTATGGCAAAGCTTTATAATATCGTGCGAATCGATCATTTCAGAGGTTTTGATTCATTCTATGCTATTCCTGCAAAGGATGATACAGCAAAGAACGGTGTATGGAAAGATGGACCTGGCATGGATTTATTCAACGTGCTTGAGAAGAAGCTTGGTAAGCTTCCTATCATCGTGGAGGACCTCGGCTTCCTCACACCTTCCGTAAAGAAGCTTTTAAAGGATTCAGGCTTCCCTGGCATGAAGGTTATCCAGTTTGCCTTCGATTCAAGAGAAGATAGCGATTATCTGCCACATAACTATCCGCAGCACTGTGTTGTATACACAGGTACCCATGACAATGACACAGTTATGGGCTGGATGAAGACAGCTCCAAAGGATTGCGTAAGGTTTGCAAAGGATTACTTAAACCTCACAAAGGAGGAAGGCTACAACTGGGGTATGATGCGTGCGGCATGGTCATCAGTTGCCGATATGGCTATTGTTCCTATGCAGGATCTGCTTGGACTTGATTCAAAGGCCCGTATCAACATTCCTTCAACTACCGGTGGCAACTGGCAGTGGAGAGCTACTCCTGAGCAGATAGACAATAAGCTTGCAAAGAAGCTCCACAAGTGTATGCAGATGTACGCACGTCTGAGAGAGGAGCCTGAGGAGGCTTCTGACAAATCAGATGCTAAAGAAACAGCTGATGCTTCTACAAGCAAGACAGCAGGATGTGAGAAAAAGGCTGCTAAGTAGTTTGGTTTAAAATACTATATATTATTACAAAAGACCACAGGTTATCTGTTTTGAAGCCTGTGGCCTTTTTATGTGTAATAATTCAAAGAGCAGGTGAATACACTTTGATTATAGAATAAAGTGTATGGAGGAAGCTTTTATGGGCAGTACTATGGACAGTAAAGAGTTTGATTTATATAAAGATATCAGATGCCGCACAAACGGTGAGATTTACATAGGCGTCGTCGGTCCTGTGCGCACAGGCAAGTCCACATTTATAAAGCATTTCATGGAGCTTTGTGTAATCCCGAAGATGGACAATGAGTATGCTAAAAAGCGTGCAGTCGATGAACTGCCGCAATCAGGCAAAGGAAAGACTATTATGACGACTGAACCGAAATTTATTCCACAGGATGCGGTTACTATCAGTCTGGATGATGGCAGCGCTGTGAAGGTACGCCTTGTGGACTGTGTGGGCTTTACAGTGGGGGATGCTGTCGGTTATCTCGAGGAGGACGGCGAGCGTATGGTCAAAACACCATGGTTCGACGAGGATATACCTTTTGAGGAGGCTGCAGTTGTAGGAACAAAAAAGGTAATAGAGGAGCATTCGACAGTGGCTGTGCTTGTAACCACTGACGGCAGCATAGGCGATATAAAAAGACAAAGCTATGAGGCAGCAGAAAGAGAAACCGTCATGCAGCTTGAGACTTCAGGAAAGCCATTTGTAATTGTGGTAAATACTACAAAGCCTTTTGCGGCAGAAACGAGACTTTTATGCGAGTCACTTAGCAGAGAGTATAAAGCGGCTGCCATTCCTATAGACTGTGAAAAGCTTTGCATGGGACAGATTACAGATATCATGGAAAAGCTCTTATATGAATTTGCAGTCACGAGAGTGGACTATGATATACCGAAATGGGTGCAGCTTCTGCCTTATGACAATCATGTAAAGCAGGCTGTAATTACATATGCAAAGACTTTTCTTGCAAGGGCTTCAAAGCTGAAGGATGTCGCACTGATGAGCACTGATATGCCTGAATCGGATGGGGATATATTAAAAGCGGTATCTCTTGCCGGGATGGGGCTGTCTGATGGTGTGGTAAAGGTTAAAATTGAGATTGCAGAGAAGTACTACTACGAGAATATTTCCGCGCTGTGCGGTGTGACTGTTTCCGGGGAAAAGGAGCTGATTTCCCTGATTCTTTCACTCACTGAGGAAAAGAATGAATACGAAAAGATTAAGGATGCTTTTTCATCGGTGCAGCAGAAGGGTTATGGTGTTGTGATGCCACAGCTGCCTGATATCAGAATGGAGGAGCCGGTGCTTATAGCCCATGGAAACAAGTTTGGCGTAAAAATGAAGGCTATTTCACCGTCAATACATATGATAAGGGCTAATATCGAGACCGAGATAGCGCCGATAGTCGGAAGCAGGGAACAGGCAGAGGATCTGATAGATTACATCAAAAATGGTGAAAACAGTGACAGTGGAGTCTGGAAGACTAATATTTTTGGAAAGTCTGTCGGTGAGCTTATGGAGGACGGAATAAGAAGCAAAATAATGCAGATGGATGATGAGTGCCAGATAAAGCTTCAGGAAACCATGCAAAAGATTGTGAATGATTCAAATGGCGGCATGATTTGTATAATTATATAATGATATGAGGGTCAAAAGGTATTTTGACCCTTTAATCATATAATTATTGATTGGTAATTAGAGTTTAATTACTATATTATACGAAATATAAGTTGACTATATAGCATAAAGATAGCATAATGATACATAAAGACTGATTTAAAAGCGAAAGAGAGTAGGTTACATGCAGATAATTTTTATACATCACAGTTGTTTTCTTGTGGAACTGGATGACAAGGTGCTTATATTTGATTATTTTGATGGAGACAAGGTGGAGGGTATGCATTTTACCGGAAAGCTGCCATCTTATGAGCCGGATACAAAAATCTATATGTTTGCAAGTCACAGCCACAAGGATCATTATGATATGGATATTTTGCGTCTGGCTGACAAATATCCGAATATACATTATGTTTTTTCGAAGGATATCCGTATCAGTCCGCATTTTTTATCAAAGCATGGCATTGATCCCGCTGTCAGGGACAGGGTGACATTTGTTTCACCTGACAATACATATCATGTGGATGATCTGGATATAATGACACTTAGATCCACCGATGCCGGTGTGGCGTTTTATGTTGCCTCAAACGGTGTGAGCCTGTTTCATGCCGGTGATTTAAACGACTGGGAGTGGGATGGCGCCGGTGATTTGATAAACGGCAGAGTGCGCAGAGCCTTCAGGCATGAGATAAAAAAGCTTTCGGAAAAACCAATAAACGTGGCTTTTTTCCCGATGGATCCAAAGCTTATGGAGTATCAGTTCAAGGGTTTTGATTATTTTTTACAAAATACCTCGGCAGAGTTTGTGTTTCCTATGCACATGTGGCAGGACTACAGCGGTATTACTGAATACAAAAAGAGGCTGAGCAATAAGGACATGGCTGACAGGGTTATTGAGATTGAACGTGAAAATCAGACGTTTGCTTTTGGAGAGAACTATTGAATTATTTCACAAATTCATTTATAATAAATTAGTTCAATAAATTTAGGAGGGTAATTATGGGGGACTTTTTCATGTGCGTAGCACAATATGTTATTATTATGATTGTTTTGGCGGCCATAGGTTTTTGTGGGGCTTTAATAGGGGTAAAGCTTCGTAAAATGAAGGACGCAAAGACAAAAGAATAGGAGATTCAAGTAATGAAGAAGAGTTATGGCGTTAACGAATTACGTCGTATGTACCTTGAGTTCTTTGAGAGCAAGGGACATCTCGCAATGAAGAGTTTTTCACTGGTGCCTCACAATGACAACAGTCTGCTTCTTATTAATGCAGGTATGGCACCGCTTAAACCATATTTTACAGGACAGGAGGTTCCGCCAAGACGCCGTGTGACTACATGCCAGAAGTGTGTCAGAACAGGTGATATCGAGAATGTAGGTAAGACAGCTCGTCATCTTACATTTTTTGAGATGCTCGGAAACTTCTCGTTTGGAGATTATTTCAAGCATGAAGCAATCGCATGGTCATGGGAATTTTTGACAGAGGTGCTCGGTCTTGAAAAGGACAGGCTTTATCCTTCCATCTATGGTGAGGATGATGAGGCATTTGATATCTGGACTAAGGAAGTAGGAGTGCCGGCAGATCGTATTACACGTTTCTACAGAGATCCAAAGACCGGTGAGTGTGACAACTTCTGGGAGCATGGCGCAGGTCCTTGCGGTCCTTGCTCTGAGATTTACTACGACCGCGGTGAGAAGTACGGCTGTGGCAAGCCTGATTGTAAGGTAGGCTGTGACTGTGACCGTTTCATGGAGGTGTGGAACAATGTATTCACACAGTTTAACGGTGACGGACACGGTGGATACACTGAGCTTGAGCACAAGAACATTGATACAGGTATGGGACTTGAGCGTCTTGCTGTTGTAATGCAGGATGTTGATTCGGTATTCGATATTGATACAATGAAGGCTATCCGTGACAAGGTCTGCGAGCTTTCAGGCAAGAAATATCATGTCGATGAGATGGACGATGTTTCTATCCGTCTTATCACAGACCATATCCGTTCGTCTACATTCCTTATTTCTGACGGAGTTATGCCATCTAACGAGGGCAGGGGCTATGTGCTTCGCCGTATCATCAGACGTGCCGCTATGCATGGACGTACACTTGGCATACAGGGTGCATTCCTTGGCAAAATCGCGCAGGTTGTCATCGATGAGAGCAAGGACGGTTATCCGGAGCTTGAGGAGAGAAAGGATTTTATCCTTAAGGTACTCACTCAGGAGGAGGAGAAGTTCGCAAAGACCATCGACCAGGGACTTGGTATCCTTGCAGATATGGAAGAACATATGAAGGCTGACGGGGTCAAGGTGCTTTCAGGAGAGAATGCATTCAAGCTTTACGATACATACGGCTTCCCTGTAGACCTCACGGCAGAGATTCTCGAGGAGAAGGGCTTCACATATGATGAGGCTGGCTTTGAGAGTTGTATGGAGGCTCAGAGACAGAAGGCAAGAGGAGCCCGCAAGGAAACAAATTATATGGGTGCTGATGCCAATGTTTACAATGATATAGATTCTGAAATTACTACAGAGTTCACAGGCTATGACAAGCTTACTGACACAGCTGAGATTGCTTTCCTTACCACATCGGATGATGTAGTCGAGGCTCTTTCAGATGGTGATAAGGGTTCTGTAATCGTGCCAAACACACCTTTCTATGCCACAATGGGTGGTCAGCAGGGTGACAAGGGTATCATAAAGACTGAGAGCGGTACATTTGTTGTTGAGGATACAGTAAAGGTTGTCGGCAACAGATATGCACATGTAGGTTATGTCTCAGAGGGTATGATCCGCACAGGCGAGAAGGCTACACTTTCTGTTGATACAAAAACAAGAACAAACACATGCAGAAATCACTCTGCCACTCATCTGCTTCAGAAGGCACTGCGTGAGGTGCTCGGCACACATGTAGAGCAGGCAGGTTCTTATCAGGATGCTGAGAGAACACGTTTTGATTTCTCTCATTTTTCTGCTATGACTGCTGAGGAGCTTAAAAGGGTTGAAGATATCGTAAACGAGAAAATCAACGAAGCTATTGAAGTTCGCACAGATATCATGACTGTCGATGAGGCTAAAAAGACAGGTGCCATGGCTCTCTTCGGCGAGAAATACGGTGAAAAGGTACGTGTCGTATCAATGGGCGATTTCTCAAAGGAGTTCTGCGGTGGTACACATGTAAAGAATACATCTGATATCAAGGTATTCAAGATTCTTTCGGAGAGTGGTGTGGCTGCAGGCGTAAGACGTATCGAGGCTATCACAGGCGACAATGTATTCGCTTATTACAGCAATATGGAGAAGGAGCTTGAGGAGGCTGCTAAGGTAGTTAAATCAACTCCTGCCAACCTCAAAGAGAGACTTGAGCACCTGATGGCTGAGATGAAGGCACTTCAGAGTGAGAATGAGTCTCTTAAGAGCAAGGCAGCAAAGGATGCGCTCGGCGATGTTATGGATCAGGTAGTTGATGTAAACGGCATCAAGCTTCTTGCAACAAGTGTTGACGGCGTTGATATGAACGGACTGCGTGATCTTGGCGATTCCCTCAAGGAAAAGCTTGGCGAGGGAGTTATCGTGCTTGCTTCTTCAAATGAAGGCAAAGTAAATCTTGTTGCCATGGCAACAGACGCTGCCATAAAGAGCGGTGCGCATGCAGGAAACTTAATCAAGGCAATCGCCTCAAAGGTAGGCGGTGGCGGCGGTGGACGCCCTAACATGGCTCAGGCCGGTGGAAAGAACCCGGCAGGTATTCCTGATGCTATTGCTTCAGTAAAGGACGCACTTTCAGGTATGATTAAGTAACAAAAAAGCTTATATAGTGCTTTAAAATGCATCTTTTAAAAAAATAGGTCTAAATTTGTCAAAAAAATCAAATTAGACCTATTTTTTTTTGTGAAAGTATGGTAAAATTGTACTAAATTATAAATTGAGATTAAACTGAAAGGATGAATATGTATGAAGAGGTTAATAGCTGCAACACTTGTGGCTGCCATTGGGGTTTCATTACTTACTGGATGCGGAGTATCAAATAAATCACATGACAATACACAGGTGGGGACGACGGAGAATTCTTCGGATGAAGCGAAGAATAAGGAAGTAAAGATGCACGTCTGGTGTTCGAAAGATGATGTGGATATTACTACACAGATGATTGAAAGCTTCAAGGAGGCTAATAAAGGAACTGATTTTAATATAATTATCGAGGAGTCAGAGGATTCTGATGCCAGAGATAATATATTATCAAATGTGCATAATGGTGCGGATGTATTCCCTATAGCGGATGACCAGATAACTTCTATGGTAGCGGGAGGCGCTCTTTATGAGATAGAGGATGTGGATGCCGTTAAAAAGGCTGACGATGAAGGTGCGGTTGAGGCTGCCACTATCGATGGCAAATTATATGGATATCCGCTGACCGCTGACAATGGATATTTTATGTATTACAATAAGAATTATTTCTCAGACAGCGATGTGGCTACGCTTGATGGCATGCTCGACATTGCAGGGGCCAATGGTAAGTACTTGACTATGGACTGGAGCTCAGGCTGGTATCTGTATTCATTTTTTGGAAATACAGGGCTTGATTTTGGCGTGAATGATGATGGTGTGACAAACCACTGCAACTGGAATGCTATCATCACGGACATCAAGGGTGTTGATATAGCACAGGCTATGCTTGATATTGCGGCTAAGCCGGGCTTTAAGAACTGTGTACAGGACGATTTTATTGCAGGAGTACAGGACGGAAGTATTATTGCCGGTGTCAGTGGATGCTGGAATGCAGCAAAAATCAAGGAATTATGGGGCGATGATTATGGTGCTGTAAAGCTGCCTACATACACATGTGCCGGACAGCAGATTCAGATGTCATCGTTTAAAGGCTATAAATATATGGCTGTAAATGCATACACCAAGTATCCTGAGTGGGCAAATAAGCTTGCCCAGTGGTTTACAAACGAGGATAACCAGAAGCTACGCTTTGAGATGAAGAATGTAGGCCCTGCCAATAAAGCGGCAGCCGCAGATGATGCGGTCAAAAAGGTTCCTGCTATTATGGCTGTTATGGATCAGGCACAGTACGGAAAGCTCCAAAGAGTTGGAAATTCTTACTGGGATGCTGCGACGGAGTTTGGCGAAAAAATGGCGGCCGGTAATCCTGATAATACAGATCTTCAGGAGATAATGGATAATTTTGTTGCGGGGATAACACAATCTGTAGCTGAGTAGAGGGGTATATAACATGAAATTAGATTCAAAAAAAAGTAAAGCCGCTGTTAAAAATAGCGCAGTAAAACAAAAAAAGGTGAAAGCAAAAGCAGCAAATCCTGCAAAAGCACCAAAAGTTAAAAAAACTCTCAACACAAAAAAAGCTCAAAAGGTTAATAACAAACCAAAGGTCAAGGGAAAGAAAAAGTTAAGTACAAAATTGATACTTATTCCTGTTTTTGTTGTAGGCTTTGTAAGTGTTATTTCAAGTGGTTTATCTCTTAAAAATTTATCAAAGGTAAATGATGCGGCTTCTCAGATTGTGGACACCTCAATGGTTGGCACGGAGATGCTTAATGATATTGAGATGGAGACTGTGAATATTCATACACTGGCACTGGCTCATATTATATCGACAGATCTATCATCAATGATTGATATTGTAAGTGAAGTGAGAAATCACGAGGAAAAGCTAAAGCAGCTCCTTGATGATTATAATCCTTATGTAACCTTGGAGACCAAGAGAAACTATAGAATTATCTGTGAAAACTATACAAGCCTGGTCAAGGAGTGTGGCAATGTAATGGCCTATTCTGCCGCCGGTAAAAACGAGGAAGCGTATAAAACGGCAAATGGCTCTATTGCAAAATATTCTAATAACATTGAAAAAGCTATTTCGTCAATGCGTGAGCATGTCAATTCTGTTACACAGGAGGAGAGAAAGAGCCTCGAAAGTACTTATCGCGCATCTGTTGTCACATGTACATTTACTATTGCAATAAGTATAATTGCATTACTGTTTGTTGTTTTTGCTGTTGTCACCATGGTTATCAAGCCTCTGCTTCGTACACAGAAGGAAATCAACGGCATCATAGTCAATATTGATAACAAGAAGGGCGATTTGACGCAGAGGGTTACTCCTATCAACAATGCTGAGGTTGACGCCGTAGGCAAGGGCATCAATGTCTTTATGACAAAGCTGCAGGCTATATTCAAGGCTGTTGTCACCAACTCGGCCAGGATGGAGAGGGTTGTTGATGATGTGCGTCAGAGTGTTCAGACAAGCAACAGCAGTGTGTCCGATCTTTCGGCTTTAACAGAGGAGCTGTCTGCTACCATGCAGGATATCTCCGAAAACGCATCTGTTATCAATACCAACACAGATAATGTGGCAAAAGAGGTTGAGCTTATTGCTGAAAAGACAGATGAACTGACCGGATACACCAAGGATATGAAGGCTCATGCACAGTCAATGGAGTCTGTTGCACGTACAAACATGGAGTCAACAGACAGGAAGGTTTCGGAGATTCTCGAGGTATTGCAGAAGGCTATTGAGGATAGCAACAGCGTAAAGCAGGTCAATTCACTTACCAATGATATTTTAAACATTGCAAGTCAGACCAATCTGCTGGCATTAAATGCTTCTATTGAGGCAGCAAGGGCAGGAGAGGCAGGCAGAGGTTTTGCGGTTGTAGCCAGTGAGATCAGCCAGCTTGCTGCAGCCAGCCAGGAGGCAGCCAACAATATCCAGCGTATCAATGCGGTAGTTACCAATTCGGTTACCAATCTTTCTGACAACGCCAATGGTCTTGTCAGCTATATTAATGATTCGATTCTTCCGGAGTTTGAGAGATTTGTTGAGTCCGGTGTGGAGTACAACGACAAGGCTTCATTCATTGAGGGTACCATGACTGATTTCAAGGAGAAGACTGATTCACTGAAGCAGTCCATGCTTGAGATTTCTTCTTCAATCAACACCATTTCACATGCTATAAATGAGGGTGTGAACGGAGTGGTTTCAGCGGCTGACAGTACACAGCTTATTGTTGAGGATATGGACAATATCTCACACAAGATGGATGAAAACTATGAGATTGCAGATTCACTGAAAAAGGAAACATCAATCTTTATCAAGCTTGATTAGAGTCATTTTGGAGTGATTTTTTACCTGATATAACTAAAATAATAATTTCT
>OICS01000474.1_pt1 | contig 14436 bp, 9 predicted proteins | sample 1581341 | NCBI WGS metagenome assembly OICS01 (sample SAMEA3882550, study PRJEB24775) | human gut metagenome | biome: human-associated habitat; feature: intestine environment; material: feces | place: Netherlands | collected 2009/2010
TACAAGAGGTGCATTTGAAGAAAATGAAAAGCTGCAGAACATGTTTTTTCGTATGATAGGTTAGTGCGATGGAAATAAAACGAAAACTGGAAGAGCAGAGGAGGATGCAGAGAATCTGGAAAATATATGAGCATCCTCTTTTTATAGAAGGACTGGTAAAGAATAAAGATGCAGAAAAGGAAAGAATATTCTGCCATCATGATATGAACCATTTTCTGGACGTGGCACGTCTGATGTATATTTTTTCGATGGAGCGTGGATATGCCTTTGGAAAAGAAGAGATTTATGCGACGGCATTACTTCATGACATCGGGAAATGGCAGCAATATAAGGCGGGAGTTCCCCATGAGATAGCGAGTGCTGAAATTGCAAAAAGGATTCTGGAAGAGACTGGATTTACAAAGGAGGAGTCGGACAGGATTCTTTTTGCAATTTTAAGTCACCGGGGCAATGCAGAAGAGACAGAAAATGCAGGGCAGGATAAGTGGCAGCTTGCAGAAATCCTTTATGATGCAGATAAGATTTCCCGTGCGTGTTATACGTGTCCGGCTGAGAAGGACTGTAACTGGAGCGGAGAAAAGAAGAATCAGAAAATCATCTGGTAGAAAACGAGGAAACAAAATGAAAATTGGGAATAAAGAATTTGACACAGCAAAACATACTTATATTATGGGAATACTGAATGTGACACCGGATTCTTTTTCGGACGGGGGAAAGTGGAACGGTTATGAAGCGGCAATGCGTCATGCAGAAGAGCTTTTAGAAGGCGGAACCGATATCCTGGATATCGGAGGAGAGTCCACAAGACCAGGACACCAGCAGATTACGCCAGAAGAAGAAATTACAAGAACTGCGCCGGTTATCGAGGCTGTCAAAAAGAATTTTGATGTGCCGGTTTCGATTGATACTTATAAGAGTGATGTGGCAGAGGCAGCACTTCAGGCAGGGGCAGATCTGGTAAATGATATCTGGGGATTCCAGTACGATGAAAAGATGGCAGGTCTTGTGAAAAAATATGATGCGGCATGCTGTCTGATGCATAATCGGGAAAAGGCGGAATATCAGGACTTTCTGAAAGATTTCATGGATGATATGAAAGAATGTGTAAGACTTGCAAAAGCAGCAGGCATTGAGGATGACAAGATCATCCTTGACCCTGGTGTCGGATTTGGAAAGACTTATGAGATGAACCTGGAGATTATCGATAAGATGGAGATATTAAATGAACTTGGATATCCGGTATTGCTCGGAACATCACGAAAATCCGTAATCGGACTGACGCTGGATCTTCCGGTGACGCAGCGGGAAGAAGGTACGATGGTTACGACCGTATATGGGGTACAGAAGGGATGTGCATTCGTACGCGTCCATGATGTAGAGAAAAATAAGAGAGCCATTCAGATGACGAAAGCAATCATGCGGGGACACGAAGTATAGAAAGAGTGAGGAATGAGATGAAACCGGACAAGATAAAGATAGAAGATCTGGAAGTATTTGCCAATCATGGTGTGTTTCCGGAGGAAAATGTACTGGGGCAGAAATTTGTGGTGTCTGCGGTTATGTATACGGATACCAGACGGGCAGGACTGACAGATGAGCTGACTGCATCTATCCATTATGGAGAAGCAAGTGCATTTATCACAGAGTATTTGAAAAGTCATACGTTTAAGCTTCTGGAGAAGGTTGCGGAAGGACTGGCAGAGGAGATGCTGGTGCGTATAGCAGGTCTGCAGAAGGTGCAGATTGAGATCAAGAAACCGTGGGCACCGGTCGGACTGCCGCTTAAGACGGTCAGTGTAGAGATTGAGCGTGAATGGCATACGGCATATATTGCGCTCGGATCGAATATGGGGGATAGCAGAAGCATTTTGGAAGCCGCGGTACAGGCGCTGGATGAGATGAAGAATACAAAGGTGGAGAAGGTATCGACATTTATCACGACACCTCCGTACGGAGTGACGGATCAGCCGGATTTCTTAAACGGTTGTCTGAAGCTTTCGACATTATTATATCCGGAAGAGTTATTAAAAGAGCTGAACCGAATTGAAAAAGAGGCAGGAAGAGAACGAATCATACATTGGGGACCGAGAACACTGGATCTGGATATTATATTCTATGACGATCTGGTTGCAGAGACGGATGCTTTATGCATTCCACATGTGGAGATGCATAAGAGAGCGTTTGTACTGGAGCCTTTGCATGAGATTGCACCTTATAAACGTCATCCGGTGTATGGGAAGACGGTCAGAGAGATGCTGGAAGACCTTCGGAAATAGAATGACAGAGCATGAACAGGACAGTAAATTTACAAAAAATAAACGACAAGATGGGGAAAACAAGATGGATATTCAGGAGTGGATTATATTTGCAATCGAACTGATCGGAACAGTAGCGTTCTCAGCATCGGGGGCAATGGTTGGAATTGAGTGCAGCATGGATATATTCGGAGTGATCGTGCTTGGTGTGTCAACGGCAGTTGGCGGAGGTATGGTTCGTGATGTTATACTTGGGAAGGTGCCATCGGCACTTCTGCATCCGGTATATGTGATCTATGCCGTACTTGCTGCGGTGCTTGTGTTTTGTATTATATATTTCCGCAGGAAATATCTGCAGGATGGTTTTGGTGAGGTCTATGATAAACTTATGTTAGCAATGGATTCTGTAGGACTCGGAATCTTTTCGGCGATGGGAGTGACAAAAGGCATCAGCTGCGGCTATATCGACAATACATTTCTGCTGGTTTTCCTTGGTACAATGACGGGAGTCGGAGGAGGACTCTTGCGTGATACGATGGCAGGAGTTGCGCCGTATATATTTGTGAAACATATTTATGCATGCGCATCCATTGCGGGGGCGTGGATATGTGTGATCATATACAGAAGTTACGGAGAACTTCCGGCGATGGTGGTGTCATCACTGATCGTTATGCTGATACGTTTTCTCGCGGCTCATTACAGATGGAATCTTCCAAGGATCGGAGAGTAGAAATCCGGGAAGGCAAGGAGCATTTTGCAAGATGAGATGAAAAAATATGCAAAAGTATGAAAATTTATACTTGACATTTGAAATGACAGGTTTATAATAAGGACTTGTAAAAACACATATAGTTCACCGAAATTCGTTGATGAGAACAATGCCGTATCTATCGTTATTTCACAGAGAGCCTGCGGTTGGTGGAAGCAGGTAATAAACAGATAAGGATATCCTCTCTAAGAAGCGGGTTGAAAGCAATATCAAAGTAAACCTCGCCGGTATCCCCCGTTACAGGGAGCATGTATGATGGTACGTGAATGAGAGCTGTAGAAAGATTCTACAGAATTAGGGTGGTAACGCGGATTTTATTCGTCCCTTTTCAGATTGATTCTGGAAAGGGACTTTTTTGTTGCTGTGTATACAAAAAAATCCTGTGAATTTTGTTATCGGAAGATTAGAAGAACAGTTTTGCGTGGACGAAAAGAAAAAGGAGGAAACTGTAATGAAAGCATTACAAAAAGTAAGCAAATTTTTATCAGACTACACGTCAATTGTTGTAATCGCAATCGCAGTGGTTACATTTTTCCTTCCGTCTATGATGGGCTGGGTAAATCTGGCACTGTTCACAGACATGGTATCGAACAAGTTCACATGTCAGTCTATTATCATTGGTATTATCATGTTCAGTATGGGACTGACACTTACAACGGAAGATTTTAGGATTCTTGCACAGCGTCCGTTTGACATTTGTGTTGGTGCGGTTGCGCAGTATCTGATCATGCCATTCCTTGCATTTGCGCTTTCAAAGGTATTGAATCTGCCGGATGGAATCGCACTTGGGCTGATTCTTGTAGGCTGCTGTCCGGGAGGTGTATCTTCCAACATCATGTCTTATCTGTGCGGCGGGGATGTAGCCTTTTCCGTAGGAATGACAACAGTATCCACACTGGTCTCACCGGTTATGACACCACTCATGGTATCTTTACTGGCAAGCGGTACACAGATTACGATCAAGGGACTTCCGATGTTCGTATCAATCATTGAGACTGTTATCCTTCCGGTTGGTGTTGGATTTTTATTAAATTATCTGTTGGGAAAGAATAAAACATTCCGGGAACTTCAGAAAGTTATGCCGGGAGTTGCTGTTCTCGGACTTGCATGTGTTGTCGGCGGTGTGGTATCTTCACAGGGAGCCAAGTTCTTCCAGTCAGGTGTTGTGATCTTCGTAGCAGTATTACTGCACAACGGACTTGGATATCTGCTTGGATATGGAGCAGGAAAACTGGTTGGTATGAATACGTCAAAGAAGAGAACCATTTCTATCGAAGTAGGTATGCAGAATGCCGGACTTGCAACGAATCTTGCAACTACAACTGCCCAGTTTGCATCTACACCGGAATCTGCAATTATCTGTGCGGTATCCTGTACATGGCATTCCATCTCAGGAACTCTGTTAGCTGGATTATTTGCAATGCATGACAAACGAAAAGAAAAAGTTGCCGGAAATGCAGAGGCAGCAGCACATTAAGCTGCTCTCGGAATGTGTGAAGCAATAAATTATAGAATAGAAACAAAAAAGAAACAAAAAAGAAACAACACGGGATGTGCTGTTTCTTTTTTTTGTGTGCGCCAATATGGATAAAGATTATCAACGAAATAAAAAAATAATTTAAATAAAATATTGACTACTGGTCATTCTTGGCTATAATAATAAATGCATAAAGAAAATAAGAGGAGATGGAAATAATGGTCAAAGTTGGCAAATGGATTGCCAAGCACAGAATACTGATGTTGATAATTGGAGTTTTATTAATTATTCCGTCAGTAATCGGCATAGCAAAGACGAAAGTAAATTATGACCTGCTGAGTTACCTGCCGGATCACCTGGAGACGGTAAAAGGGCAGGATATACTGGTAGATGAATTTGGAATGGGTGCGTTCTCCATGGTCGCGGTTGAGAACATGGATATGAAAGACGTACAGAAGCTGGAAAAAGAATTTGAGAAAGTGCCACATGTACAGGATGTACTCTGGTATGACGATGTGACAGATATCAGTCTTCCGACTGAGATGATCCCAAAAGATATCAGAAAAGCGTTTATCAATGGAGATGCCACGATGATGCTGGTATTGTTCGATGATACGACATCATCCGATAATTCCATGGAGGCACTGACACAGCTTCGTAAGATTGCGAATAAACAGTGTTTCATCAGCGGTATGACAGGTATCGTTACAGATATTAAGAACATTGCAATGAAAGAACTTCCAATCTATGTAGTAATTGCAGCACTTCTGAGTCTGGTAGTTCTGGAGATTACATCAGGATCATTTGTTGTTCCGTTTCTGTTCCTGTTAAGTATCGGACTTGCGATTCTGTATAACCTTGGAAGTAATATTATACTTGGTGAAACTTCTTATATCACACAGGCATTGACAGCAGTCCTGCAGCTTGGTGTAACGATGGATTATTCCATCTTCCTTCTGAATAGTTATGAAGAGAATAAGAAGAGATTCCCTGGCGAGAAAGAAAGAGCCATGGGGCATGCGATTGCCAACACATTCAAATCAGTAGTCGGAAGTTCCGTTACTACCGTAGCCGGATTCATCGCACTGTGTGTTATGACATTTGCACTCGGACGTGACCTTGGTATTGTAATGGCGAAAGGTGTTGTGATCGGCGTTATCTGTTGTGTAACGATCCTGCCGGCACTGATCCTTGTATTTGATAAGCCGATTGAAAAGACAAGACACAAATTACTGTTAAGCAACATGGATCGTCCATCCGCTTTTATCACAAAGTATTATAAAGTATGGATCGTAGCATTTCTTGTATTATTACTTCCTGCAATTTACGGTAATAATCATACAAAGATCTACTACAACATTGCAGATTCACTTCCTGCAACACTGAACAGTAATGTATCGATCAAAAAAGTAAAAGATGACTTTGGTACAAGTAACATGCACATCGTCATGATGGATAAGAACATGAGTGCCAAAGATAAGCAGCAGATGTTCAAGAAGATCGATAAAGTAAAAGGTGTAAAATGGACCATCAGCATGAGTTCACTGATCGGTCCTAGCGTACCGGATTCCATGATCCCAAAGGATGTCCGTAAGATGATGCAGAGTAAGGATTATGAACTGGCATTCGTCAGTACGAAATATGAATCCGCAACAGATCCGGTAAATACACAGATCAAAAAGATAGATAAGATCGTAAAATCCTACGATAAGTCGGGAATGGTCATCGGAGAGGCACCTCTGATGAAAGACCTGCAGGATGTTACAGATGTTGATCTGGTTAATGTAAATATTATCTCGATCGCAGCTATATTTGTAATCATTCTGATCATTTTCAAATCGATCTCACTGCCGGTAATCCTGGTAGCGGTTATTGAATTTGCGATCATGATCAATATGGCAATCCCGTACTATCAGGGAGTCAGCCTTCCGTTCGTGGCAAGTATCGTTATCGGTGCGATCCAGTTAGGAGCAACCGTTGACTATGCAATCCTGATGACGACAAGATATCAGAAAGAACGAAGCCTTGGAAAAGATAAGATGGAAGCAATCAGCATTGCACATAAAACGAGTATGCCGTCCATCATCAGCAGTGGACTTAGCTTCTTTGCTGCAACATTCGGAGTTGCCTGCTATTCTCAGGTTGAAATGATCGGTTCGATCTGTACATTGCTTGCAAGAGGAGCCATTATCAGTATGGTAGTCGTGCTTCTGGTATTGCCGGCAATGTTCATGATATTTGACAAATTAATCTGCAAGACATCCATCGGATTTCTTGGGAAAAAGGCAAAAGCACAGACAAGTGAAGCAAAGTAACCTGTTATTAACAATCCATGATAATTAAGAAAGGAAGCAGGAATTATGAATAAGAACAGAAAAATAAAACGAAAAATTGCAGCATCTGTAGCAGTCGGAATGTCAGTGATGATGGGTGTGACACCAGCTTTCGCGGCAAGTGGAACTTCAGACAGTGATGTATATAAAGAAGAAACAGTATACGTGAATGCCAAGGCAAGTGGTAAGACGGATAAGGTAACCGTATCTAACTGGCTTAAGAATTCCGGAAGCGTATCCGGCAATCTGGAAGATGAAAGTACACTGAGCGATATCAAGAACGTAAAAGGTGATGAAAAATATACCGCAGACGGAGATAAGCTGACATGGTCTACTGATAGCGAGGATATCTACTATCAGGGAACGACAGATAAGAAACTTCCGGTATCTGTTAAATTAAAATATTACCTGGATGGAAAAGAGATGAAACCATCTGAGTTAAAAGGAAAGAGCGGACACCTGAAGATCACGGTGGATTATAAGAATAATGAAAAGAAGAATGTATCTGTAGACGGAAAAGATACAGAAGTATATACACCATTCGTCATGATGACAGGTATGATCCTTCCGAATGAGACATTCAGTAATGTAACAATTGATAACGGCAAGATCATTTCTGATGGTAATAAGAATATCGTAGTCGGATTCGGAATGCCGGGATTAAAAGACAGCCTGAACTTAAGCAGCGAAGAGACAGACAAAGTTACAATTCCGGAAAGCTTAAGTATCGAAGCCGATGTAAAAGATTTTACAATGTCTTCTACTTATACTGTTGCATTATCTGATCTGTTAGATGATGTGGATATGGACAGTATCGTAAATGTAGATGATCTTCAGAACGCTCTGGATGATCTGGAGGATGCGGCACTTCGGTTAGTAAGTGGTTCCGATACACTTGCAGATGGAGCAGGAACACTTGCAGATGGTGTGAACAGCTATACAGAAGGCGTTGATACATTGAACGCCGGCATCCAGAAATACCTTGGTTCTAACGGAGAGCTGAATGGCAGCGTCACAGAGTATGTGAATGGTGTAAACAAAGTTGTCAAAGGTGTACAGGATTATACAAGTGGTGTGAATACACTTGCAGACGGTGTGAGCAGTTATGTAGACGGCGAGAAGCAGCTGGCAGCCGGAGCTTCACAGCTGACACAGTTAAGTACAGGACTGAAGCAGGTACAAAGCGCTATCTCACAGCTTGAAGCTGCAACAGATGGTAAGGGTGCAACGACAGAAGACCTTCAGGCAGCATCCAAAGCACTGGCGGCAGGAACTGCACAGATGAAAGCAGCACTTGGAACAGAAGAAGTAAAGAGTCTGATGTCTCAGGTAAATTCTATGGTAACAACCGGAAATACGCTGATGGAAGAGACGAAGACATTAAGCGGAACACTTACGGAAGGTATCGAAAAACCACTTACAACAATCGGCCAGACATTACAGAGTATGCAGGAATCCTTGAAAAATATAGATGCAGCTCAGACAGCATTACAGAATGCATGCAAGAATATCAATGAGGTAGTTGCTTCTGATAATCAGACGATTAAGGCTGCAAAGACAGCAGCGAAGAACAGTTCCGATTCTATTGCAGCATCTATAAAAACACTGGAAGCAAAGTATGCAGAAATCTCAGATAAGAATTCCGAAGAAGCAAAACAATTACAGAGTTCGATCAGTGCACTGAAGAGCGCAAAGGCTTCCACAGATTCCGTACAGAATCTCAAAGAGTTAACAGGCATTGATACTACAAAGATGCCGACAATAGATGTAGATTCATTAAAAGCCGGTGCTGCAACGATCATGACAAATGCAGCTACATTGCAGAAATCTTCGGAAGCATTGTCAAAAGCTCTTCCGGAATTGAAAAAACAGTTGAAGAGTATCGAAGATGCAGAAGGTGTTCTTGCACAGGCAGGACAGTTAAGTACACTGACAGGAAGTGTAGATCAGTTAAATGCAGGTATGCAGGGACTGAACAGTGCGATCGGAACACTGCACAGCAATCTGGCAACATTGAATAATGCAACATCCGCTCAGTTCCCGACAGCAATCCGGGGAATCACAGCATTGAATAAAGGATTCGCTCAGTTAAGCGGATACAATGATTCCCTGGTAAGCGGTGCAAATAAACTGAAATCCAACAGTCCGACATTAGTAGCCGGTGTCAATACACTTCAGAGTGGAACGAATCAGTTGGCAAGCGGACTGAATACATTGGGAAGCCAGATGTCTTCCGGATCTGCAACACTTGCAGCCAACAGCGGTGCACTTAGAAGCGGAGCTTCCGAACTTCAGTCAGGTGCAAAAGAGCTTGCAGAAGGCATGGCAAAATTTGACAAAGAAGGAACAAGCAAGTTAAAGAGCACAGTAGAAGATGAACTTGGTGATGTAATCGACAGAATCGATGTGCTGACATCAGAAGATTGCAAATACAATACATTCAGCGGTAAGGATAAAGCAATGGATGGTAATGTAAAATTTGTGATTGAGACGGATGCGATAGAGTAAATAATATGAATATGAAATAAAAAGAATCACAGGTGGAAGAGGATGAAGTAATATGTTCCCTGTTAATTAGACGAGGGGCGTATTACTTCATCCTCTTCCGTTTGTGATTCTTTTTTTATTTTTTCAACATTCTCCAGAGAGTGCTTCTGCTTATGCCAAGACGTTTGGCAGTTTTTCTTTATTCCCATGTTCTTCGGCAAGAATCCATTGTATGATTTGAGAAGACGATAAATTAGTCTTATTATCTTTCCTTGAAATTTCCTCGGTATAGTGCTAAAGTATACTAAAAAGGTATGATTTAGCGAGTGCGTGAAAAAACATGCACTAAGGAGGAAAATTCATGAATGAATACAGAATAGGAACAAAATGTGTACAGGGCGGATATACTCCGGGAAACGGAGAACCAAGACAGATTCCGATCGTACAGTCAACAACATTCAAATATGCAACCAGTGAAGATATGGGAAAATTATTTGATCTGGAAGCGTCAGGATATTTTTATTCCAGATTGCAGAATCCGACTAATGATATGGTTGCGGCAAAGATTGCAGAGATGGAAGGTGGAACGGCAGCGATGCTGACTTCATCCGGACAGGCAGCCAATTTCTTCGCACTGTTTAATATCTGTGAGTGCGGAGATCACATTGTAGCATCTTCATCCATTTACGGTGGAACATTTAATCTGATCGATGTGACGATGAGAAAGATGGGAATCGATGTAACATTCGTGTCACCGGATGCAACAGAAGAAGAGTTAAATGAAGCATTTAAGCCAAATACAAAAGTAATGTTTGGTGAGACAATTGCCAATCCGGCACTTACCGTACTGGATATTGAATTATTTGCCAAAGTGGCACATGCACATGGTGTGCCGCTTATCGTAGATAACACATTCCCGACACCGGTCAACTGCAGGCCGTTTGAATGGGGAGCAGATATTGTAACTCATTCGACTACAAAATATATGGACGGACACGGAGCTGCACTTGGCGGTGCAATCGTAGACAGCGGAAAGTTTGACTGGATGGCACATGCAGACAAATATCCGGGACTTTGCACACCTGATGAAAGCTATCATGGAATTACATATGCGGAGAAATTCGGCAAAGAAGGTGCATTCATTACCAAATGTACGGCTCAGCTGATGCGTGACTTCGGATCTATGCAGTCACCACAGAATGCATTCATTTTAAACCTTGGTCTGGAATCCCTGCATGTACGTATGCCGAAGCACGTAGAGAACGGACAGGCAGTCGCAGAATTCCTGGAAGCACATCCAAAGGTAGCATATGTGAACTATTCCGGACTTCCTTCTAATAAATATTATGAAAGAGCACAGAAATATCTTCCAAACGGCGGATGTGGAGTGGTATCGTTTGGATTAAAAGGTGGAAGAGAAGCAGCATCTATTTTCATGAAGACATTAAAGCTTGGTGCGATCGAGACGCATGTAGCAGATGCAAGAACCTGTTGTCTGAATCCGGCAACGTCTACACACAGACAGATGACGGATGAACAGTTAAAAGAGGCAGGAGTACCGGCTGAACTGATTCGTATCAGTCTTGGTCTGGAAGATAAAGAGGATCTGATTGCAGATATTTCGAATGCGTTGGATGCAATCTAAGGTAGAATTGAAAGAGTAAGGCAAAATTCCGAAAAAACTTACATAAATATATTGATAATGCCTATAAGTGGATGCGCTTATAGGCATTATCAATTTGAAAATAATTGGATTCAAGTCTATACTATTCAATATAGATAAAATTTATTAATGGGAGGAAAAATATCTATGAAAAAGAAATTGATGTCTGTCCTTCTTGCGGCAGCCATGGTTGCATCAATGGCTGTAGGATGTGGATCAGACAAAAAGGCATCTTCTGACTCTGGGGATACAAAGAAGACAGAGAGCACAGAGAAGAAAACAGAGAGTAACCAGATCTTATTTAACGGATCATCTACATTAGCACCGGTTATTACATCGATTGCGACAGATTTCTTCGACACATATGGAACATGGGATGCATATGATTCATCACTTCCAAAAGAAGACATTGCAATCTATGTATCAGCAGGTGGATCCGGACAGGGAACAAAAGCAGTCATCGATGGAACTTCTACATTTGGTATGGTGGCAAGAAGTGTAAAAGATGAGGAAAAAGAAGCAATTAAAGACGAAAAAGAATATCAGGTAGGTATTGATGCATTAACAATCGCTGTTAATCCTGAAAACCCTGTAACAGGTGTTCTGGATGATCTTTCAACAGAGCAGATCGTTTCATTATTCTCAGGTAAATATGCAACATGGAAGGATCTTGATCCTTCTCTTCCTGATGAAAAGGTTGTAGTGATCACACGTGATATCAATGGTGGGGCACATGAAGTATTCCAGAAGAACATCATGGGTGATACAGAGGTATCCAGCGAAGCAATTCAGGCATCTTCTATGGGAGAACTGGTACAGGATATCATTGATAACAAATATGCAATCGGATATGCATCATTTGGTGTTGCAAATCAGAACGCCGGTAAAGTAGTTACTCTGAAGGTAAATGGTGTAGAGCCGACAAAAGAAAATATCATTGATGGTTCTTACATTATCCAGAGACCACTTTTGATCGTTGGTTCAGGGGATCCGACAGATGTTCAGCAGGCATTCCTGGATGTTATCCTTGGAGAGACAGGACAAAAGACTGTAGAAGATATGGGATTCATTCCAATGAAATAGAAAAATATGAAAAAGGGTGTGTCGTATAGATACATCCTTTTTTTTACCAAAGTATGCAAGAAAGGACTTTGTTATGTACAGAAAAATAGCAAATATATTTTGTAAAGTCTTGATATATATGATTGCTTTTGTGGTAGCGGCATTGATGGGGATTATGCTGATACATATTTTGATGGAAAGTATTCCGGCATTAAGAGAAGTAGGAATCAAAATGTTTCTGCCGTCATCGGAATGGCGTCCGGTAAGTGCGGCCCCGCAGTATGGTCTTCTCCCGGCTGTTACAGGTACTTTGTATGTGTCCGGACTGGCAGTACTGTTTGCGATGATATTGGGAGTGGCATGTGCCTGCTTTCTTACTTTTTTCATGCCAAAGAAACTTGCATCTGTCTGCCTGGCCTTTATAGATCTGGTAGCAGGTATTCCATCGGTAATCTTTGGCTTTATCGGATTAACCGTGCTGGTAAAAGCATTTGTAAAATATCTGAAGATGGCAGCGGGACAGTGTGTACTGGTGGCAGGTATTGTACTGGGAATCATGCTTCTGCCGTATGTTGTATCGACATGTCAGGAATCACTAGTAAATGCAAAACGGACATATGAAAAATCCGGACTGGCACTTGGCTTATCAAGAGAATATGTGTTGATCAAAGTGATACTTCCGGCAATCCGGCCGGGAATTGTAGCAAGTGCGATGATGGCATTCGGACGTGCGCTTGGGGAGACGATGGCAGTAATGATGGTGATCGGTAATTCTGCAATTTTCCCGAAGCTGTTGGGACGCGGGCAGACGCTTCCGGCGCTGACAGCTCTTGAGATGGGAAGCATTGAATACGGAAGTATACATCTGTCGGTGCTTTATGTGGCAAATCTTGTGCTGCTTGTGATACTTGTTGTAGTGACACTGGCAGGGCAGTTGTTGAAGAGGAGGTTTGCAGAACATGAAAAATAAACTGACAAAGTATGTGATACGCATCCTGGCAGGGATCCTTGGAATTCTTACAATTGCAGTGACGTTGTTCTTATTCCTGTATATCTTCTGGAAGGGAAAGAATGTGATGAGTCTTTCGTTTATTCTGGATAAGCCGGCGGGGGTACCGCTTGGAACAGCAGGTGGAATCTATCCGGCACTGATGGGATCTATCTATCTTGGCGCACTTTCGGCACTCATGGGGGGAATCATCGGAATCGGTGTGGCTGTTTATCTTGTGTTTTATACAAGGAAAAGTATATTTTACCATGTAATCAGTGCCTGCATTACAGGACTGTCCGGAATTCCTTCTATTCTGTTCGGACTGGTCGGCTATACGTTGTTGATCTATCAGTTTGGTCTGGGAAGAAGTCTTTTATGTTCAGCTATTTGTGTGGCTGTTATGATCGTGCCGTTTATTGCAATCCGTGCAGAAAAGATACTGAAAGAAAAGGGAAGAGAATACATGAAGAATTCACTGGCACTTGGAATGTCCAGAGAATATGCGGTCATACGATTAATTCTTCCGGTCTGTGCAGTGGAATTGCTTGGAACGGTGGCGCTTGGAATGGCATACGGAATGGGAGCGGTTGCACCGATTTTGTATACGGGTGCGGTTATGGTCGCAGATGTTCCGGGAAAACTTACGGATCCATTTATGTCATTGCCGTATCATCTGTATATGCTGGTAAATAATGGATTTTCTCTGGATTATGCATATGGAACGGCGTTTGTACTGATGTTATTCTTACTGCTCATACAGATCATATGTAAATGTATTACTTATATACGAAAGGATTACTGATATGTTAACGATAGAACAGATAAGTTGTGGATTCGGCAGACAGGAGATATTGCATGATATCAGTCTTACGATACCGGAAGGAAAGATTACGGCAATCGTAGGACAATCCGGCTGTGGAAAAACAACATTTTTAAAGACATTAAACCGAATGATAGAAGAGGAGGGCGGCTTTTATAAAGGAAAGATCATTCTTGACGGCGAAGACATTAAAGGACTTTCAACGGAAGTATTAAGAACCAGAATCGGAATGGTATTTCAACAGCCGATCGCATTTCCGTACAGTATAGAGAAGAATCTGTCATACGTCCTGAAATATCATGGAATTAGAGAAGCCGGAGAAATAGAGCGGATCACCAGAGAGTGTCTGCAGAAAGCAAGACTATATGATGAAATAAAAGACCAACTGAAGAAGTCTGCAAAAAAATTATCCGGTGGACAGAAACAGCGTCTTGCCATAGCAAGAAGTTTGTGTGTGAATCCGGAAATTCTGCTGTTAGATGAGCCGTGTTCTGCGCTTGATATGAAGAATACCATTGCGATAGAAGAGACACTTCTGGAATTAAAGGGAAAATATACATTTGTGATCGTAACACATAA
>OICS01000475.1_pt1 | contig 14415 bp, 9 predicted proteins | sample 1581341 | NCBI WGS metagenome assembly OICS01 (sample SAMEA3882550, study PRJEB24775) | human gut metagenome | biome: human-associated habitat; feature: intestine environment; material: feces | place: Netherlands | collected 2009/2010
TGTTTTTATAAAATATTCTTTATCTTTTAATATTTCCTTTGCAATTTCATCATTACATCCTTGTAATGCAACTTCAAGCTTTTCTGCTCTTTCTCTTGTACCCTCACCAATATCTTTATTATTTAACCATTCCTCCATAGATTCCCTTGCACTATTACAAGCACCTTCTTTTAGTGCTTTTTCAATATTTGATGCAATTCTTTCTCTTATTGTCTTTGTTCCTAAAAACATTCCAAGTCCATATTCTGCATTATCTTCAAATAATGAATTTGCCCATGCAGGTCCATATCCTTGTTGATTCTTTGTATATGCTGTTGCAGCTCCAGATGATGCCCAAATAGAAGAACATCCTGTAGCATTTGCAATCATCATATCTGATCCAAATAATTGAGTTGCTAATCTATAATATGGAGTTTCTCCACATCCTGGACAAGCACCAGATACTTCAAAGTATGGTCTCTTGAATCCAACACCTTTTACAGTAGTTGTAGGATATTTATCATCACGATATTCTACTTCTTTATAGATATAATCAGCTAATGGAGCATGTTCTAATTCTTCATGAACATTAACCATTTTTAAAGCTTCACCTTTTTTATTTCCTAAACATTGTTCAACACATAAACCGCATCCAACACAGTTATCTGGTGAAACTTGAATTCTATAAGATAATCCGTCAACCCCTTTACCCATAGGTTTTAAAACATCATTAGAGATATCTTCTGGTGCATTAGCAATTTCTTCATCAGTCATTAAGAACGCACGAATTGTAGCATGAGGACAAACCATAACACAGTTATTACATTGGATACAGTCATCTTTATTCCATTGAGGAACCATAGTCGCAATTCCACGTTTTTCCATATAAGCCATTCCAGATTTCATAGAACCATCTAATTTATCCATGAATGCTGAAACTGGTAAGTCATTACCATCTAATGCGTTGATTACAGAAACGAAATTATCAAAATGATCATCACCTGTTAATTTCTTAGTTTCTTGGATTTCTAAATCAGCCCATTTTGGATCAACTGTTACTTCTTCAATTGCATCTTTACCAGCATCAATTGCTTTGTAGTTTAATTGAACAATGGCATCACCTTTTTTACTATAAGATTTTTTAGCCATTTCTTTCATATATTCAACAGCTTTATCAATTGGTAAAATTTGTGGGTTTAATGCAAAGAATGCAGATTGTAAAATAGTATTTGTACGACGCCCCATTCCAATTTCCATAGCAATCTTATTAGCATTAATAATATAGAATTTAGCATTCTTTGTAGCTAATTGTTTTTTCACTCTATTTGGTAAATAGTCAGCAACTTCTTCTTTAGAAAATTCTGTATTTAATAAGAATGAACCATTTTTCTTTAAGTTTTTCAACATATCATATTTTAATACATAGTTATCTAATGAACATGAGATAAAGTCTGCATTATTTACATAATATGTAGCACGAATTGGTGAAGCCCCAAATCTTAAGTTAGAACGAGTTGTTCCACCTGCTTTTTTACTATCATAAGCAAAGTAAGCTTGAGAATATAAATCTGTATGATCACCAATAATTTTAATAGATGATTTATTAGCTGATACAGTACCATCTGATCCTAAACCATAGAATAGACATTCTGTATAGTCACCTGTTACATTAAATTCTTCAGTTGGTAATGATAAATGAGTAACATCATCAACAATACCAATAGTAAAACTATTGAATGGATTATCAGAATTCAAATGATCATAAACAGCTTTAATTTGAGCAGGATTTGTATCTTTAGAACCCATACCATAACGTCCACCAATTAAAACATCCGCATCTTTTACAACACTGCATACATCTAAGTATAATGGTTCACCAGCAGATCCTGGTTCTTTTGTACGATCTAATACCGCAATTTTCTTAGCTGAAGCAGGTAATACTTTTAACAAGTATTTTGCTGAGAATGGACGATATAAATGAACTTTAACTAAACCAACTTTTTCTCCAGATTTAGCCATTTCATCAATTGTATCTTTAATTGTTTCAGTAACAGAACCCATAGCGATAATAACTCTATCAGCATTTGGATCACCATAATAAGTAAATGGTGCATATTCTCTACCTGTTACTTCTGAAATTTTTTTCATGTAATCAGCAGCGATTTCTACAACTGCATCGATATGTTTATTTTGAGCTTCTCTACCTTGGAAGTAGATATCATCGTTTTCAGCTCCTCCACGTTCAATTGGATTTGTATGAGGATTTAAAGCATTTGCTTTAAATTTAGCTAAAGCTTCTTTATCTAATAAGCTTTCTAATACATCATAATCCATAACTTCTACTTTTTGAATTTCATGAGATGTTCTAAATCCATCAAAGAAGTGCATTACTGGAACAGACCCTTTAATTGCTGTTAAGTGAGCAACTCCCCCTAAATCCATTACTTCTTGTACTGAGTGTGAACAAATCATTGGAATACCTGTTTGACGACAAGCATACACGTCTTGATGATCCCCAAAGATATTAAGTGAACGAGTTGCTAAAGCACGTGCAGCAACATGGAATACACCTGGTAAATTTTCACCAACAATTTTATAAAGGTTTGGGATCATTAATAACAATCCTTGAGATGCAGTAAATGTAGTTGCTAGAGCACCACCTTGTAAAGCCCCATGAACTGCACCTGCAGCACCTGCTTCTGATTGCATTTCAATAACATTCACAGGAGACCCAAAGATATTCTTCATTCCATTTGCAGCCCATGCTTCAGCATGTTCAGCCATTGGAGATGAAGGTGTGATTGGATAGATACTTGCTACTTCAGAAAATGCATATGCAACATGAGCAGCAGCTTGGTTCCCATCCATTGACAAATATTTCTTAGCCATAATTAAAAAATTCCTCCTTTTGCTTCTATTATTATACTACTTTCCAAACATTTTGACTACACGAATTCATGAATTCGCTTACTATTTCTATCAAAAATAAAAAATAGGACCTTATAGTCCTACTAATTTTTACTTGTTATATACGCTGTCATTGCTCCAATAGCTATAAAAACTAAAGAAAAAAGATTGCTAAACTGTCCTATCGCTAATTGAATAGCCATCACCAAAGTAAGAGATTGACCCCAAAAAGCATAATATGTCAATATCGGTGTAAACAGCGTTCCAAGTAGATAGCATATCACTGAAATGATCCCAACTTTTTCGCTTCCATAACGCGCTATTTTTAAAACAATAAAACCTGTAAAATAACCTGTTAAAATATCAAAATATGAAAAGCTCCACCCTATTTGTAAACTAATAAAATCAAAAGCAATTGTTGAAAAAATAGCAATTACTGTGCCAACAACAAACATTTTTATATAATCACTTATTGATAAATGATAATCATTATTTTGATTAAAAAACTTTTTGGCCTCTTGTCTTTGTTTATATTCATTGTATTTTTCTTGTAAATTCATTATATCCCCCCCCTAATTTATTATTCTTTCTTTTTTTGAATCTATCTTTTCTAAAACAAACGTTGCAACAAATCCACCAATCATTCCGCCCAAATGACCCACTAAAGAAATCGAAGGAACAGCCACCGAAATAAAAAGCATCAATACAACACTAGAAACAATTTGTTTAAACAAATAGCTATACACATCACCATATAAAACTGATAGTGCTAAAAGCGAACCAATAAGTCCAAAAACAACACCGGAAATACCACCCATCACACTATTTGTACCAATATTAAATAATAAAAATAACAAATAAGAAAATAATGTTGTCGAAATCATCGAAACTACAATAACGATAATATATTTTTTCTCTTTTAATATTTTTTCCATTAACATTCCTAAATTATATAAAGAATAAACATTACAAAAAATATGCATTAAACCAAAATGAATAAAATTAGCTGTAATCAATCGGTAATATTCATGATAGTAATAAACATACAAAGGATTAAAACCTCCAACTTGTATCCCTTGCATAGCGGACATTGATAAACCATATTTTAACGAAGTATACAGATATGTAATAACATTCACAGCCATCAAAAAGTAAGTAATTTTATATATTTTATATTCTCGATTCATTCGTATCTCCTATAAATTCAAATATTGACATTTGATCAATATTAACTTCTTCTATATTTTCTTTTTTATTAAGTTCATAAATCATCTCAAAACTTGTATCTGAAACAATATTTTTTATATAAATCGGTACTGTTTTCATTTCTAGTAGTCTTTGATTTCCAAAACAATCATTATCAAGAACCAATGAAACAGTCCAATTATGATGCATATTATGCATGATTGTAAACCAAGTAGCACCACTATTTATTTTACTTGAAACAACAATTTGAAACATTGACAAAGCACATACATAACTATTTCTATCAATAGCATGAGTAACAGTAAATCTTTTAGCAGGATCAACAGCACTTAAAAAAACAACCTTCCCCATTCTAATACTCTTTTTATATTCTTGTATTTTATTTAGCATATTTTCACAAACAAAGCAAATTATTTGACTATGATGATGCAATCCATAATGAAAAGCCTCTTGATCAATTCCTTTACAATCATTAGAAATTAACCATTTATCTTCATTATTGAGCTTATCAACAAGTCGTTTAACATATCCTTTTTCTTTTTTAGAAACTGTTTGCAATCCCGTAATAGAAATACCTTCAAATTTCACCGGTAATGTTCCTGCAATAAATAAGCAAAGGGGTGCACTCTTTTTCATTTTCTTGATTAGATTTTGAGGATACTCTTCATCATATTTAGTAATAATACGAATTCCTTGTTGTTCATATTCATGCAATTTTTTTAAAAAAAACTGTATCGATTTCATTCGTCGCACAATTTTATATGCACTATATTCAGAAATATCTAATATGTCCATTAATTCATCACTATTTAACCCAAAAAGACTGCCGGGACCATTTAACCCATGAACTTTTAAATTTTTTTCAACTTCCAACCACTCGTCACTTGTTAAAGCAGCTTCATCATATGCATATAAATCACATGTACATAACATCGTTGCCAAACTATTTAAATTCAACATTATTTTTTCCATAATACTCACCTTTATGATTATTATAGACCAATCTTAACATAAAAAAAAGCTATGATGATATTTCATCATAGCAATCATTAAAAGACAACAACTAATAACATTTCAAATTATTCTTTTCCATAGACTGCATGTGGTAACCCAGCAGGCATTACAATTGATTCTCCTTCATGTAAAATATATTTTACACTATCGATTGTAATTTCTCCTTCACCATCCAAACAAGTCACAAAAGCATCTCCACCACTTTTATGAGAACTAATTTCTTCTCCTTTATCAAAAGAAAAAAAGTTACACTTAACGCTTCATTTTGTGCTAATGTTTTAGAAACAACTTGTCCTTTTTGATAAGCAACTTCTTATTTTAATTTTAATACTTTTTGTTTATCAATATTTTTTAAAATATTCTTTCCTCTAATAATAATATTTTACCATATTCCTATTTATTAGTCATGAGCTATGCTCTTTTTTATAAATTTAATTACTTCATCAAGCATTTCTTCACAAAAGAACATAGGTCCACCATGATCTGCCCCTTTCATACGATAAAAAATAACTTCTTTATTTTTATCTTTTAAAGCCTTATAAAGTTTAACACTTTGTTTAAACGCAACTAAACGATCCTTTGTTCCATGAGCAATTAAAATAGGTGGAATATTCCCATCTAAATATGCCATTGGATTCGTTTGACGTGCAATATCTAAATGTTCTAAAACATTTTTTCTTCCAATTAAATATCCCTCTGGACTATCGGGTTGTTGATGATTTTCTGTTGTTGGGAAGCCATCTTCCATCGTAATATCAACCACACCATAAAAATCAATAATAGCACGTACTTCATTAGAATATTCAGAATATAAATTACTGTTAAATAATGGTAATTTACTTGTAAGTCCACTTACTAAAGCTACATGTCCACCCGATGAATCACCAAATAAAAAAACATTTTGTTCATCAATAAAATATTCTTCGTGATGTTTTCTTAAAAAACGAATTGCTGTTTTGGTATCTTCTATTTGTGCTGGAAAAGGCACTAAATCACTTTCACGATATTGTACAATAGCTACAACAAAACCTTGTTTACATAAATAATTAAGTTGTCCTACATGTTGATAAACATTTTGTTTATGCCAAGCAGACCCTTGAACATAGACAATTAGTGGATATTTTTCATTTTCCATCACCCTTTTACGAGGTACTAATATTTGTAAAACACGACTGATTCCATCAATATTCATATATTCAACATCCGGAATATACATAGTATCCATTTCTTGATCAGATATGATACGTGTTTGCATTCCCTCAATAAAAGTTTCATCTTCTATCATTTCTTCATACGTCATTTTATCATCTCCTAATTTTTATTATTTCACTAAAAAAAGAAAACTTCAATAATTGAATTTCACACAAATAAAAAGAGAGTAGTTTTCACTACCCTCCTTATAAACTATTTACCCATTTTTTCTTTAACAGCAGCTTGAGCAGCAGCTAAACGTGCTAATGGTACACGGTATGGAGAACATGAAACATAAGTTAAACCAATTCTATGACAGAATTCAACAGTTCTAGGATCTCCACCATGTTCACCACAGATACCTAATTTAATATCTGGATGAACTGGTTTAGCTTTATTAATAGCAATTTGCATTAATTGTCCAACACCATTTTCATCAATGTGAGCAAATGGATCAGATTCAAAGATGTTCTTAGTATAATATTCATTTAAGAATTTAGCAGCATCATCACGAGAGAATCCATAAGTCATTTGAGTTAAGTCATTTGTACCAAATGAGAAGAATTCAGCTTCTTTTGCGATTTCATCTGCAGTTAATGCAGCACGAGGAATTTCAATCATTGTACCAACTTTATATGGTAATTCAACACCTGCTTCTTCGATAATTGCATCAGCCGTTTTACATACGACATCTTTAACATATTTTAATTCTTTAATATCTCCAACTAATGGAATCATAATTTCAGGAACAACGTTTTGTCCTTCTTTATTAACAGCAATTGCAGCTTCAATAACAGCTCTTGTTTGCATTTCAGCAATTTCTGGATAAGTTACTGCTAAACGGCATCCACGATGACCCATCATTGGGTTGAATTCTTTTAATGATTCAACACGTGCTTTTAACGCATCAAATGTCATACCTAAACTTTCAGCTAAAGGTCTAATTTCTTCATCTGTATGAGGTAAGAATTCATGTAAAGGTGGATCCAAGAAACGAATTGTTACTGGATAGATTTCCATTGCTTTAAATAATTCTTTAAAGTCAGATCTTTGATATGGTAAGATTTTTTCTAATGCTTCTTTTCTTGCTTCTACTGTTTCAGCAGTAATCATACGTCTGAAGTTGAAAATTCTTTCTTCTTCGAAGAACATATGTTCTGTTCTACATAAACCAATACCTTCTGCCCCAAATTTACGAGCTTGTAAAGCATCTCTTGGAGTATCAGCATTTGTTCTAACTTTTAATGTACGTACATCATCAGCCCATGACATGAATGTTTCAAAGTCACCACTGATTTCAGGTTCTACAGTTTTGATTCTTTCACCATAAACATTACCTGTACTTCCATCTAATGACATATAGTCACCTTCATGATATTTTTTACCATCTGGTGTCATTAATACTTTAGCTTCTTCATCAACTCTTAAGCTTCCGCATCCACACACACAGCAAGTACCCATACCACGAGCAACTACAGCTGCATGTGATGTCATACCACCACGGATAGTTAAGATACCATGAGCAATATTCATACCTTCGATATCTTCTGGTGAAGTTTCAAGACGAACTAATAAGATATCTTGAACACCATTTTTATGAGCTTCAATAACATCTTCTGCAGTGAAATAAATACGTCCTGTTGCAGCACCTGGAGAAGCAGCTAATCCTGTAGCTACAACTTGAGCACATTTCAATGAAGTTTCTTCAAAGTTTGGATGTAATAATTGATCTAATTGTCTTGGTTCTACTTTTAATAAGGCTTGTTCTTTAGTAATCATTCCTTCATTTACTAAATCAACTGCAATTTTTAAAGCAGCTTGTGCAGTTCTTTTACCATTACGAGTTTGTAACATGAACAATTTACCATTTTCAATAGTAAATTCCATATCTTGCATATCTCTATAATGTTCTTCAAGAATGTCACATACTTTACAGAATTGTTCATAGCATTCTGGCATAACATCATTTAATGTTGCAATTGGTTGAGGTGTACGAATACCAGCAACAACGTCTTCACCTTGTGCATTCATTAAGTATTCACCGAATAATTTCTTTTCACCAGTTGCAGGGTTACGAGTGAAGGCAACACCTGTACCAGAAGTATCTCCTGTATTACCATAAACCATTTGTTGAACGTTTACAGCAGTTCCCCATGAACCAGGAATATCATTTAAACGTCTATAAGTGATTGCACGGTCATTGTTCCATGAACGGAATACAGCTTTGATAGCTTCCATTAATTGAACTTTTGGATCTTGTGGGAATTCAACTCCCGCATGTTTTTTGTATTCTTCTTTATAAATAGCAACAACTTCTTTTAAATCTTCAGCAGTTAAATCTGTATCAAATTCAACTCCTTTTTCTTCTTTGATATCATCAAATTTTCTTTCAAATGAGCTTTTTGGGAATCCCATAACAACATCTGCGAACATTTGAATGAATCTTCTATAACTATCATATACGAATCTTTCATTATTTGTAATTTTAGTAAACCCAGTAGCTACTTCATCATTTAAACCTAAGTTTAAAACAGTATCCATCATACCTGGCATTGATTCTCTTGCTCCAGAACGAACAGATACTAACAATGGATTTGTTGGATCTCCTAATTTTTTTCCAGTTTCAGCTTCTAATTCAGCTAATTTATTATCAATTTGCGCACAAATTTCAGGTGAAATTTGTTTTCCATCTTCATAATAAGCAGTACAAGCTTCTGTCGATACAGTAAATCCTTGTGGAACAGGTAAACCAATGCTTGTCATTTCAGCTAAGTTTGCACCTTTACCTCCAAGGATGACTCTCATATCTTTATTTCCTTCTTTGAATGAGTAAACATATTGTTTCATTTCAATCAATCCTCCTAATTAATCAACTAATATAATTATACACATGATAGCCCTTACATTCAAGTGTAAATTGATACCGCTTTCATAATTTTTGTTAATTATGTTGATTCTATCGCCTTTAATTTTTTAAAAAAAAATTGAACAAGAAACAGCCTAACGGCTATTTGCTTGCTCTATTTCTACTTTTCGTCCATTTAATTTTTCTTTTTGACAATGTCTCATCACTTTTTTTACAGCTTTATCATTAATATTTACAAACGTAAACTTTCTTTTAATATCAATTCCTTGAATATCACTTTCTCTAATATTTGCCTTTGAGACCAAGAAATGAATAATATCTTTTTTCTTTGCTTTATCCATAGATCCTACCGTTAAAAATAAACGTGTATAACCTTCACTTGCACCTTTTTTACGTTTTGATGAAGATTCAAGTTTTTCTTTCGTATAAGGAAAACCAATCTGTTGATTTAAAGATAATTCTATTAAAGCTGCCGTTACATCTTTTAACATATGATTTTCAATTTGATTTACCAAATCTTTCATTGGTTTATGTTCTCCATGTAAAATCATATCTTCTAATTTATACATTAATTCTGTTACTTTATGTTGGTGAATTTGTGTTAATGTTGGTACTTCTAATTTTTCAATATGAGATTTTGTTTTTCTTTCAATCTCTTTTAAATAGCGTTCTTCTTTTCCTACAACAATTGTATAGGCTTTTCCTTCACGATTCGCACGACCTGTACGACCAATACGATGTACATAAAGATCTACTTCTTGAGGTAATTCATAATTGATAACATGGCTAATATTTTCTACATCAATCCCTCTAGCGGCAACATCTGTGGCAATTAAATAATGAATTGTTCCCTCTTTGAATTTCTTTAAAGTTCGCATACGATGATCTTGATTTAAATCACCGTGCATTGCTTCTACATTATAGTTAGCCTTTTGCATTTGTTCCGTTACTTCATCAACGCTTCTTTTAGTACGACAGAAAATAATTCCTGATTGTACCGTTTCACTATCAATAATACGGCATAATGTTTCAAAACGGTCTTTTTGTTTAACTTCAAAGTAATATTGTTTAACTGTGTTAGCTGTCACTGTTTTTTGTTTAACTTGAATATGCTTATAATCTGGTTTCATATAATTTTTCGCAATTTTTTTAATACCTTCTGGCATCGTTGCAGAAAATAGCATAGTTGTATGATCTGGATTTGTCTTAGAAATAATCGTTTCAATATCTTCTACAAATCCCATATTCAACATTTCATCAGCTTCATCTAAAACCACGTAAGAAACTTCATCTAGTTGAAGGACTTTACGTCTCATTAAATCCATCATTCTTCCCGGTGTTCCTACGACAATATCAACACCTTTTTTAATCGATTTAATTTGTTTTTCAATACCACTACCACCATATACACAAGCAAAACGTAAAGAACTGTATTTTCCAAGTTTTTTTAATTCTTCATGAATTTGCATGGTAAGTTCTCTTGTTGGTGATAAAATATACGCCTGTGGTTTCTTTTTTCTTTCTTTTAAATTTGTAAGTAAAATACTTGAAAACGCTAAGGTTTTTCCTGTTCCTGTTTGTGCTTGTCCAATGACATCATAGCCTTCCAAAATAACAGGGATAATATTTTCTTGAATAGGTGTTGGTTTTTCAAAACCTAATTCATTGATTGATTTTAATAATTCTTCACTTAATCCTAATTTTTCAAATTTGTTCATTCATTTTCTCCTCAAGTTTTTCGAGTATAACATAATTCATTTTAAATTGCAAAAAAAAGAATGCATTAACATACATTCTTTAAATCACCCTTTAAAAAACCTTGAATATTATCAACGACAAAATCAAACAAACGATTTCTTGCTTCTACTGTTGCCCATGCAATATGAGGTGTCATTAAAAGTTTTGAAGCATCATTAATTTGTAGTAAAGGACTCTCTTTTGCAAGTGGTTCTCTTTCAAAAACATCGAGTCCTGCCCCGGCAATTTCATTATTTTGTAAAGCTTCAACCAGTGCTTCTTCATCAACAATACCACCACGTCCTACATTAATTAAAATTGCTTCTTTTTTCATTAACTTAAATGATTCTTCACCAATTAATCCTTTAGTTTGTTCATTTAAAGGACAATGAATAGAAACAATATCACTTGTTTTTAATAATGTTTCTAAATCAACTGAGAGATAATCTTGCTTCGTATTTTTTCCACTTGTTGAATAATACTGAACTTGGCAGCCAAAAGCTTCAGCAATTTTTGCAACCGTACGTCCAATATTTCCCATACCAATAATACCCCATGTTTTTTCATGTAATTCATAAAAACGAGGTCCAATATAACTAAACATACCACTTTCACTATATTGACCACTTTGAACATAATGATGATAATAACTATTTTTATGTAAAAGTTCTAAAGCTAAAGCAAAAGTATGTTGCGCAACACTTAAAGAAGAATACCCTGCCACATTGCATACCGTAATACCACGACGATGACAATAACCTAAATCAACATTATTGACACCTGTTGCTGTAATACAAATAAGTTTTACTTTCGAAGCATATTGTAAGACTTCTTCGGTAAGTAAACATTTATTCGTAATAATGATATCTGCTTCTTTAATACGTTCAATGACTTCTTCTGGATTACTTTGTTTATAAATCGTTACTTGTCCAAATTGATTCAACTTAGAAAGATCAACATCATCTCCTAAACAAACACTATCTAAAAAGACAACGCTAGAACTCTTTTTTTTTAAAATATTTAAAATATCTTCATAAGATTTTCCTGAAAAGAATTTTCCTAAATTGATTGCTTCATTAATATCTAAAATAGAGCTTTCATGATAAATCCCTTTCATTTCATTATCTTCAAATTCAAAACTTAAATATTTATTTAAAAGACAAATTCCTAATGCTCTTGATGTCATTTCTTTATCTTTTTCAATTGTATCTAATATATTTTGAATAAAAGAAGCATCCTCTTGAACACATTTAGTAAGGGCTTCTTCTACTTCAATCCCTTCAAATAAATGATTTCTAAAACCATCATGATAAAGAAATGGTAAAACCACATCATAAACACTCATTGGAACATGCCCATACCCTTTTGTAAAGTTATATAGGATTGCAAGTCCTAAATTTTCATCTTTCATCTTATCTACTAACTTCATTTTGATCCTCCATAAATAATTTTATTTTTACACGATGTCTTTCTTGTTTTGTAAGATCATCATAGAATACAAAACAATACTTAAACACTTGATCTTTACGATTATATTTCAATAAATTATAACTTAAATAACTGCTTTTTCTTTCTCTGGTACCTCCTCCACAAGAAGAACCTCCTGCCATAATATACGTATTTCCTTTTTTTACAACACAAGGAATATGCTTGTGTCCATGGAAAATATAACGTACATGATGTTTTTCTAACCAATACATTACATCTTGAGCATCCACAAGGGCTTTTGTCGAGTCAGCAATTTTTCCCATGAATAGTTTTTCATTCCATTTTATTTTCAAAAAATCATCTTTTCTAAGTGGCATCAAATGATGGTGCATCATAGCAATCAAAGTATAATCCTCTAAATGATTAATAGATAATAACTCATCTTCAATTTCTTGTAAAAGTCTTTGCCCAACCATTCCCCTTGCTAGATTTCCTTGAGAAGTAGAATCTATTTTGATCACAATCATTTTAACATCCGGATAAACTTTAATATTTTCTCCTAGCAAATAAGCTACCACTTTTGTCTTTTGTTTTTTTAAAAGATTCAAGCCATAAACAATGACGTCATGATTTCCTAAAACAAACGTTACATCACTATGATATTTCCTTTTTAAACGATTCATAAAATGAGAGGCTGCATACATATTTTTACGATTAGGCGAATTCATTAGATCACCCGTAATCAAAAATTTAAGTTGATGATCATGAGGAAGCATATGATAAAGTTCATCTAGACTATCCTGTAATACAATAAGTCCATTGTCTGTTTTCTTTGTTCCTAAATGAAGATCGCTTAGTTGTATAAAATATTGATCTTCATTTGTTTGACATTTCTTTTCAAAAATCTTATTTGTTTCTATTAGTCTAAAACATTCTTTTACTTCCTCTATGTTTTTTACAGGATAAAAAACACTTTGCTCTCCTTTAAATATAAAAACACCCGGCCAACGATCTATTTGATAAAGAGCATTTAAAAACAGATGAAAAGGTCCATATAAAGAGATATCTTCTTTCAATGCCTTTTTTATACGAAAAACGCGCATCAAATCATGATTATAACTATTATCAAAATTTTCAAAGAATTGCTGATCGATTCCCAATAATAAAATGACTTGATATTTTTCTTTTTCCTTTGCTATATATTTATGAAAATCATGTGCATAACTTGTTTTAAAAGCCGTATCATAGGTTTCAAAGTTTTTACTTCTAAAAAGTAACTCACATTCATTTTTTTGAATTTGATGTACAAATGGAAATTTTATATTTTGTTTTGTTAACCAATTTTTAAATTCTACAAGTTGTTCATAACTTGCATACACATACCTAAATGACTTATTACCGTCTTTAAAAATAAAATTAAAATAGAGATTCATCAAATCATATTCATTCATGTGTGTCACCTCCCACATATTATACACAAAAAAAAGCCTAACGAATAGGCTTTTAGAATTTTAAATTTCTTGGAGTTCTTGGGAATGGTTCAACATCTCTAATATTTTGCATACCTGTTAAATACATTAAGAAACGATCGAATCCTAAACCAAATCCAGCATGTTTACATCCACCAAAACGACGTAGATCCATGTACCATTGTAATCCTTCTTTGGCCATTCCTTTTTCATCCATAATTTTTTCTAAGACATCATATCTTTCTTCACGTTGTGATCCACCAACAAGTTCACCAATTCCTGGAACAAGTAAATCACAAGCAGCTACTGTTTTACCATCATCATTTAAACGCATATAAAATGCTTTGATTTCTTTAGGGTAATCTGTTAAAAATACTGGTCCACCAACAATTTTTTCACAGATATAACGTTCGTGTTCTGAATTTAAATCCATACCCCATTCTACTTTATTTTCAAATTTAACATCTGCTTTTAATAAATAATCGATTGCTTCTGTATAAGTCATACGTTTAAAATCACTATCTCTAACTGCTTTGATACGTTTGATACATTCTTTATCAATCATGCTTTCAAAGAATTTCATTTCTTCTGGTGCATTATCTAAGACATAATCAATAC
>OICS01000484.1_pt1 | contig 14262 bp, 13 predicted proteins | sample 1581341 | NCBI WGS metagenome assembly OICS01 (sample SAMEA3882550, study PRJEB24775) | human gut metagenome | biome: human-associated habitat; feature: intestine environment; material: feces | place: Netherlands | collected 2009/2010
ATTACACTCTGCGATTCCAGCGTTAAAGAAACGATCTGGAAATGCCTCAGCAAATGTAGCTGACATTGTTGCGTGTGCAAGGTCTGCATCTAATGCAACGATCTTATCGTTCTTCTGTCCTAATTTAACTAATGCTTCTCCGTAAGCAACTCTTAATGATTTTCCCATCTTCTTACGCCTCCAATTCTTTCATAGCTGTCTCGAACTCTTCTGGTTTCAACGGTCTTCCGTGCCATCCCACCTGGTTCTCCATGAAGGATACACCTTTACCTTTGATCGTCTTCATAATGATCGCTGTTGGTTTTCCTTTGCATTCTTTTGCCTGTTTGAACGCATCAGCGATCTGATCAAAGTCGTGACCATCAATTTCAACCACATTAAAGTTAAATGCTTCGAATTTAGCTCCGATCGGATATGGAGAGTTTACTTCATCAATTGGTCCATCAATCTGTAATCCGTTGTTATCAACGATAACTACTAAATTGTCAAGTTTTCTGGATCCTGCAAACATTGCAGCTTCCCATACCTGTCCTTCCTGGATCTCACCGTCTCCGAGAAGTGTGTATACTCTGTAATCATCATTTGAAAGCTTAGCAGAAATAGCCATTCCTACTGCAGCTGAGATGCCCTGTCCAAGAGATCCACTTGACATATCAACACCTGGGATGTGTTTCATATCCGGATGTCCCTGAAGGTATGATCCAACTTTACGAAGAGTTGTCAGATCTTCAACCGGGAAGAATCCTCTGTGTGCCAATGTTGAATAATATCCTGGTGCTGTGTGTCCTTTTGATAATACAAAACGGTCACGGTCTGCTTTCTTAGGATCCTTAGGATCAATATTCATCTCTTCAAAATACAGATATGTATAAATGTCTGCTGCTGACAGTGATCCACCCGGATGTCCGGATTTTGCACTGTGAACTGCAGTAACGATGCCCTTGCGGACTTCGTTGGCTGTCTTCATAAGCTCTAATTTGTTCATGTTGTTCCTCCTGAATCATTTATATGATAGCTTTACTTATTCTTATTCTCCGAATACTGCTTTGTAATCAGCCTGGAATTTCTCGATTCCTGCATCTGTTAATGGATGATGTGTCATCTGCTCGATTACTTTGTAAGGTACAGTTGCGATATCAGCACCTGCTAATGCACAGTCTGTTACGTGGATTGGGTTACGTACGCTTGCCGCGATGATCTCTGTATCGATTCCTGCAACTTCGAAGATCTGTGCGATCTCTGAGATTAAGTCTACTCCTCTTGTAGAGATATCGTCCAGACGTCCAAGGAATGGTGATACATATGTAGCGCCGGCTCTTGCTGCAAGAAGTGCCTGGTTCGCATTGAAGATCAGTGTTACGTTTGTCTTGATTCCTTCAGCTGCAAGAACTTTTACTGCTTTTAATCCTTCTACTGTCATAGGGATCTTAACTACCATGTTAGGATGGATCTTAGCGATCTCTCTTCCTTCAGCGATCATGCCTTCAGCATCTGTTGTTGTTGCCTTTACTTCTCCACTGATTGGTCCGTCTACGATAGAAGCGATCTCAGCAATAACTTCTTCGAATACTTTACCTTCTTTTGCGATCAGAGATGGGTTTGTTGTTACTCCACAGATAACTCCCATGTCATTTGCTTTCTTAATATCTTCTACGTTCGCTGTGTCAATGAAAAATTTCATGTTATTCTTCCTCCTTAAAACCGGTGAAATCTGTTCACCATTCTCTTGTTATCGTTTGGTTGAATTATACTCTATTTAAGGAGCTCTGGTCAATAGCTTTGATTTTTTATTAGTAATTTTTTCTGTTAATATTATAAAATTATTAATTGAATTTCACATATTTTTTGTAGAAATGTTAACGATATTTTTTTAATTTTTTCATTTCATTAACGATTTTCACGCATTTTATGGGATTATTTAAATTTAACATGCATTTTTATTTTGTAAAATCTCGAATTTATTAATAATAATTTTCGCAAAAGAATTAATTTTTCTTTTTTCGGGCATTTTTCGCATACGTTGTCGTCCCCCGGACGATTAATTGCGGCTCATACTCCACATGATATGTACTGATCGGAACCGCACCTGTATTCGTCGAATGATGTGTGGCTATCTTCTTCATTATGATATCACATGCATCTCTTCCTTTGAAAGTCACAAAATGTTCGATGGTCGTCAGATTCATGTTATGCATTCTTGCAAACAAGGTGTTGTCACACCCCATCACGGACACATCGGTCGGCACCTTTATCTTTGCTTCATGAAGTGCATCCATGATTCCAAATGCGATCATATCATTCAGTCCGACGATTGCTGTCACATCCGTCGTTTCCTTCAACAATTCTTTCGTCAGCTCATACCCGATCTTGTACTCCGAATCAATATGCGCCACATCCAGATCAATTTCTTCTTTTGCCGCTTTTATGATCACCTGGTCACGCAGTCCGACTTTCTCATATTCTTTCAGGAAGCCCTCTACCCGCTTCGAACGCTGCTTCTGCCTTGCCGTAAGCGGCGGTGCTATATATGCAACTTTCCTGTGTCCCAGTTCCAGCAGATGTTTCGCCATGACTCTTCCAAGCTTGGAATTGTCAAGTTCCACCGCATCTACATTCATCTTTTCATTCTGGTTATTGACGATCGCAACCGGTATCTGTTCTGCAATTTCTCCCACAAGTTCCATAAAGCAATGGCTCGGATTACAGGTATAGATAATTCCAAGCGGTCTTAACTGCCACATCATTTTCAGATAGCGCTCTTCCATCCTGAGATCTCTCTGCGTATTGCATACAAAAAGGCCGAAACCTTTTTCTTTCGCATGTGCCTCAATCCCCTGAAGCAGCATAACATAATACGGATTCGTCAGGTTTGGGCAGAATACAACAAGAAGCTTCTCCCGTTTTGTTCCTTTTCTCGTTTTCCGCTTCGGCGGGACATATCCCAGTTCTTTTGCCGCATTTTCCACTCTTTCCACAGTATCTTTTGCAAATGATACATCGTACTTTTTGTTCAGGATCATGGAAACTGTGGACTGTGATACCCCGGCAGCATGTGCAATATCCGTTGATGTAACCTTTTTCTTCATTTATCTCACCTCCAATGCCGACCGTCAAAACTCTGCTGAACCTGACAGCTCATTACGATTGCTTTGGCAACTGGCTGCTTTTTCAAACGCATGATAAGTAAAAAAGGGGACAGGGCTACAGCTCTGTCTTTCCTTCAAGTGCCCGTAGAAGTGTCACTTCATCGATATACTCCAGATCTCCTCCAACCGGAACACCACTTGCAATCCTGCTCACCTTAATTCCCGTCGGTTTGATCAGCTTACTGATATACATTGCTGTCGTCTCACCTTCCAGGCTTGAGTTCGTGGCAATAATCACTTCTTTCACATCTCCCTGCAGACGTTCGATAAGTTCCTTCAGTTTGATATCTTCCGGACCGATACCAAGCATCGGAGAGATTGCTCCGTGAAGCACGTGGTATACACCGTTATATTTTCCGGTCTTTTCGTATGCCGCAAGGTCTCTCGTATTCTCCACTACCATGATCGTCTGGTGATCACGATTACTGTTGCTGCAGATCGGACACAGTTCCTGATCCGTCAGTGTATAACATTCTTTGCAATATTTTATGTTCTCTCTGGCTTCCACCATTGTAGAAGCCAGTCTCTTTACATCATCAACCGGCATATGGATCAGATGAAATGCAAGTCTTGCCGCAGATTTTGCTCCGATTCCCGGAAGACATGACAGTTCCTCGATCAGTTTGCTCATCTGATTACTGTAATAATCCATAGTTTTTAACTCCCTGTAAGAATAATTCTCCCGGAACTTTCTCCTGGAATTTCTCCTAGAATAATCCCGGCATTCCGCCGCCCATGCCGCCGGTGAACTTAGACATTGCAGAAGTTGTCTCTGCGTCTACTTTCTCCAATGCTTCGTTGACTGCTGCCACAAGCAGATCTTCCAGCATCTCTACATCATCCGGATCTACAACTTCTTCATCCAGTTTTACTTTTAAGATCTTCTTGCTTCCGGAAACAGTAACTTCAACAGCACCGCCGCCTGCAGTTGCACTGAATTCTTTTGTCTCCATTTCCTTTGCCTGTTCTTCCATCTGACGCTGCATCTTCTGTGCCTGTTTCATCAGATTTGCCATATTTCCCGGCATTCCGCCGCCTGGGAATCCACCTCTTTTTGCCATGATAATATCCTCCTATTCGTCTTCTACAGTAATTTCCATATTAATCAGATTCTCCAGATCCACAAAATTATCTTCGAATCTGCGTCCCGCCTCCATCTGGCGGACGTCTATCTCTACTTTTTTGCCAATCTTCTGCTCGATCAGTGACTGGATCTCTTCTTTATGTTCCGGTGTTGCCACCGCGCTTGCGCTCAGTTCATCCGGCAGTACGATCAGAAGCCTGTTGCCTTCTCCTGCACTCAGTCTTGCTTTTTTCAGATAGGTTCTGAGCATCGGGGAAGCCTCATTGATGATCATCCGGAAATCTTTTGCCACCGCTTTCACATCTTCGTTCAATGCCTGCGGAAGTTCCGGCTTTGGCTTCGGTTCTCCCGCCTCTTTTGCATCCGATGCATATACGATGCGTTCTCTGACCGGTGCTTCCCACGCCCCCTCTTCGAGCTGCTTCTCGATCGCACGGATGCGGTCCAGTAATGCATCTTTGTTCTGATCCATCGCCGGACGGCACAATTTGATCAGTGTCACTTCCAGAAGTACCCTCTTCTGGGTCGCATATTTTAACTGGTTCGTCAGATCTGAGAAAATTCGGATGTAACGGATCAGCGTATCGCTGTCGATCATCTGTGCTTCTTCTTTTAAAAGTGCAAGATTTTCAGACGACACATCCAGTACATCTTCCATATTATCCGAACTCTTCACCAGAAGGAGATTTCGCAGATACCATGTGAAATCTGCCGCAAGCTGGGACAGTTCTCTTCCCTGCATCACCAGCTCATCGACCGTTTCGATCACCTGATGCACATCCATCGCAAGCAGCTGTCTTAAAAGCCGGCTGAACACTTCCGTATCCACCGCTCCCAGCACTTCCAGTACATGATCATATGTCAGTGTCTCATTCATATAGAATGCGGCACACTGATCCAGAAGACTTAATGAATCTCGCATGGAACCGTCCGCCATCTTCGCAATATAACGGACCGCCTTATCTTCTACGTCCCATCCTTCTTTATCAATCAGTTCCCGCAGTCTTGCTGCGATCGTTTCAATGGAAATTCTCTTAAAATCATATCGCTGACAACGGCTTAAGATCGTAATCGGGATCTTGTGTGCCTCCGTTGTCGCAAGAATAAATATAACATATTCCGGCGGTTCTTCCAATGTTTTTAACAATGCATTGAACGCACCGATCGACAGCATATGCACCTCGTCGATGATATATACTTTATATTTTCCTTCTGTCGGACGGTATGTGACTTCTTCACGGATCTCTCGGATATTATCCACACCATTATTCGATGCCGCATCGATCTCGATCACGTTCATCGATGTACCCGCTGCGATCGACTTGCACATTGCGCACTCCCCGCACGGACTTCCGTCTACCGGATGTTCGCAGTTGACTGCTTTCGCAAATATTTTTGCAACCGTCGTCTTACCGGTTCCTCTTGTCCCGCAGAACAGATATGCATGTCCGATACGGTCTGCATTGATCTGGTTCTTAAGCGTCCGGACGATCGCATCCTGTCCTTTTACATCTTCGAATTCATCCGGACGGAATTTACGGTATAATGCCGTATATGACATTCTTTACACTCCTTGTCTAAATGCAGATCCTGCTTAACCTGTGTATCTTATTCATCACCAAAGCTGATACCGATGGTTTTTGCTTCTTTAATGATCGATGCCTTTGGATCTACATATTTTAATTTTCCGGCAACTTCTGACAATGGTACACGGATAATCTCCTGATTCTTTGTTCCTACCATACATCCAAAATCACCTTCCAGAATTGCTCTCGCAGCTTCTGCACCAAGTCTTGTTGCAAGCACACGGTCATATGCACACGGAGAGCCGCCTCGCTGTGTATGTCCAGGCACAGTAATTCTTACTTCTTTATCTGTTTTTTCCTGAATCTTCTCAGCAAGTTCATATGCAACAGAAGGGTATTTCTTCTTTGCTTTTTTCTCTTTTAATTCCTTCTTTGAAAGCGCTGCATCTTCTTTTGAAATCGCACCTTCTGCAACAGCAATAATTGTGAATCTCTTTCCTGCTTTGCCGCGCTTTTCAATTGCTTCAACTACTGAATTGATGTCATATGGCATCTCCGGAAGCAGAATAATATCGGCACCGCCGGCAATTCCTGCATGAAGTGTTACCCATCCTACTTTGTGCCCCATTACTTCCACGATAAATACACGGCTGTGAGACGTTGCTGTTGTATGGATCCTGTCAATTGTATCTGTTGCAATGTCTACCGCACTCTGGAATCCGAATGTCATGTCCGTTCCCCAGAGATCGTTATCAATCGTCTTCGGAAGTGTTACCACATTAAGTCCTTCTTCTCTCAGCATATTGGCTGATTTGTGTGTTCCATTTCCCCCAAGGATTACCAGGCAGTCCAGATTCAGCTTGTGGTAAGTGTGTTTCATTGCCTCTACTTTGTCAATTCCGTCCTTATCCGGTACTCTCATTAACTTGAACGGTTGTCTGGATGTTCCCAGAATCGTTCCACCAAGTGTCAGAATCCCCGAAAAGTCTTTTGACGTAAGCATCTTAAAGTTCGAATAGATCAAACCTTTATATCCATCTTGAAATCCATAAATCTCTACATCATCTCGTTTCGAAAAAAGCCCCTTTACGACGCCTCTCATCGCTGCATTCAGTGCCTGACAGTCGCCGCCGCTTGTAAGCATTCCTATTCTTAACATATGTCTGCTCCTTTCTATGTTGCCTGTGTATAACTTTATCATTACTATGAACCATAATAGTTTATCCACATTCTGTATACAATACCAGTAAAATTATAACTTATTTTTATGGTGGAGACAATAAGGGACAAAGGATTTTTCATTTGCGGCAATCCTATTGACAAAAATTCCCCTGTCTCTTTTTCCAAAACGTGCTATAATACATGTGGAAAATTTGTTTAGAAAGCAGGTAGTATTGTGGATAAGTTAGATATAAAATTGTGGACACTTGCGTCCAAAGGCCAGATCGTTCCTGACCGTTCATTACTGAAGACACCGGAACAGATTGAAATGATCAAAAAAAGTGCAGAACTGAACACCGCAGTTCTCGACCATGTAGCAGCTCATATTCATGCAGGAATGAGCACTGCCGAAATTGACAAACTTGTATATGATTTCACAACAGAGCACGGAGGAATCCCGGCGCCTCTGAATTATGAGGGATTCCCGAAGAGCGTATGTACTTCCATCAACAACGTCATCTGCCACGGTATCCCAAGTGAAAATGAGATTCTAATCGATGGAGATATCATCAACGTAGATGTGTCTACGATTTTAAACGGATATTTCTCTGATGCATCCCGTATGTTCACGATCGGTGACGTATCACCGGAAGCCGAACGTATTGTCCGTGTTACAAAAGAATGCGTAGAGCTTGGACTTAAAGCAGCAAAACCTTGGGGACATCTTGGAGACATTGCTTATGCGATCAATTCACATGCACAGGAAAATGGATATTCTGTCGTAGAGGAGATCGGCGGCCATGGAATCGGTCTGGAATTCCACGAAGATCCATTCGTAAGTTATGTTACTCCGAAGGGCAGTGAGATGGTTCTGGTTCCTGGTATGATGTTCACGATCGAGCCGATGATCAATCAGGGTTCTCCGGAATTCTATGTAGATGAAGACAACGGATGGACCGTTTATACGGATGACGACGGTCTTTCTGCTCAGATTGAATATATGGTTCTTATTAAAGAAGATGGTGTAGAAGTTCTTACAAAATAATATAATTTTGCATTATCGAAACCAGATCTCACATTATTATGTTTGTATAAAAACGTAAAAAAAGATTACCGGAAAACGCACTACATTTTCCGGTAATCTTTTTATTTTCTTTATTTCACTATTAGTCTGTTTGTATCTTCTTTACAAAATTCACTATTAGCCGGTCCATACCCATTCTACAAAATATACAGCCAGTCATGATCCTCTTCATTTCTCATTCCCAGTACAAGTGCCGAATGTGGTCCCATGTTCGCAACCACTTCTCCGTCTTCTACCAGATACTCTTCGTACTCTGTTGTATATCCATCTTTGTAAGAATATAGCAGACGTTTCATGCGGCATTTTATCGGAATCTCTGCTTCCCATACAGGAACTTTTACTTCCGCACGTTCGCTGCGGTTATTGATCACAACAATGATCCGGTCATGCCCTTTAAATCTCGCATAAGACAGGATATTTTCCTCTCCGCCAAGGATCTTCAACGAACCGGTCTTAAGTGCCGGATGCTCTTTGTGGATGCGGATTGCTTCTTTGTGGAATGCGATCAGTTCCTGATCTTCATGTCCCCACGGATAGGTTCTTCTGTTATCCGGATCTGTAAATCCACAGACACCAGCCTCATCACCATAATATACCGTCGGAGCTCCGACCCAGGTCATCTGCATAACAACCGCTTCACGCATAACCGCTTTATTCACATACTCGTTCGCAGCTTCCGGTCCCAGATGTTCCACACGGCCAACCATGTGATTCGTTCTCGTTAAGAATCTGGAATGATCATGGTTGGAAAGCTCATTCATCGCCACCTGAAGTGACGGAGTCAGCATGTTCGACATGTGATGTGCCATCGAACCGATAAAGTTATCGATGTTACCAAGGAGCTCTTCTCTCGCCTCATCACTATGCTTTTCCATTCCGGTCAGGAACCATGTAACCGGCTCCATGAACGCATCATAGTTCATAACGGTATCCCACTAATCCCCCTTAAGCCAGTCACTCGGATCGCCGTAATGTTCGGCAAGGATCAGTGCATTCGGATTTGCATCTTTCACGGCTCTTCGGAATTTCTGCCAGAACTCGTGATTGTATTCATTGCTGCGTCCCAGGTCTGCTGCCACATCCAGACGCCATCCATCTACATTATACGGCGGCGATACCCATTTCCGTCCGATATATAAGATATAATTTTCCAGTTTTACAGAATCTTCGTAATTCAGTTTCGGCAGAGTATCATGTCCCCACCAGCCATCGTAATTGCCATTATACGGCCAGTTCTCCGGTCCTTCTTTGAAGAAACGGAAGTAGCTTCTGTACGGACTGTCTGCCGATACATAAGCACCCGGTTCATAATCCTCTTCACCTTCGTAAATTCTCTCACGGTCCATCCATTTATTGAATGAACCACAGTGGTTGAACACGCCGTCCAGAATCACTTTCATTCCACGGCGATGTAATTCCTCCACCAGTTTAATGAACAACTCATTACTTGCTTCCAGGTTCTTAAATCCTGTCGTGCGTTTTTTATACTTCGTTGCCTGACTATTGTCCGTCACACCATTCGGAAGCACCTCGCCTCCGTCATCTACGATCTTTCCATAATGCGGATCGATATAATCATAATCCTGGATATCATATTTGTGGTTGGACGGTGACACAAATAACGGATTAAAATATACGACTTCTACGCCCAGGTCCTGCAGATAATCAAGCTTATCCATGACTCCCTGCAGATCCCCGCCGTAGAATTCTCTTACACCCATGTTCGCCGGATATTTATCCCAGTTCGTTACTCTCCGGGAATAATCTCCGATATAGTAATACTCATTCGTCTCTACATCATTTGACTTATCTCCGTTATAAAAGCGGTCTGTAAATATCTGATACATAACCGCTCCCTTTGCCCAGTCCGGTGTGGAAAATCCGGGTACTACAACAAAATTATAGTACTCCAGGATCTCGCGAGAGATTCCACATCGTCCATAATAATATTTTTCTGTCCCAGACTGCACTTCGAAACAATATCTGAACGGCTCTTCCCCCAGACGTGTCTCGAACGTATAATAATCAAACTCTCCCTGTGTGCATTCTTTTTCCATTACATATGTGTCAGCCGATGTCACAAGCCCTACTCTGTCTACATCATCCTTCGCCGTACGGAACCGGAATGTCACCAGTTCGCTTTCTTTCGGTTCAGGAGGATACACATATCCTTCTGTTCCATCACAAAATAAAGCCGTCTTATTCATATAACTAACACCTCTCTCATTTTTTGCTCTCGGAAAGGAGCACGCTTTCTTCTAGTCTTCTGATACATCTTCCGGGAACAGCGCTTCAAATTCTTCCCGGGAAATCTTTTCTTTTTCCAACAGAAGATCTGCGCATGCATGCAGAACATCATCATATTTTCTAATGATATGTCTTGCTCTGTCATAACATTCATCAATAATTCTCTTTACTTCCTGGTCGATCACAGTCGCCACGCCCTCTCCGTAGCCTCTTGCTGTGTGCGCCAGATCACGTCCGATGAACACCTCATTGTTGTCATCATCATAGTTAATAAGTCCGACTGCCTCTGACATACCGAACTTCGTAACCATGGATTTGGCCAGGCCCGTTGCCTGCTTGATATCCTGAGATGCACCGGTTGTAATATCATCAAATACTTCTTCTTCGGCTACACGTCCGCCAAGTGCTACCGTAATATCCTGAAGCATCTTTCCTTTTGTATTAAACATCTCATCCTTTTCCGGAAGCGGCATCGTATATCCGCCCGCACTTCCCGTCGGGATGATTGAAACACTGTATACAGGTCCCACATCCGGAAGCACATGGAACAAGATCGCATGCCCTGCTTCGTGGAATGCTGTGATTCTCTTCTCTTTTTCGGAAATAACGCGGCTCTTCTTCTCCGCACCGATTCCGACTTTGACAAATGCCTTTTTTATGTCTTCCTGTTTTAAGAATACTCTGTTATCCTTTGCAGCCAGAATTGCTGCTTCGTTCAAGAGATTTTCCAGATCAGCTCCGGTAAATCCTGCCGTTGTCTGCGCGATCTGCTGCAGATTGATCTCTTCGCTTAACGGTTTCCCCTTCGCATGTACCTTGAGGATCTCTTCACGGCCCTTAATATCCGGTCTTCCGACCATAACCTTACGGTCGAATCGTCCCGGACGTAAGATTGCAGGGTCAAGAATATCCACACGGTTTGTAGCCGCCATCACAATGATGCCTTCATTGACGCCGAATCCGTCCATCTCTACCAGCAACTGGTTCAGTGTCTGCTCACGCTCATCGTGTCCGCCGCCCATTCCGGTTCCACGGCGTCTTGCAACTGCATCGATCTCATCGATGAAAATGATACACGGTGCATTCTTCTTCGCTTCCTCGAACAAGTCTCTGACACGGGAAGCTCCGACACCAACGAACATTTCCACAAAGTCTGAACCGGAAATCGTAAAGAACGGAACTCCTGCTTCTCCGGCAACTGCTTTGGCAAGCAGCGTCTTACCGGTTCCCGGAGGGCCCACTAACAGTACACCTTTCGGGATTCTTGCTCCCACCTGGATATATTTCTTCGGAGACTTCAGGAAATCAACGATCTCCTCCAGTTCCTCTTTTTCTTCTTCCAGACCTGCCACCTGGGCAAATGTCACTTTCTTGTCACGGTCTGTGCTCAGTTTTGCACGGCTCTTTCCGAAATTCATTGCTTTCGAATTGGCCCCGCCGCCCTGACGGTTCATCAGACCAAAGATCAGGAACACTCCGACCAGTGTAAGGATAACCGGCAGAAATGTAGTTGCTGCCCAGCTGTCCTGTGGAATATCCGGCATGGTATAATCCACATTCTGCTCTTTCAGGTAATCCTGGATCTCATTTACATCGGAGACATACAGATATCTGACATTATCGGAACTGTCATCTCCCTTCAGCGTAATCTCCACGCGCCCCGTCGGAACGCTCTTGTTCTGATTCACTTCTACAGACTCGATCTTGTCGTTCTGAACCAGCTGTTGGAATTTCTTCCAGGAAATTTCTTTCTCTCGTTGATCGAACTGATTGGTAAACCACAGTGCTGCGAACAAAAATACGACAAACACGAGGAATACAACACCATTCAGCCCTCTCGCTTTCTTATTATTCAATTTTCAGGCTCCTTTCTTATGCCGCGCCTTATTTCACGCCCTCTACCACTCCGATGAATGGAAGATTTCTGTATCTCTGGGCGTAATCCAGTCCATATCCCACAACGAATTCGTCCGGGATATTGAATCCGACATAATCTACTTTTACATCTTTTACTTCTTTCCGGTTTATCCAGAAGCGTACAGAGCTTCATGCTCTTTGGATTTCTCTTAGATAAGATGTCCATCAGATAATATAATGTTCTTCCGGAGTCAATAATATCCTCCACGATCAGTACATTTTTTCCTTCCAGTGTCTCATCTAAGTCTTTTGCGATCTTAACAACACCGCTTGACTTCGTTCCGTCACCGTAGCTGCTGACACTCATAAAGTCCATTGATACCGGAACGGTGATTCTCTTCGCCAGTTCGCACATGAAGAATACGCCACCCTTCAATACACAGATCAGATGTACCTGCTTTCCGGCATAATCTTTGCTGATCTGTTCGCCAAGCTCTTTGATTCTCTTTGCAACATCCTCTTCAGGAACTAATACTTTTACTCTCTCTGCCATCTTCTTCTCCTCCGTTAAATTCTATTTCCAGAATTCTTCTGGTTTTATCTGTAATCTGATATGCCTGGTTCTGTCTGTATCCGATGATCCACAGGATGTGGCTGCCGTCTGCTGCCAGCCAGATCTTCTCCCTGTCTTCTCTCGGGACTTTCACATTGACAAAATACTTTTTCAGGCTCTGTGTACTGCCGTTTTTGTCAATCGTAATATAGTCTCCAGGCTGCTTATGTCTTATTTTTACAGTGCTCTTAATTATATCATAGTCAAACCATTTCGTGTAGGTTTTTTTAGGAAATACACTGGTTTGTGGTGTTCGTTCCAGTATGCGCATCTGTACCGGCGGCTTAGAATTTTCTCCGGATTTTTCTTTATCCTTCACTTTATGAAGCCAGATTCCTTCGTAACACCTTTCCCCGGTCATCTCATAAGGCAGCATAATCTTCCGTCCGGTCTGATGTTCCATCAGTTCTTCCACCAGTTTTACGTGGATCTGTTCAATATCTTTTTTGCGTCCTGCCGTTTCGCACAACAGTTCATGGATCAGAAACGTCCGGACAGTCTCATTTACACTTCGGAAACCCTCTTCCAGGATCACTACTCCATCTGCTTTATCTTGTTTGGGTTTTACGCAGTATTTTCTGCATTTTTCCACTTCCTCTTCCATAAATGCCCACACTGTCCGCATTTGCTCCATCGTATCTGCCATATGTGAAACAGCTCTTGGATTAATCTCTCGTTCCAGGTATGGGATCACATGATTTCTAAGACGATTCCTTGTATAATGGTCTTCCAGATTCGTCTCATCGGTACAATAGTCTATATTATTTTCTTTTAAATATTCTTCGATTTCCTGTCTTCTTACCCCCAGAAGCGGCCGGATATACTTTCCGTCAACCGGACTGATCCCGCCGATCCCTTTAAGACCACATCCACGGCTTAAATTCCACAGAAGTGTCTCCGCATTGTCATTCTGATGATGCGCCAGCGCAATCCTCGTTCCGTTTTTCCTGTGACAGACTTCTTCGAATATATGTCTTCTGACATTCCTTCCTGCCTCTTCGAGCGTCAGCTTCTGTTCTTTCGCATATCTTCCGACATCTTCATGAAAAGCCAGAAGTTCAACATCCAGCTTCTCACAAAGGGCTCTGACGTAATTCTCATCTGCATCCGCACTTTCTCCGCGAAGTCCGTGATGAATATGCACTACCGTCAACCCAAACCGCATTTCCTTTTGAAGTTTTACAAGCATGAAAAGAAGGCATACGGAGTCTGCACCTCCCGATACGCCTGCAATTACATGATCTTTTTCCTGCAGCATATGGTATTTTTTCACATATGCCCTCACCCGTTCATACATTCCGGTCTTCCTTTTTATCTGATTTGTTTTCATATTTTTTCGAAATATATAACTCTTTTATTTGTTTCGATATCATGATAAATATATATAATTTCATATAAATTATATATGTCTTTTTGACTATCTTTTTATATCTTCTTAAATGTCCGCAAAGCCTTATTTTATCGGCTCTACGGGCATTTTGCTTTTGTGGTAAACCTCACATATCTAGGTCTATCTTCTTATATTTTCGCTATCAAGCGTGGTT
>OICS01000489.1_pt1 | contig 14138 bp, 9 predicted proteins | sample 1581341 | NCBI WGS metagenome assembly OICS01 (sample SAMEA3882550, study PRJEB24775) | human gut metagenome | biome: human-associated habitat; feature: intestine environment; material: feces | place: Netherlands | collected 2009/2010
CATAAATTCTGTGCATCGCGAAGCGTGTTGCTGAGAACGGAGTGAACAGTAACAATAGAAAAAGGCTTGAGAAATCGGAGATTTCGGACGTATAATATAATAAGAAAAAAAACAATATAAGATACAGAGGAGAATTTATCATGAAATATCAGTCAGTAATGGATCTTCACACACATACCGTAGCCAGCGGACATGCATACTGCACACTTCGCGAGATGGCCAGGGCTGCTTCCGATAAAGGCCTTGAACTCCTGGGAATCACAGAGCATGCACCGAAAATGCCCGGAACCTGTCATAAGTTTTATTTCCAGAATATAAAGGTAGTACCCCGTGAAATGTACGGGATCCAGCTGCTTCTGGGTTCGGAGGTAAATATCCTGGATGCGGCGGGAACGGTAGATCTTGAGCAGAAAACCCTGGAGAAGCTGGACGTGGTCATTGCAAGTCTTCATGTTCCATGCATCAGACCAGGCAGCAGACAGGAGAATACGGAGGCCTATCTTAATGCTATGAAGAATCCGTGTGTCAATATCATCGGACATCCGGATGACGGAAGATACGAGGTTGACTATGAGGCGCTTGTACAGGGCGCAAGAGAATACGGTAAAGTCCTGGAGCTGAACAATCACTCCATGGACCCTGACTGTAACCGTGAGAATGCAGTGGAGAATGATACCATCATGCTGGAATACTGCAAAAAATATCGGGTACCTGTGGTTATGGACAGTGATGCCCATTTTGACCTTCTGATCGGGGAATTTGATCTTGCCAGAGACCTTCTGACTAAACTGGATTTTCCGGAAGAGCTGGTACTGAACCGTTCTGTGGATGCCGTGAAAAAGTATGTAAACCGGAAATTCTGAAAGATAGACGACTGTTCTGTATTAATTGACGGTAATACGAAAAATTTTCTGAAAAAAAGTTGTCAAAATTGAATAAAATACTTGAAATTTGCATGGAAATTTAGTAAAATGTGAACATATTAAGTAAGACAAACAGGGAGGTATTACATATGGACGTTTTCAGAACAGACCGAATCAGAAATGTAGTCCTATTAGGTCATGGTGGCGCAGGCAAAACAACACTGGCTGAGGCAATGGCTTATCTGGCAGGTATGACCAGCAGACTCGGACGTGTTGAGGATGGCAATACTGTCAGCGATTATGACAAGGAAGAAATAAAGAGACATTTTTCCATCACAACTTCTTTGATTCCGGTACCATGGGATAAGATGAAAGTAAATGTGCTGGATACACCTGGATATTTCGATTTTGTGGGAGAAGTAGAGGAAGCAGTCAGTGCCGCAGATGCAGCGATCATCGTTGTTTCCGGTAAGGCCGGTGTTCAGGTAGGAACACAGAAGGCATGGAATCTCTGCGAGAAATATAAACTTCCGCGTATGATCTTTGTTACAGATATGGATGTGGATGATGTCAGCTATCGTGAGGTTGTGGAAGAGCTGACAGAGCTGTATGGCAAGAGAATCGCTCCCCTTCATTTTCCGATCCGTGAGGACGGCAAGTTCGTAGGATATGTCAATGTTGTGAAACAGGCCGGAAGAAGATACATTGACAAGGCCGGCAAGGAAGAATGCCCGGTTCCTGATTACCTGACCGAATACCTGGAGAAATACCATGAAACTCTGATGGAGTCTGTTGCAGAGACCAGCGAAGAATTTATGGATCGTTATTTTGAGGGAGATACCTTCTCCGTAGCAGAGGTTTCCGCCGCTATTGCAACCAATGTACAGGATGGAAGTATTGTTCCGGTATGCATGGGATCACCGGTGAACCTTCGCGGTGTATCTAACCTTCTGGATGATATCTGCGGTTACTTCCCAAGCCCAAGCGGACGTTCCTGCAATGGTATCGCACAGAAGACTAACGAGATCTTTGAGGCCAATTATGACTTTGCCAAGGCAAAATCGGCCTATGTATTTAAGACCATCGCGGATCCGTTCCTTGGTAAATATTCTCTGATCAAGGTATGCTCCGGTGTGCTGAAATCCGATGATACACTTCTTAATGTAGAGAAAGGAACAGAGGAGCGTGTAAACAAGCTTTATGTCATGGAAGGTTCCAAACCGATCGAAGTTCCGGAGCTTTTTGCAGGGGATATCGGTGCCATTGCCAAGCTTGGCAGTGTACAGACCGGTGACAGCCTTGCAACCAAGGCGAATCCGATCCTTTATCCGAAGGCTGTACTTTCCACACCATATACATATAAGAGATTTAAGGCAGTGAAGAAGGGCGATGAGGATAAGATCGCACAGTCCCTTGCCAAGATGATGACAGAGGACAGAACTCTTAAGGTTGTCAATGACAGTGCTAACCGCCAGAGCCTGATCTATGGTATGGGCGATCAGCATCTGGATATCGTTGTCAGCAAGCTGAAAGAACGCTATAAAGTAGATGTGGAACTTTCCAAACCGAAGGTTCCGTTCCGTGAGACACTTCGCAAGAAGTCAGATGTAGAAGGCAAACATAAGAAACAGTCCGGCGGACACGGACAGTATGGTCATGTTAAGATGCGCTTTGAGCCATCCGGCGATCTGGAAACACCTTATGTATTTGAGCAGGTAGTTGTAGGTGGTGCAGTTCCGAAGAATTACTTCCCGGCTGTTGAGAAGGGACTTCAGGAATGTGTTCTCAAGGGACCTCTGGCTGCATATCCGGTTGTTGGTGTGAAGGCAACCCTTTACGATGGATCTTATCATCCGGTAGATTCTTCTGAGATGGCATTTAAGATGGCAACGATCCTTGCCTTCAAGAAGGGCTTTATGGAGGCTTCTCCTGTACTTCTTGAGCCGATCATCTCCATGAAGGTTACCGTTCCGGATAAATATACCGGTGATGTTATGGGTGATCTGAACAAGAGACGTGGCCGTGTTCTTGGAATGAATCCGGATCACGAAGGAAATACCATTATTGAGGCAGATGTTCCGCTGCTTGAGATTTATGGTTATTCCACAGTACTTCGTTCCATGACCGGTGGAAGCGGAGATTTCTCCTATGAGTTTGCACGCTATGAGCAGGCTCCTAATGATATCCAGGAGAAAGAAATCGCAGCACGTGCAAGTAAGGTCGACGGCGCTGACGAATAAACAGAGATATTTTTTGAGGGCAGAATAAAGAGTTGACAGGCTGCAGCATTTGCTGTAGCCTGTTTTTAGATGCATTCGTGAATAAGCAGTCAGAGAAACGAATTGTGCTCATACAGGTTATTGAAGTATGAGCAAAAAAGAAAAGAGAGAGGACAAAAAATGTTAGTATGTGATTATATCGTGGAACAGATTGACGGAGATTATGCACATTTGAAGCGTGTGGACCAGCCGGAGGAGGAACTGAAAGTAGTTGCCAGAGCATTACTTCCGGCAGAAATCTATGAGGGCTGTGAGCTTCATTATGAGCTGATGCAGTATTCAATGAAATGATAAGGCTGCAGGATATCGCGGATATGGCAGGTGTCAGTCGTACAACCGTATCCAATGTGATCAATGGAAATACAAAACGGGTTTCACAGAGCACCATTGACCGGATCACGGCGATCCTGAAGGAGCAGAATTATGTTCCCCACATGGGATCTGTGATGCTATCCGGACACGGCTCAAGGATCATTGGAGTGGTTCTTGGTTTTTCCTTCATTCATGGTATGCAGTCTCTGCAGGATTCTTTTGTGGGAGAGATCACCGGAACGCTGCAGGTCGAAGCAGAAAACAGAGGCTATTATATTATGCTCATTGGCGGTGAACGGATCGATAATGTGGTAGATATGGCATCCCGTTGGAATGTAGAGGGTCTTATCATTATAGGGTATAATGAAGAACAGTATCATCAGCTTTCCAGAAAGCTGAATAAAAAAATGGTATTGATCGATGCCTATCCGAAGGGTGGATATAGCTTTCAGAATGTAGGAGTGGATGATTATTCCGGCGGATATCAGATCGGGGAATATCTGTATTCCTGTGGATACCACCGGGCACTTTTTGTTGCGGAAACAGAGCAGGACAGTGATTATGCCAGATGGCTTGGATTCAAACAGGCTATGGAAAAAAATGGCGGTTTCTGCAGCCGCTCCCGCTATGTGGTGGTTCCCCAGGAACCCCGGCGCAGACTGAAAAAATATGAAGAGCTGCTGCCTCATTTTCTGGAGACAAAGGCACTGGCATTTTCTTCGGATTACACAGCTGTGGAGGCCATCAATTTTTTTACAGACAGGGGAATCCGGATTCCGGATCAGATTTCCATTACCGGCTTTGATGATAATTTTTATGCGCAGATCGTCAGGCCAAAGCTGACCACCATTCATCAGGATGTTCATCAGAAAGCAGTTCTGGCCTTGCGGAAGCTGCTTCTTATGGCAGAGGGAAAGGAACCTGCCGAAAAAAATGTAAAAAGCCCTGTCTGGCTTGTAAAGAGAGATTCTGTAAAAGAGTAGCAGGATCTCTTTTTTTATGTTGTGATGACTTTTCCTGGCACATCATCGAAATACGGTTGGAAATTATTTTTAGAGGCCAGTAGTGCTTTATTGTTAAAACTGCATAAAAAAAACAGAAAAGTTTGGCAGTAATTTAAGTTTCACGAGAAACTTATTGATTTTAAAGGTGGGATAGGATATGCTGATTTCAGAATCAACAGAAAAAGGAGGCAATTTACCATGAAAAAAAACTGGTGGAAAGAAAGCGTGGTATATCAGATCTACCCGAGAAGTTTTAAGGACAGCAACGGAGACGGAATTGGTGATATTCCCGGGATTATAGAAAAACTGGACTATCTGAAAGAACTGGGAGTAAATGTTCTCTGGATCTCACCCATGCTGGAATCTCCGCAGGATGACAATGGCTATGATATTTCCGATTACCGCAGGATCTATAAAGAATATGGAACCATGGAGGATTATGAAAAGCTTCTTGAAGAAGCGCATAAACGGGGCATTAAGATCCTCATGGATCTGGTCGTAAACCATACTTCCGATGAACACAACTGGTTTATTGAAAGCAGGAAATCCAAAGATAATCCTTACAGGGATTACTATATCTGGAGAGAGCCGGTGAATGGAAAAGAACCGAATAACTGGGGAAGTGCGTTCGGAGGACCTGCATGGGAGTATGATCCTCAGACAGAGATGTATTATCTTCACCTGTTTTCAAGAAAACAGCCGGATCTGAACTGGGAAAATGAAAAGGTTCGTCAGGAAGTTTACGATATGATGAATTTCTGGTGTGAAAAAGGAATCGACGGTTTCCGAATGGACGTGATCAGCATGATCTCCAAGGATCAGTCATATCCGGATGGAGAAATGAATGGAGGATTATACGGTGATTTTGGTCCTTACTGCGTCCATGGCCCGAGGGTCCATGAGTTTCTTCAGGAAATGAACAGAGAGGTTTTATCCCGATACGATGTGATGACAGTTGGAGAAACCTCCGGTGTGACTATCGAAGAGGCACAGAAATATGCAGGTGAGGACAGGAATGAGCTGAACATGGTGTTTCAGTTTGAGCATGTAGAGGACCAGGGATCAGACCATGGTAAATGGACTACCGAGAAATACGATTTCCAGGAATTTAAAAAGGTTATGATCAAATGGCAGGAAGAGCTTGCGGGAAAAGCATGGAACAGTCTGTTTCTTGGAAATCATGACCAGCCAAGAAGTGTTTCCAGATTTGGAAATGATAATCCGGCATACAGGGAAACTTCAGCCAAGATGCTGGCAACCTGTCTTCATATGATGCAGGGAACTCCTTATGTTTATCAGGGAGAAGAGCTTGGAATGACCAATGCTTATTTTACAGAGCTTAAGGATTATCGTGATATCGAGAGTATTCAGTATTTCCATGAATATACAGAAGCAGGTATTTATACACCGGAATATATGATGAAGTGCCTGATGCTGAGAGGACGTGACAATGCCAGAACACCAATGCAGTGGGAGGATTCTCATCAGGCCGGCTTTACGGAGGGAACGCCATGGATCAGGGTAAACTCTAATTATAAGGAGATCAATGCGAAGCAGCAGCTTTCAGATCCGAATTCTATTTTCCATTATTATCAGAAGCTGATCCGTTTAAGAAAAGAAAAACCGGTGATCGTTTACGGTGTTTTTGAGGCACTTTACAGAGATCATGATCAGATTTTTGCATATACCAGAACCCTTGAGGGAGAGAAGCTTCTCACAGTCTGCAATTTCAGTGAGCATGTGGCAGAAATGGAAATTCCGGAAGAATTTCAGAAAAATGCAGAATGTCTGATCACAAATCTTGGAAGAAAGGATTTTGGAAAGAAAGTGGTCCTGAAACCTTATGAGGCATTTGTTCTTTACAAAAATCTGTAACAGGAGAGGGAAAAATGATAAAAAAATATGTATATGGAGAGCCCTTTGAGACTGAGGCACTGACAGAAAACATTGAGACAGCAGAAGGAAAGCCAGGATATGGAGAAATCTGTGCAGAAGATGGATTTTCTTTTACTTATATCATGGATGAAGAGGATATCGTCTACGGATTGGGAGAATCCAACCGCGGTATCAACAAGAGAGGATTCATTTACACCAGTAACTGTACCGATGATCCGGAGCATACAGAGGATAAACATTCCCTGTACGGTGCACATAATCTTATCATTGTGTCCGGAAAAGAAACCTTTGGAATGTTTTTTGACTATCCGGCAGCGATCACCTTTGACATTGGCTATACCAGAATGGATACCATGAAGGTAACCTGCGAAAATGCAGACCTGAAGCTTTATGTGATCGAAGGGGAGAGTCCCTATGATATTGTAAAGCAGTTCCGTCATGTGATCGGAAGAAGCTATATCCCGCCGAAATTTGCCTTTGGATTTGGCCAGAGCAGATGGGGCTATACTACAAAAGAGGATTTCCGGAAGGTTGCAGCTGGATATCGTGAAAATCATATTCCTATTGATATGATCTATATGGATATTGATTATATGCAGTCTTATAAGGACTTTACATTAAGTGAAGAGAATTTTCAGGATTTTCCGGAATTCGTAAAGGAACTGAAGGATCAGGATATCCGTCTGATCCCGATCATCGATGCCGGTGTCAAGGTAGAGCCGGGATACGATGTTTATGAGGAGGGTGTCAAAAACCGCTACTTCTGCCAGAGAGAGGACGGCAGTGATTTTGTAGCTGCTGTATGGCCGGGGGATACTCATTTTCCGGATGTATTGAACAAAGATGCCAGAAAATGGTTCGGTGACAAATACCGTTTCCTGATCGAGAAGGGAATCGACGGTTTCTGGAACGATATGAATGAGCCGGCGATCTTCTATTCCACAGAGGGAATGAAAGAGGTCAAAGAGCTTGCAGGAGAATTTGCAAAAGATACGGAAGGAAAGATCCATATCTGGAAGATGCAGAGTGCACTTCGCAATGTTGCAAACAATCCGGAAGATTATCGGAGATTTTACCATAATGTGGATGGCAGAAAGATTCGCCATGACAAAGTCCATAACCTGTTTGGCTACAATATGACCAGAGCAGCAGGGGAGGCTTTTGAACGGATCGATCCGGAAAAACGTTTTCTGATGTTCTCCAGATCATCCTATATTGGTATGCATCGTTATGGTGGGATCTGGACCGGCGATAATAAATCCTGGTGGGCTCATATCCTTTTGAACCTGAAGATGATGCCATCTCTGAATATGTGTGGTTTCCTGTATGCAGGAGCAGATCTGGGTGGATTTGGCGCTGATACAACAAGAGAACTGCTGCTTCGTTTCCTGGCACTTGGAGTATTCACACCGCTGATGCGTGATCATACAGCGATCGGTACCAGAGAGCAGGAATGCTACCAGTTTGAAAATGTGGAAGATTTCCGTCATGTGATCGGTGTAAGATATCGTCTTATTCCATATCTTTACAGTGAATATATGAAGGCGGCTCTGAACGATGATATGTATTTCCGGCCGTTGGGCTTTGTTTATCCGGAGGATAAGATTGCTGTACATGTGGAAGACCAGCTGCTTCTTGGAAATGAGATCATGATCGCTCCGGTTTATGAACAGAACGCAAGAGGCCGTTATGTATATCTTCCGGAGGAAATGAAATTTGTGAAATTCCTTCCGGATGGAACCATTGCAGAGGAGATCCTTGAAAAGGGTGTTCATTATGTAGAGGTGGCACTGAATGAGATCCCGTTGTTTATCCGGAAGGGAAAATGTATTCCGGTTGCAGAAGCAGCGGAATGTGTGGCAGCTCTGGATACAAAAAATATGCAGCTTCTCGGATATGAAGGTGCGGAGTATACCTTATATGAGGACGATGGGGTCCATAAGGATTACGACAGAGAAGAAAATTACCGTGTTCTGAAAAAATAAAGTCAGCAAAATGAAATATAAATTTCTGTGTTACATCATTTACGTTAAACAGTATAAAGAATACAGGATGTGAACAGTTGATAAACAGAAAAGCCGTAAGTATATGTGAAAGTTTCTTAAACATATATCTTACGGCTTTTGCTATTGCTGCTTTACATAAAATGTTTTATGTAAAGCAATTCGCATTCTGTTTAAATAACACTTCAGAAAGATTTGTTTATGCTTCTTCCTCAATCTGGATAACATTTTTCAGTACAGAGCAGCATGCCATGTCACCGATAACATTGACACAGGTGGCGCCCATATCACAGAGGGTATTGATGCTGATATAAACACCAAGAACTCCGGCAGGAAGTCCGGCCATAGTTGCCAGTGCTGCGAAAGATGCGATAGCACCACCGGGAACACCTGGAGTACCAACGGAAAGCAGTACGTTTGCAAGAAGGATAATGATCATAAGAGGAATACTTACATGGATCCCGCAGGCGTTTGCAAAGAACATGATCATAAAGGACATCAGGATAGATACAGCATCCATATTAACGGTAGCACCAAGAGGAATGGCGATGCTGGTGATCTGGTTGGATACGCCCATTTCTTCTTCCATACACTGCTTGCTTAATGGAATGGTTGCGGAGCTTGAGCAGGTTCCGAAGGCGTTCAGTGCTGCTGGCAGGATCGCTTTCAGGAATTTCAGCGGACTTTGTTTGCCGATCAGCTTTACAGAGAGACCGTACACTACAATAGCGAAGCCAAAGAATGCCACATACAGAATGACAAGCTGTGTTGCAAGGGAAATGATCGTTTCAGTTCCGTTGGCTTCCACAACCGGTACGATGGTACAGAAAACACCGATGGGTGTAAAGTACATGATGGTTGTGATGATTTTCAGGCATACTTCATTGACGGAATCAATCAGATTCAGGAATGGAGTTCCTTTTTCACCGACTGCGATCAGTGTGAAACCGATGATCAGGGCAAACACCAGAACCTGGAGCATGTTTCCGTCAGCGAATGCAGCGATTGGGTTGGAAGGGATCAGGTTTTTCAGGGTATCCAGGATACTGCTCATTTCTGTAGCCTGGATGTCTGCCGTTGCCATCTCAAATTTGACTCCCTCTCCGAGATGGATCAGTCTCGGGATGATCAGTCCGCACAGGCTGGCAAGTGCCGTTGTGCAGAGAAAATAGATCATGGATGCTGCAGTGATCTTGCCGGTAGTACGTGCGTTTCCGATGGAACAGATTCCAATGACAATGGAACAGAAGACCATGGGAAAGATCATCATGTTCAGGGCGTTCATGTAGATACTTCCGATCAGACTGGTCACAGTGAGGACAGGTTCAAACCGTCCGGCCAGGAAAAGTCCTGTGAGGATACCCAGGATCAGTCCTGTAAAGATCGCACCGGTAATATGCTTCCGGTACCAGGAATAAAAAGATTTCATTTATGCGTTCCCTCCTAAGATAAATATGTATGGTATGTATAATATAGGAAAATACATGCAGGAAATTATATCATGTGAAAAAAGAAGCGTCAACTAAACCAGGCCAGGATTGCAGGTTCATGTATATTTTGATGGAAAAAGGCTGTTTTTGGATTTTTGTTTGACAAATACATCATAAGTAGTTAAAATTAATAGCAGTGTGTGAAAGCATTAAAGTATTAATACTGAGTAATTTGTCAGGAGGAATAAAAAAATGGCTGCACCTTATAACCATAGAGCCATCGAAGCGAAATGGCGCACAAACTGGGAGAAAAAGCCGGTAAATGTCAATGATGGCAAGAAACCGAAATACTACTGTCTGGATATGTTCCCGTATCCGTCCGGAAACGGTCTTCATGTAGGACACTGGAGAGGCTATGTGATCTCTGATGTATGGAGCCGCTATAAAATGCTCCAGGGTTATTACCTGATCCATCCGATGGGATGGGACGCTTTTGGTCTCCCGGCTGAGAACTATGCCATCAAGATGGGTGTTCATCCGGCAGTATCTACAGCAGCAAACATCAAAAATATCAAACGTCAGATCAACGATATCGCAGCGATCTATGACTGGGATATGGAGGTTAACACAACAGATCCGGAATTCTATAAATGGACACAGTGGATCTTTGTAAAAATGTTCAAAGAGGGGCTTGCATATGAGAAGGAGTTCCCGATCAACTGGTGCCCTTCCTGTAAGACAGGTCTTGCAAATGAAGAGGTTGTAAATGGATGCTGCGAGCGTTGTGGCACTCCGGTTACCAAAAAGAACCTCCGTCAGTGGATGCTCCGCATCACAAAATATGCAGACAGACTTTTAAGTGATCTGGATAAACTGGACTGGCCGGAGAAGGTTAAAAAGATGCAGACAGACTGGATCGGCAAATCCTACGGCGCAGAGGTCGATTTCCCGGTTGAGGGAAGAGAAGAGAAGATCACGGTCTATACAACAAGACCGGATACTCTTCATGGAGCAACATTCATGGTACTTGCACCGGAGCATGCTCTTGCAAAATCTCTTGCAACAGACGAGACAAGAGAGGCTGTAGAGAAATATATCTTTGACGCTTCCATGAAATCCAATGTAGACCGTCTTCAGGATAAAGAGAAGACCGGTGTGTTCACAGGTACTTATGCGATCAATCCGCTGAACGGTGAGAAGCTTCCAATCTGGCTTTCTGACTATGTACTTGCTGATTATGGTACAGGTGCTATCATGTGTGTACCTGCTCATGATGACCGTGACTTTGAGTTCGCAAAGAAATTCGATATTCCGATCATCCAGGTTATCGCAAAAGATGGTAAAGAAATTCAGAATATGACAGAAGCTTACACAGAGGCTTCCGGAACCATGATCAACTCCGGTGAGTGGAACGGAATGGAATCTTCCGTACTGAAGAAGGAAGCACCGCATATCATCGAGAAGCTGGGTATCGGACGTAAGACTGTCAACTACAAACTGAGAGACTGGGTATTTTCCCGTCAGCGTTACTGGGGTGAGCCGATCCCGATCGTACACTGCCCGAAATGCGGTGCGGTACCGGTACCGGAGGATCAGCTTCCGTTAAGACTTCCGGAGGTAGAAAGCTACCAGCCGACAGGAACCGGAGAGTCACCGCTTGCAGCTATTGACGAGTGGGTAAATACCACATGCCCATGCTGTGGTGCTCCTGCAAAACGTGAGACAAATACCATGCCTCAGTGGGCAGGATCTTCCTGGTATTTCTTAAGATATACAGATCCGCACAATGCAAATGCACTGGCAGATATGGACAAACTGAAATACTGGATGCCTGTTGACTGGTACAATGGTGGTATGGAACACGTTACCAGACATATGATCTACTCCAGATTCTGGCATCATTTCCTGTATGATCTTGGCGTAGTAAATACACCGGAACCATATGCAAAACGTTCCATCCAGGGATTGATCCTCGGACCGGACGGAGATAAAATGAGTAAATCCAAGGGCAACGTAGTTGATCCGCTGGATATTGTAGAAGAATACGGTGCAGATACTCTTCGTACCTATGTACTGTTTATGGGTGACTATGGCGCAGCTACACCGTGGAGCGAGAACTCTGTAAAGGGCTGTAAGAAGTTCCTGGATCGTGTTGCAGGGCTGACAGATATCCTTTCTGAAGAATCCGTATCTGATGAACTGGAGATGAAACTCCACCGTACCATCAAAAAAGTTTCTTCTGATATCGAGAACCTGAAATTCAATACAGCGATCGCCAGCCTGATGACACTCATTAATGAGATCACAGCAGAAGGACACTTAAGCAAAGATGACCTTACCATCTTTATCAAACTGCTTAGCCCGTTCGCACCGCATATCTGCGAAGAAATCTGGGAATTCATCGGAGGAGAAGGCTTACTGGCAGTTTCCGAATGGCCGAAATACGATGAAGGCAAAACAATTGCCAAGACCGTTGAGATCGGTGTACAGGTAAACGGTAAAGTAAGAGGAACAATCGTAATCCCTAACGGATGTGAAAAAGAAAAAGCATTCGAGATTGCCAAAGCAGACGAGAGAATTGCTTCCTTCCTGGAAGGTAAGAACCTTATCAAAGAGATTTATGTACCGAACAAGATCGTAAACTTTGTTGCGAAATAATAGAAATAGTAAAAAGAGGACTGACAGAAATTTTTCTGAACAGTCCTCTTTTGAGTTTGACAGCTATATTAAGAGACCTTTAGACCTTTTCAGGCAACCGCCTGCTGATATGCCGGAATGTCAGTGTAAACACGATTCCCTTCACGATAGAAGAGATTGTAAGCGCCCACCATACACCATTTAATCCCATTCCCGCATGTGTCAGGATCAATGCCAGTGGGATTCGTGAGCCTGTCAGGATCACACTGATCGTACTGGATAATCTGGTGCGTCCAAGTCCTGATAATGCGCCCACTGTCATCAGCTCAATGGACATAAAGACTTCACTGAATCCGATAATGACCAGATAATTGACAGCAGTATCCAGCGCTTCTTTTTCGTGGAAAAATAACCTGGCAATTGGTTCCGGAAGAAAGACAAAAGCTGCAGTGACAAACAGGCCCCAAATTGTGAGAACGCGAAATGACAGACTGTAACCTTTACGGATACGGTCTTTTTTTCGTGCACCGTAGTTTTGGGCAATAAAAGCATTCAATGCTGAAGCAAAACCATCTGCAGTATTCCAGGATACGGATTCAATCTGTCCGCCAACACGCTGCGTTGCAATAGCGGCAGCACCATAACCGGAAACCATACGGGTCAGAATCATGGAGATGAAACAGTAAATGCTTCCCTGTATAGCTGTGGGAAACCCGATCCTGAAGATGTGCTTATAATATTCTTTTGGAAAAACAGACAGCAGATTCAGATGCTGTAAAACATTGGGCTCCAGTCTGGAATGCCGGATACGCATAACCATCACCACAAAAACCAGAATCTGTGAACTTACTGTCGCAATAGCGGCTCCGGCAACCTCCAGCCTCGGGAAAGGTCCGATGCCAAGGATCAGCAGCGGATCCAGGATCATATTTCCTGCAAGCCCGATAAAGTTTGCAAGCAGGGGAGTGCGGGAATCTCCCTGCGCAGTAGAGAGTCCTGTCAGCGTCAGATTCAGATAAGAAAAAAGAATCAGTCCACAGGTGATCAATGTATAAGATCTGGCAGCAGTATAAGTTTCTGCGTCGGTCAGATTAAAAAATCCCAGCAGAGGCTGTATGAAAATAACACAGACAGCAGCAAACAAAATGCCGGACAGTGCAGTGAGCTGCAGAGAACCGGCAGCATAGGAACGTGCCTGGTCATAATCTTTGCGCCCGCATGCCTGAGCTGTATTTACCTGTCCGCCCATTCTTGACAGGGATGCAAGCCCCTGGGAGAGCCAGACATACATTCCGCCTACTCCCACGCCTGCAACTGCCTTTGCACCAAGCAGTCCGATCCATGCCATATCCATAATACTGTATGCTGTTCCCAGCATGGAAGAAATCATGATAGGCAGAGCCAGCTCTGCCAGAGTTTTCAGGATCGGACCGGAAGTCAGATCCACAGTTTTTGATTTACTCATTTGTAATAACCCTTCATGTACCAATTATTATAATACTTTTGTAGTCCATTTACTGCAGTCCCATACCTGAGAAACCACATCGCGGTAAAACTCCGGTTCATGGCAGATCAGAAGAATGCTTCCTTTATATTCGATCAATGCCTGCTTCAAAGCTTCTTTTGCATCCACATCCAGATGATTGGTAGGCTCGTCCAGAAGCAGAATGTTCGTTTCTTTATTCACCAGCTTACACAGACGCACCTTCGCCTG
>OICS01000494.1_pt1 | contig 14060 bp, 9 predicted proteins | sample 1581341 | NCBI WGS metagenome assembly OICS01 (sample SAMEA3882550, study PRJEB24775) | human gut metagenome | biome: human-associated habitat; feature: intestine environment; material: feces | place: Netherlands | collected 2009/2010
TCCTTTACTGTGGCAGTCGTGATTACCGCATTATGTATCAAATTCAGAAAAAGAGGACAAAAGAGTCAGGATGCAGAAAATCATGTATAAAGAAAGGAAAAGGTGAAAAGTATGAGGAAAAAATTATTAGCCGGGATGCTGGCACTTGCACTGTGTTCTACAAATATGCCCCTTCAGACCATATTTGCGGAGGAATTTACTTCCGGAAATCCAGATGTAGTGTCTGAGGAAGAAACTCCGGAGATTTTTACCAATGAAGAGCAGGAAGCTGTAGGAGAGACAGATGAGGAACTGTCTGTATTCAGTTCAGAAGAGGTTCCTGAATTTAATGATGCCCCCGATGAGGCAATGGCTGCTGCGGAAAATGAACAAGCTGGAGAAATTGATTTAGCTGATAACGATAAGGTTATGAACGGAGTTTATACTATAAGTTCGGCAGGAGATTACAAATTCACATGTAGCCGGGAAACAGGAAATAGAATTGTGGTTGATGGAAAGAAAATTTCAGCGAAAGACAGCATCAACATTTATCTTAATAAAGTAAATATCAATACATCTGCTGGTCCGGCACTGCGAATAAATCTTAATGTTGAAGCTACAGTCACTATCCATTTAACAGGCACAAATAGTCTTATAACAAAGAATAACTATTATGCCGGTTTACAGAAAGATAACAAAGCTCGGCTTATAATAAAAACCAATAATTCAGATGCTACTGCAGGAATCTTAAATGCTCGTAGTATCGATGGGGATAGCGCCGGAATTGGTGGCGGCTTTTACGGCTCCGTCTCTTGCAGTAATATTATTATTGATAGTTGTTCTGTAATTGCTAGTTCTAAGTATGGTGCTGGAATTGGTGGCAGCAAGCAACGCGCTGGCAGTGTCAGTGATATTATCATTAATAGTAGTTCTGTAACTGCTAGTTCTACGGATGGTGCCGGAATTGGTGGCGGCGGTTACGGCGCTAGCAGTGTCAGTGGTATTACCATTAATAGTAGTTCTGTAACTGCTAGTTCTACGAATGGTGCCGGAATTGGTTCTGCCGGTGGCACCTGCAGCAACATTGGCATTAGTGGTGGATCCGTAAAGGCATATTCTGATCGTATGCCAGGCATTAATTGTACCCCCCATAATGGCAACTCAACAAATGTTTATTGTTGTATTATTAAAAATGAATATTTTTTACCAGTAACGATAGATAGTGAATCCTGGAAGCCAAGTTATCATATTTTTCCTGATTCTACAAAAGACGGTAATCTGTACGTCTGGTTAACTGAAAAAGAAAATAATGACGCTTATGATGTAACTGTTGGAACCGAAAAAAGGCAGTATTCTTTCGATCAGGCAAAAAACCAATTTGTACGTATCCAAACAACTCCTACCGCTGACCAATTTGATTATACGCAGCCCAATTTTACATATACTAAAGATACCCATGTTGATATTAGTAAATATATTAAATGGAAAGATGATGTCACCGGTCATGGTAAAATTACTAAAGTAACGTATTTTAAAAAAGGAGATAAAACTCCACTCGCAGACAGCCCCACAGATGCAGGTACTTATACTTTTAAGATTGATGTGAATGAAGGTGACTACTACAATTCAGTCGATAGTATATCTGCACCAGAATGGGAATTTGTCATTTCAAAAGCACAAGCACCTTCAAGCAAGCCAACCGATACCGATCCTACAATATATGTTTCATGGTTATGTAAGAAAGTCGAAGATGTTAAAGGCCTTTTTAATGATGAATGGAAATGGAGCGATTCCGATATTTCTAAAAAATTACCTGTAGGAGAAGAAGTTTCCGCTACAGCAGTTTATAATGGTACAGATGCTGACAATTATGTAAATACATCTGTTGTATTTAAAATCACCAGAAAAGCATGTACACACCCACATACCGCAGAACGTTACTACTCCTCTCCATCCTGTACTTCCAGCGGATATAGCGGAGATACCTACTGCACAGACTGTAATGAAACACTTTCCTATGGTTATACCATTTCTGCATACGGCCATGACTATGACAACGGCGTTATCACTACAGAACCAACTACAGAAACTGATGGAATCATAACTTACACCTGTAAACGATGCAAACATCAGGATACAAAAAATCTCGGAAAGCTTGGTGACGGGGAACCTTACATTGAGGGAAGTTTCCAGAAGAAAAGCTGGGATACTGTTAATGATCTGATCAAGACATCCAAAGAAAAAGATACCATCTCCATTATCATGAATGGTGCCAGGACACTTCCTGCTTCCGTTTTATCCGGGATAAAAGGAAAAGATATTTCCCTGAATCTTGATATGGAGAATGGTTTCATCTGGAAGATCAACGGTACTTCCATTACAGCAGAAACACCTGCAGATACCGATCTTTCTGTTACAAATACAGCAGAACATATCCCGGCAGCATTATACAGCCTGATCTCCACAAACCAGAATGATTTCGGTTTCCATCTTGGAAGAAGCGGAGCTTTCGATTTCCCGGCTGTGCTTTCCGTAAAGGCAGATGGCTCCTGTGCAGGACTTATGGCAAATCTGTTCTGGTATGATGTTGAGAATGGGGTTCTGCAGTGCATCCAGACTGTAACTGTAGGCGGTGCATTTGAGCGCAGTATTCCATATGCTGACTTTGCCCTTTCCAAAGGACAGGATTATTTCATAGCATTTGGTACAGAATCTCTCAATGGAAGAGTTATTCACACAGACGGAAGTATCACAGATGAAAACGGCGCATACCTGCGACCTGCCAACACAAAGATTTCCAGCCATTCCATTGACAGAAACAAGCTTACTGTCAAACTTTCCAAAGGATGTGCAGGTGCTCAGGGTTATGACTTCGTGATCAGCAAGAAATCAAATATGCTCCAGACCGGGAAATTCAGCCAGACCGTTTCCTCAACCGGCAAGCCACAGGCATCTTTCAGATATCTGGCAAAAGGTACCTGGTATGTGGCAGCCCGAAGCTGGGTTCTGGATGCACAGGGCAATAAGGTCTATGGTTCCTGGACAAAGATCAAGAAGATCAAGATCACTGTTGTCACACCACAACAGCCAAAGATCAAGAATATCACTGTAAAAGGAAACACTGTGACTGTTACTTACACAAAATGCAAAAACGCCACAGGTTATGAAATCCTGCTTGGAAACAAATACAAAACCTCCGCAGGTGAGAAATATCCGGTTAAGAAATATGTGAAACGTACAGAAGGCAAAAATACCGTAACTGTAACCTTTACAAACGTAAAGAAAGGCACCTGGTATGTGACCATACGGGCATGGAACCAAACCTCCAAAGACAAATCCAGAGTTTACAGTCCATACTCCACAATGAAGAAATTTAAGACAAAGAAATAGCTTCTGTTTCTTACAGATATTTCTACTGTAAAGATAATGCCAAACAGCCTTGTAGGCAAATGAAACAGTTGACAGCTGAAAAAACCAATGATAAGATAAATGCACTCAAATTATAACAGAACAGGCTTACAGTCAGAAAAGGATCAGAATTTCGGTTCTGATTATTTTTTGTGTTTTATTCCGTTGACAAGGGAAAGTTCGCACTTGAAAAAGAATAAAAACTGGGTTATAATACGAACAAATGTTTGCAATGCAAAAAATCATTCCCGGATTTACAGTAAGCAATCCGGTTGATAGAAAGAAAGGAAATGTAACAGACATGGCAAAGAAAAACACCTATGATGCAGGGAGCATCTCTGTCCTGGAAGGTCTGGAGGCGGTTCGTAAGCGTCCGGGAATGTACATCGGAAGTGTTTCACGAAAAGGATTAAATCATCTCATTTATGAGATCGTAGATAACGCAGTAGATGAACATCTGGCAGGATACTGCAGTCTGATCCATGTGATTCTGGAGAAGGATGGTTCCTGTACGGTTACGGATAATGGAAGAGGGATTCCGGTAGATATGCATGAGAAAGGAGTGTCGGCAGAGAGACTGGTATTTACAACTCTTCATGCAGGCGGTAAATTTGATAATTCTGCCTATAAGACCAGCGGAGGACTTCATGGAGTAGGTTCTTCGGTTGTGAATGCCCTGTCTACATATCTGGACATTAAGATCAGTCGTGACGGATATGTGCATCATGATCACTATGAACGGGGAATTCCGACCATTGAACTTGAGGAAGGGCTGCTGCCGAAGCTGGGTAAGACCAGACAGACCGGAACAAGTATCAATTTCCTCCCTGACCCGGAGATTTTTGAAAAGACAAGATTTTCTGCAACAGAAGTAAAGAGCAGACTTCATGAGACTGCATATCTGAATCCGGAACTGACTATTCGCTTTGAGGATAAAAGAGGTGCAGAGGTCGAGGATATTACCTATCATGAGCCGGATGGTATCATTGGATTTATCAAAGATCTGAACCACAGCGCGGAAGTCCTGCATGATCCGGTTTACCTGAAAGGGGAAGCAGACGGCATTCAGGTAGAGGTGGCATTTCAGTTTACCAATGAATTTCGTGAGAATGTACTGGGCTTCTGTAATAACATTTACAATGCAGAGGGCGGTACTCATCTGACTGGATTTAAGACTACATTTACCACAGTCATGAATACTTATGCGAGAGAGATTGGCGTTCTTAAAGACAAGGATCCGAACTTCACAGGTGCAGATATCCGTAACGGAATGACAGCAGTTGTTTCCATCAAGCATCCGGAACCGCGTTTCGAGGGACAGACCAAGACAAAGCTGGATAATCAGGATGCATCACGCGCAACCGGAAAGGTTGTAGGAGAGCAGATGGTACTCTATTTTGACAGAAATCTGGAGACTCTTAAGACAATCCTTTCCTGCGCGGAGAAAGCTGCCAAAATCCGCAAGACAGAGGAGAGAGCCAAGACCAATCTTCTGACAAAGCAGAAATATTCCTTTGACTCTAACGGAAAACTGGCAAACTGTGAGAAAAAGGATCCGTCCCAGTGTGAGATCTTTATCGTAGAGGGAGATTCTGCGGGAGGTTCTGCAAAGACTGCCCGCAACCGTAATTACCAGGCAATCCTTCCTATCAGAGGTAAGATCCTGAATGTGGAGAAGGCTACTATTGACAAGGTGCTTGCCAATGCGGAAATCAAGACCATGATCAATGCATTCGGATGTGGATTCTCCGAAGGATACGGAAATGACTTTGATATTACGAAGCTTCGTTACGACAAGATTGTGATCATGGCTGATGCCGATGTGGATGGGGCGCATATTTCCACACTGCTCCTGACTTTATTCTACCGTTTTATGCCGGATCTGATCACTGAGGGACATGTGTATATTGCCATGCCGCCATTATATAAAGTCATGCCTAAGAAGGGGCAGGAGGAATACCTGTACGATGATAAGGCACTGGAGAGATACAGACGTGCCCATAAGCCGGGAAGCTTTACTCTTCAGAGATATAAAGGTCTGGGCGAGATGGATGCGGAGCAACTCTGGGAGACGACTCTGAATCCGGAAACTAGAATGATGAAGCGGGTGGAGATTGAAGATGCGAGACTTGCATCAAGCGTGACAGAGATTCTGATGGGAAGCGATGTTCCGCCGAGAAAGAAATTTATCTATGAGCATGCACAGGATGCAGAGCTGGACATCTGATTTCGCCGGAGTGTTATGTGGAAATTAAGACAGATACATGGATATGTGTCTGAGATGGAGGAAAGAAATTAAATGGAAACAAAACAGGAGAATGTGATTCCCACCGACTATGCGGAGGTCATGCAGAAATCCTATATAGATTATGCCATGAGTGTTATTATCTCCAGAGCCCTGCCGGATGTGCGTGACGGATTGAAGCCTGTACAGAGAAGAACCCTGTATGATATGTATGAACTGGGTATCCGTTATGACAGACCATACAGAAAATGTGCCCGTATCGTAGGTGATACCATGGGTAAATATCACCCCCATGGTGACAGTTCGATCTACGAAGCACTTGTGGTAATGGCTCAGGATTTTAAGAAAGGCAAAACACTGGTCGACGGACATGGAAACTTCGGTTCCATCGAGGGCGACGGTGCAGCTGCCATGCGATATACAGAAGCCAGACTGGAGAAACTGACACAGGATGTCTTCCTCGAAGATCTGGATAAGAATGTAGTAGATTTTATGCCGAACTTTGACGAGACAGAGAAGGAACCTGTGGTACTTCCTGTCAGAATCCCGAATCTGCTTGTAAACGGAGCAGACGGCATTGCAGTCGGCATGGCAACCAGTATTCCGCCTCACAATCTGGGAGAGGTTGTAGATGCGGTAAAGGCATATATGAAGAATAACGACATCAGTGTCAAAGGGCTGATGCGCTATCTCAAGGGACCGGACTTTCCGACAGGCGGTCTGGTAGTAAATAAGGATGACCTGCTCAGGATTTATGAGACAGGAACAGGGAAGCTCCGTGTCAGAGGTAAGGTGGAGACAGTGAAGCTCAAAGGCGGCAGACAGCAGCTTGTGATCACGGAGATTCCTTACACAATGATCGGTGCAAATATCGGAAAATTCCTGAATGATATTGCGTCTCTTGTGGAAAACAAGAAGACAACAGATATCGTGGATATTTCCAACCAGTCTTCCAAAGAGGGAATCCGTATTGTTCTTGACCTGAAGCGTGACGCAGATGTAGAGAATCTTACAAATATGCTCTATAAGAAGACAAAGCTGGAAGATACTTTTGGCGTGAATATGCTGGCAGTTGCGGATGGCAGACCGGAGACTCTGAGTCTGAAGCAGGTGATCGAGCATCACGTAGATTTCGTATTCGATGTCACGACCAGAAAGTACACCACACTTCTGAATAAAGAGCAGGAGAAGAAAGAAATCCAGGAAGGTCTGATCAAGGCATGTGATGTGATCGACCTGATCATCGAGATCCTGCGAGGAAGCAAGAACAGAGAACAGGTAAAGAAATGCCTGGTTGACGGTGTGACAGAAGGAATCAGGTTCAAGGGTAAATCAAGCGAGAAAGCTGCACAGAAACTGCACTTCTCAGAGAAACAGGCAGCTGCGATCCTGGATATGCGTCTGTACAAGCTGATCGGTCTGGAAATCGAGGCACTTCAGGCAGATTATGCAGAAACAATGAAGAACATTGCCATTTATGAAGATATCCTGAATAATTATGATTCCATGGCAGAAGTGATCATGAAAGAACTGGATCAGATCAAGAAAGAATACGGTACGAAACGCCGCACAGTGATCGAGAATGCAGAAGAAGTTGTCTATGAGGAAAAGAAGATGGAAGAAATGGAAGTCACATTCCTTATGGATCGCTTCGGATATATGCGGACCATTGATAAGTCTGCATATGAGAGAAATAAAGAAGCTGCCAATGCAGAGAACAAATATGTGTTTAACTGTATGAATACAGATAAGATCTGTATCTTTACAGATAATGGAAAGATGCACAGTATCAAGGTGGCAGATATTCCGCTGGTTCGTTTCAGGGATAAGGGGACACCGGCAGATAATCTGAGCAATTATGACAGTGCACAGGAACGTATGCTCTATGTAGCACCACTGGCATCTGTAAAAGAAAATACACTTCTGTTTGTCACTGCTGCATCCATGTGCAAGCTGGTGAGTGGTGCAGAGTTTGATGTGGCGAAGAGAACGATCGTGTCTACGAAACTTGCTGAAGAGGATTCTCTGATTTTTGTGGGTTCTGCGGATGAAATGGAACAGGTGGTATTCCAGAGTGAAGGCGGATATTTCTTAAGATTTCAGAAACAGGATATTTCTGCTATGAAGAAAACATCTATCGGGGTGCGTGGAATGAAACTGGCAGAAGGAGATAAGCTGGATCATGCATATCTTCTGGAAAGCCGCCAGGAATATACCATTACTTATCATGATAAACCCTATGTTCTCAACAGGATAAAACTGTCCAAACGGGACAGTAAAGGAACAGAACCACGTATATAAAACCAACAAATCCGCTAAAATCAAGGTTTTTGCAGGAAAAGCCTTGCAATTGCCGGAAATTGGTGTTACAATACATCTAAATTAGAACTTGTTGACAAAGGAGTGGGCGTGAGCCCACTCTTATTTGTTGCATGGAAAGGCAGGTGGGAAAATGAGCAGACGGGAAGAGTATGAAAAGCGCGCAGAGGAACTTCTGGCACCGATCGTAGAACTTAACGGCTTTGAACTGGTTGATGTAGAATATGTAAAGGAAGCAGGAAACTGGTATCTGAGAGGATACATTGACAAACCAGGCGGAATTACAGTAAATGACTGTGAGACAGTCAGCAGAGCTTTCAGTGACAAACTGGATGAGAATGATTTTATTGAAGACAGTTATATCATGGAGATCAGTTCACCGGGACTGGACAGACCGCTGAAGAAAGACAAAGACTTTGAGAGAAACATGGGAAAACTGGTGGAAATCCGTACCTATCGGCCAATCGAGAAGCAAAAAGAGTTCTGCGGGATTTTGACCGCATATGATAGTAACAGTGTGACAATCGATGAGGATGGAACCGAGCGTGTTTTTGATAAGAAAGACACAGCCCTGATACGCCTCGCAATAGAGTTTTAGTTAATTCGGGAGGATAAGAAAAAAATGAGCAGAGAGTTAAGGGAGGCACTGGATATCCTTGAAAAGGAAAAGAGTATCAGCAAAGATACTCTGCTTGAGGCAATTGAGCAGTCTCTGATCCAGGCCTGCAAGAACCATTTTGGAAAAGCTGACAATGTACATGTAACTATTGATCCGGAAACCTGCGATTTTTCAGTGTATGCAGACAGAAGTATCGTAGAATACGTAGAGGATCCTGCAATGGAGATTTCTCTGGCAGATGCTTTGAAGATCACATCAAGAGCTGAGATCGGAGGCATGATACAGGTTCCGATTCAGTCTAAGGAATTCGGACGTATTGCGACACAGAATGCAAAGAACGTTATCCTGCAGAAAATCCGTGAGGAAGAACGTAAAGTGCTGTATGATGAATACTATGGAAAAGAAAAAGAAGTAGTAACCGGTATTGTACAGCGTGTGATGGGCAAGAATGTAAGCATCAATCTTGGTAAGGCAGATGCAGTATTAAGTGAGAATGAACAGGTGAAAGGGGAAACCTTCCAGCCGACAGAGAGAATAAAGGTGTATATTCTTGAAGTCAAGGATACCCCGAAGGGACCTCGTATTCTGGTATCCAGAACTCATCCGGGACTTGTGAAACGTCTCTTTGAGTCAGAAGTTGCAGAAGTAAAAGACGGAACTGTTGAGATCAAGAGCATCGCACGTGAGGCCGGTTCCCGTACAAAGATCGCTGTATGGAGCAACGATCCGGATGTAGATGCAGTTGGTGCATGCGTAGGTATGAACGGCGCACGTGTCAATGCAGTAGTTGAGGAACTTCGCGGTGAGAAGATCGATATCATCAACTGGGATGAGAATCCTGCAATCCTGATCGAGAATGCATTGAGCCCTGCAAAGGTTATCGCAGTTATGGCAGATCCTGATGAGAAGACAGCTCTGGTAGTTGTTCCTGATTATCAGCTGTCCCTTGCAATCGGTAAAGAAGGTCAGAATGCACGTCTTGCTGCAAGACTTACAGGATTTAAGATTGACATCAAGAGTGAGACTCAGGCAAAAGAAGCCGGTGATTTCTATGATTATGATGATGACGAGACTGCAGAAGATGCAGCTGAGGCATCAGCAGAGGAAACTTCAGCAGAAGATTCCCTGACAGAAGAAACCGAAGCAGAAGAAGTTTCAGAGGAAGTTCCTGTAGAAGAAGAGCCACAGGCTCAGGAAGCAGGAGAGAATGAAGACGAAGAATAAGATTCCCATGCGCCAGTGTACCGGCTGCAGGGAAATGAAAAGCAAGAAAGAGATGCTCAGAGTTCTTAAGACTACAGAAGATGAAATCGTGCTTGATACTACTGGTAAGAAAAACGGCAGAGGCGCATATCTGTGTCTTTCCAGAGAATGTCTGGATAAAGCGATTAAAAATCATGGACTTGAGCGTTCACTGAAAACTGCGGTTCCGGATGAGGTATACGAACGACTTAAGAAGGAGCTGGAAGATATTGAAAAATAACAGAGTACTGTCGCTGATAGGGCTGGCTACCAAAGCAGGCAAGACCGTAAGCGGAGAATTTTCCACAGAGAAATCTGTAAAGACCGGAAAAGGACTGCTTGTGATCGTTGCTGAGGATGCCTCCGAGAATACAAAGAAGAAATTCAGGAATATGTGCAGTTTTTATGAAGTTCCGATTTTCTTCTTCTCAGATAAAGAGAGCTTAGGCAGAGCAATGGGAAAGGAGTACCGCGCCTGTCTGGCTGTCCAGGATGAGAACTTTGCGAAAGCAATCATGAAGGAGGTATAGCGATTGTCAAAATTAAGAGTACATGAGCTGGCCAGAGAGCTTGGACGACAGAACAGAGAAGTGATCGAGTTTCTGAAATCAAAAGGCGTTGATGTGAGAAGCCATATGAGTATGGTGGATGAGCCTGCGGTTTCGGAAGTAAAGAATAGATTCAGAAAAGACAATAATAACAGGGGAAAGGAGCATATTGCGAAATTGGAGACTCCCAAGACAGAAGAAAAGGTTGTAACAGCAAAATCAGAAGGAGATAAAACTGAAACACCTAAAAAGAAAAAAAATATTATCCGCGTTTTTCATGCACAGAATGCAAGTGACGGAGGAAAAACAAGAAAGAAACCTGTGAAAGCTGAAGGCGAGAGAACAGGTTCACCAAGAAATGCAGAAGGAAGAAATTCCGACAGTTCAAGAACAGACGGTGACAGACCAAGAAGAAATAATAATGACCGCCCAGGTACAGGCAACAGAAGACCGGACGGACAGAACCGTCAGGGAAGACCTCAGGGTGAAGGAAGATCCCAGGGAGGACGTTTTGGCCAGGGAAGAAACCAGGGCGAAGGAAACCGTCAGGGAAGACCTCAGGGCGAGGGAAGATCCCAGGGAGATAACCGCCAGGGAGGACGTTTCGGACAGGGAAGACCACAGGGAGATGGAAACCGTCAGGGAGGAAGACCGCAGGGCAATGGCCAGGGTCGTCCGGACGGAAACAGAAGTGAAGGACGTGACGGACGCTTCGGCGGCAGTCAGGGACGTCAGGGACAGCGCCAGAATACAAGAAAGAATGACGATATGGCATTTGCACCGGAACTGACAAAGACTTCCAAAGACAGCAAGAGAGAAAGAGACAGAGAGAACAAAAACAAGAAAAAAGATTTTGATAAGACACAGAGTGGCGGACGCAGACCAAACCAGGGTGGATTCAATAAGAATTCCAGAATCCCGAAAGCTCTGCAGAAACCGGCTCCGCAGCCAAAACAGGAAGAGAAGAAACCTGAGGTTAAGGAAATCACACTTCCGGAGAAGATGACGATCCGCGAACTGGCAGAAGCTATGAAAATGCAGCCGTCAGTAATTGTGAAGAAGCTCTTTATGCAGGGTATGATGGTTACCGTAAACCATGAGATCGATTTTGAGAAAGCTCAGGAGATTGCTCTGGAATATGATATCATCGCAGAACCGGAAGAGAAGGTAGACGTTATCGAAGAACTCCTCAAAGAGGATGAAGAAGACGAAAAAGATATGGTTTCAAGACCACCTGTAGTCTGTGTTATGGGTCACGTTGACCATGGTAAAACATCTCTTCTGGATGCAATCCGTAAGACAAATGTAACACGTGGAGAAGCCGGCGGTATCACACAGCATATCGGTGCTTCTGTAGTAGAGGTTGGCGGACAGAAGATCACATTCCTGGATACACCTGGACATGAAGCTTTCACAGCTATGCGTATGCGTGGTGCAAACTCCACAGATATTGCAGTTCTGGTTGTAGCAGCTGATGATGGTGTGATGCCTCAGACAGTAGAGGCTATCAGCCATGCGAAGGCGGCAGGCGTTGAGATCATAGTTGCAATCAACAAGATTGATAAGCCAAGTGCTAATATTGAGCGTGTAAAACAGGAACTTTCTGAATATGAACTGATCCCGGAAGACTGGGGCGGAAGTACGATTTTTGTTCCTGTATCCGCACATACAGGAGAGGGAATCGATACTCTTCTTGAGATGATCCTTCTTACAGCCGAGGTATGTGAATTAAAGGCAAACCCGAACCGTTCCGCAAGAGGTCTTGTAATCGAGGCTCAGCTTGATAAAGGTAAAGGTCCGGTTGCCACGATCCTTGTCCAGAAAGGTACTCTTCATGTGGGAGACTTTATTGCAGCAGGAGCATGCAATGGTAAGGTTCGTGCCATGATGGATGATAAGGGACGCAGGATTAAAGAAGCAGGTCCTTCTACTCCTGTAGAAATCCTGGGACTTGGTGATGTGCCGAATGCAGGTGAAATTCTTCTTGCATTTGACAGTGATAAGGAAGCCAAGAACTTTGCAGGTGCATTTGTATCTGAGAACAAGAACCGTCTTCTTGAGGAGACTAAGGGCAAATTATCTCTGGATAATCTCTTTGATCAGATTCAGGCAAGCGATCTGAAGGAACTTCCGCTCATTGTCAAAGCAGATGTACAGGGATCTGTGGAAGCTGTAAAACAGAGTCTGACCAAACTTTCCAACGAAGAAGTGGTTGTAAAGGTGATCCATGGCGGTGTTGGTGCGATCAATGAGTCTGACGTAAGTCTTGCGGCTACATCAAATGCGATCATTATCGGCTTTAATGTCCGTCCGGATGCAACCGCAAAACAGCTTGCTGAACAGGAAGGTGTGGATCTTCGTCTGTACAGAGTTATTTATCAGGCAATTGAGGATGTAGAAGCTGCCATGAAGGGTATGCTTGATCCTGTATTTGAGGAAAAAGTTATCGGTCATGCGGAAGTGCGTCAGCTGTTCAAGGCATCCGGCGTTGGTACGATTGCAGGAAGCTACATTCTGGATGGTATTTTCCAGAGAAATTGCAAGGTTCGTATTTCCAGAGAAGGCGAGCAGGTATTTGAAGGTGAGCTTGCATCCCTGAAGAGATTCAAAGACGATGTTAAGGAAGTTAAGGCAGGATACGAATGTGGCCTTGTATTTGACGGATTTAACGATGTGAAAGAGGAAGATAAAGTAGAAGCTTATATCATGGTAGAAGTACCGAGATAGTAATGGTTTATAAAGGTAAGGTGCGCGGTTCATAGTGTCAGGTACAGTGTGGTGCGCACCTTGACTTGATTGTGGTAATTCAGAGAATAATGTGACCGGGATAGTTGATGATCCGGATTGCTCACAGTATTTAACAGAATTGCTGGATATATAGGAGTAAAACTTAAAATGAGAAAAAACAGTATTAAGAATACCCGGATCAATGGGGAAGTCCAGAAGGAACTCAGCACCATTATCCGCAACGAGATCAAGGACCCGCGTATTCATCCGATGACTTCTGTCATGGCTGTAGAAGTGGCTCCTGATCTGAAAACCTGCAGAGCATATATCAGTGTGCTGGGTGAAAAAGAAGCAAAGGAAGCGACGATCAAAGGTCTGAACAGTGCAGAAGGCTACATCAGACGCCAGCTGGCGCGTAATTTAAACCTGAGAAATACACCGGAGATCCGTTTTATCCTGGACGAATCTATTGAGTATGGTGTAAATATGTCAAAGCTTATTGATGATGTTACCAAGAAAGACAGCAACTCCCACAGACAGGATGAGGAGCAGGATGAGAATTAAAAGAGGATGAGAACATGGAAAATATTGCGGAAATACTGGAAGGTGTGAAAACAATGGGAATCGGCGGACATATCCGTCCGGATGGTGACTGCGTTGGTTCCTGTATGGCGTTATATTTATATGTAAAAACCTATTATCCGGAAATTCAGGCAGATGTGTACCTGGATAATCCCAAACCTGTTTTCGGACATATTGACTGTATGGATGAGATTAAAACAGAGCTGGACGGTGACAAAGAGTATGACCTTTTTGTTACCTGTGATGTAAGTGCAAGAGACAGACTTGCCATTGCAGGTCCATACTTTGACACTGCAAAAAGAACAGCATGTATTGATCATCATATCAGTAACTCCGGATTTGCACAGGTGAATCATATCAGGGGAGAGGTAAGCTCTGCCTGTGAAGTTCT
>OICS01000529.1_pt1 | contig 13365 bp, 10 predicted proteins | sample 1581341 | NCBI WGS metagenome assembly OICS01 (sample SAMEA3882550, study PRJEB24775) | human gut metagenome | biome: human-associated habitat; feature: intestine environment; material: feces | place: Netherlands | collected 2009/2010
TCTCTCTCAGAATACTCTTATAAGGATATTCCCCGGGTCCGAAATAATGCATACTCATTCCTGTAATGGATTCAAACTCTGTATTGGCAGTACCTGCACCGACAGAGGGAACCTTATAATATCCTGAAGAATATTCCTTCATCAGCTTACGGAATGTCGGAATCGGATCTTCTGAAATATTCAGGTAATTAACCAGCGTAGGATCAAAGAATGATTCCAACTGCAAAAACAGAATATTCGGACGCTTTTCTTCCTGCGTTTCCGGGAGATTCTTTTCCGTCTTCTCAATTCTTTTGATTTCTTTCTCAGAATAATCTCTCGGACAGCTGATTCCCGTATTAAAAATCGTAGTTGCCAGACAGTAAGGATATCCATAATCCTCATATGCAAAAGCAATATTTCCAAAGTAATTGGAAAGCACCCTCTTCTCCAGTGCCAGTTGTGTACTTCCTGCAAAAAGAGCAACAGCCAGCAAGATCAGAGGAATATTGTAGCGATATTTAATCTTTTTCTGATACTTCGGTCCTTTAATAAGCAGCATCAGCAGTAAAATAACAAGAATCCCAAACAGGATGCAGACTGCCACAACGCCTGCAACAGGCAGATATTTGTTGGCAATCTTCATTGCATCTGTGATCAGATGCAGATCCGGTCCTGTAAACGGTGTAACACGGTTGAGAAGGAGAACACCATTGATAATGGCCAGTATCAGCCAAAACAATGTCACAAGGATTCTCCAGAACACTCTCCTGTGAAACAGATAAACAATTAGTGACGAGGTAAAAATGAATGCCGCATTATATGCAAAAACCAGAGGTCTCTGTGTCATATAATTCCAGGCTTCTATAAACGAGTGACGGCAGATTGCCTCCATAACAAAATATCCCGCTGCGCTGGCAAGTACATGGAGTAAAAGGGAGATTTTGTTACAAATCTTATACAATTTCATCTAAACACTCCCTTATTTCTTAAGCTGCTCTAACTGTCCTTTAACCTTATCCATCATTTCTTTATATTTCGCAAGTTTGTCTTTCTCCGCATCCACCTTGGCAGCAGGTGCCTTGTTTACGAAGTTCGGATTATTCAGCATACCTTCACATCTTGCGATCTCTTTTGTGAGACGTTCTGTTTCTTTTGTAAGACGTTCAATCTCTTTATCTTTGTCAATCAGGTCTTCCAACGGCATATATACAACCGCATTGGAAACAACTACTGAAACTGCATCCTCGCTGATTCCTTCCTTGTCTGTCTGTACCAGAATCTCTTTTGCAAATGCAAGATTTACAAAGGATTTCTTGCTGTTCTCATACATTGCTGCTGTTTCAGCATCCTTTGCCACAATATGCAGGCTTGTCTTGCGGTTATTCGGAACATTCATCTCTGTTCTGGTATTACGGATACCTCTTACAACCTCTTTGAAGCCCTCGATTGCTTTCTCAGCATCCGGGAAGTTTCTTTCTTCTCTGTATACTGGCCATTCGGAGATCATAATAGACTCTTCTTCAGGAAGAAGTGTGCAGTAGATTTCCTCTGTGATAAACGGCATATACGGGTGAAGAAGCTTCAGGCCTTCTGTCAGCGCTGTTCTTAATGTCCAGAGTGCATCATTTGCTGCCTTCGGATCTTCCTCTGCCTTCCACAGACGAACTTTAGCCATCTCAATATACCAGTCGCAGAGTTCATCCCACAGGAAGTCATAAACCTTCTGTACTGCAATACCAAGTTCATATTTTTCCATGTTCTCTGTAGCTTCGCGGATCACTGTATTTAAGTGAGACAGAATCCATTTATCCTCTGCACAGAGATCATTTAAGTTCTCCGGCTCTGTCACTGTCTTGCCTTCCAGGTTCATCATGATGAAACGGGAAGCATTCCAGATCTTGTTTGCGAAGTTACGGCTTGCTTCTACCTTTTCCCAGTAGAAACGCATATCATTTCCAGGTGCATTACCTGTCATCAGAGTAAGACGAAGAGCATCTGCGCCGTATTTATCAATAACTTCCAGAGGATCGATACCGTTTCCAAGAGACTTACTCATCTTACGTCCCTGGGAGTCACGTACCAGACCATGGATCAGTACATGATGGAACGGAACCTGATCAGTCTGCTCCAGAGCAGAGAATACCATACGGATAACCCAGAAGAAAATAATATCATATCCTGTAACTAAAGTATTTGTTGGGAAGTATCTTTTAAATAAAGGATCTTCTGTATTAGGCCAACCTAATGTTGAAAATGGCCATAATGCACTAGAGAACCAAGTATCTAAGACATCTTCATCTTGTGTCCAGTTTTCGATATCTTCTGGTGCAGTTTTTCCAACATAAACTTCACCTGTTTCTTTATGATACCATGCTGGTACTTGATGTCCCCACCATAATTGACGTGAAATACACCAATCTTCGATATTTTCCATCCATTGTGTAAATGTTTTTTCAAATCTTTCCGGTACAAAGTTTACTTTAGAATCTTTCTTTTGATTAGCTAAAGCAGCTTCAGCCAATGGTTTCATCTTAACGAACCATTGTTTTGATAAATAAGGTTCAACAATAGCTCCTGATCTTTCTGAATGTCCTACTTGATGTAAATGTTTTTCAATATGATCAACAATACCAGCTGCTTCAAAATCAGCCACTAATTGTTTACGACATTCAAAACGATCCATACCTTGATATTTATGACAAAGTTCATTCATTGTTCCATCATCATTCATACAAATAGGCATGTCTAAGTTGTATTTTTTAGCTAAGGCAAAGTCATTTGGATCATGCGCAGGTGTACATTTCATAACAGCTGTCCCAAAATCCATATCGATATAACTATCAGCCATAATTGGTAATTTTTCACCATTAGCTGGGTTGATTGCATATTTACCAACTAAATCTTTATATCTTTCATCATCAGGGTGAACAAAGATAGCTTGATCGGCAAACATTGTTTCAGGACGTGTTGTCGCAATGACTAATTCTTGATCACTATCTACAATTTTATATTTGAAATAATACATTGCCCCTTCAATTTCTTTATGAATAACTTCGATATTGCTTAAAGCTGTTCTTTGTACAGGATCCCAGTTAATAATTCTTTTACCTTGATAAATATATCCTTTTTCATATAAACGAACGAAAACTTCTTTAACCGCTTGAGATAATCCTTCATCTAAAGTAAATCTTTCTTTCGAATAATCTAAAGATAAACCTAATTTTTCCCATTGAGCACGAATAATAGAAGCATATTCTTCTTTCCAAGACCAAGCTTTTTCTAAGAAACCTTCTCTTCCTAAATCATAACGAGAAATTCCTTCTTCTCTCATTCTTGCTTCTACTTTAGCTTGTGTAGCAATTCCGGCATGGTCCATACCAGGAAGCCATAAAGCATCATAACCTTGCATTCTTTTATAACGAATAATCATATCTTGTAAAGTTGTATCCCAAGCATGTCCTAAATGAAGTTTACCTGTAACGTTTGGTGGTGGAATAACGATGGCATAAGGCTTTTTAGAAACATCTCCTGCTTTAAAATATTCTTTTTCTAACCAATGTTGATATTTACCTTTTTCAACACTTTTATGATCATATTTACCCGCTAATTCTTTTTTCATTTTCATCATCCTTTTCAATAAAGCTTTCTTTATGTTCTTTAATATATTCTCCTAATTTATCACCAATTCCTGAAGAACGTAATAAAGAAACAAATTCATTTGTAAAATCAGAGAAATTGTATGTAGCGTATTCACTTGTTTCATCAATTTCATCTTCTTGATCATTTTCAATTAAAATAGCTAATTTTTCAGCTTCTTCTAATAAATGAGCAATATCATAACATTTCATTGTTTCAAATGCTTCTTTATAATAAGGTCGATAATTACAATAAGGTTCTGTTATAAAAAACGAATGAATTGAACCTCTTCCCCCTTCTAAAGAACATTCTAATTGGTACATTGTATAAATCAATAATTCCTCATGTGTTAAATAAGGAATAATATTTCCATCATAGTTATCATCTTCATATAGACGATCTTCTTTCGCATTAATATGAAAAATAACAGCTCTTGTTAGATCAATTGGTTCAATCTTATCAAAAACATCACTTGTAAGATGAGAAAACATATCTTTTTCTTGAGCTAATTTTTCTTCATATTGCTTTCTTTTTTCTTTTACTTGTTTAAATTTTTTACCATAAAAACTAAACAAGAACACACACATGATAGCAAAAATAATCCATACATACCAATACTCTGTAAAATAATTCATCTTTTTCCTCCTTAAAATAAAAAAGCCATCCCTCTAAGGACGACTTATATCGCGATACCACCTTAGTTCTAAGTATAAAACTTAGCACCTTAAAACTTTAACGCAGTTCTACGTGTTAAACTACTTTATTTCATCTAACATGCTCCTTGGCTACCTTCACTCTTTTCATTTATCCCTTTCCAGCAAACGGGACTCTCTATCAAACAAAGAAGAACTACTCCTCCAAATCATTGCAGTTCTATTCTATCAAATAGACTATTTCTCGTCAATCATTAACTTTTTGAATATTTCTTGTAAGCCATCTAAATAACAAATTAATTTTGACATTTGATAAATATTGACTTCTTCTTGTAAATTTAATTGAACTTGCGGAACAATTGATAAAATACATTGTATTAAGATTTTTTCTTCTTTTAAAAGCTTTACTTCTTTTAAATAATATTCTAATAACGGTAAACTCTCATAGAGTTCATCATGATTTTGAAAAATATCTATCAAATCATAAATACAATAATTAATTTTCATTTGATCAATTGAAATAAGTGTTTCATCACTAACAAAAATATGTTCCTTATTAAAATGATTATACGTTAAAGAAAGTCTAATTTCATTTTTACCTTTCATTATTTCTTGATATTGACTTAAATAATAATGTGCTTGATTTAAATAATGAACGATACGATAATAATTTAAAACAAGCATCCAACCTGCTGGAGATTTAAATTTTCTAAATTCAAATTCTCTCATTAATTTTTCATAATCATTTTTTCTTTGTTGAATCAAAGAAAAAAGATCATCATACTGCTTTTTAAAAAAAGCATCTTCTTCATGTTGCATAAAAAAAGAATGATTGTGTAAATACGCTAGGATTTGATAATATGTTTTTATTTTCATTTCTTTTTTTATATGATTATCTTCTTGTAAATAAGGCATAAGATAGATATATTGATCTTGAAAAGGTGTAAAATAGTGTTGTTCATTATTTAATATCAAATGAATAAAATGATGGAGATGTAAGGTATTAAGATGTTGATAAGCAACTTCTAGTTTCTTTTCATCAACAATCTTAACACAATAAAAATGATTAGCTGTTTTCACTTTATAGACACGCGGACTGATTTGAATCAGTCCAATTACGTCTAAATCATACTTTGTTTGAATGATCTTTTGGAGCATAAGGAATAATAAGAATTTGTCCTGCATCTAAATTTAGATCTTGATTATAGTCTCTAATCATTTTTTCATCTACCTGGTATTGTCTAGCTATTGAAGCATACGTATCATTTGGTAAAACGACATATAAATAATAAACACCTAGATCCTCGTCATCATCAACCTTTTCTTCTTTTTCTTTCGTTTCATAAATTTTTTCTTGTAACTTTTCAACATCTTGAATTTCTTCGGGTGCCTCAGCAACGACTTGTTCATTTATCGTTTGAGTCTCAACATCCCTTGATAATTTTTCAATTTCATCAATAGGATCTTCATCAAGTTGAATATAACGATTTTCACCTTCTTCAACCCCATACACTCCAACTTCAATTTTAATTTTCAAATTACCATCAATAATATCATAATGAAAATCTTCAACCTTCAAATGAAAATCTTGATGATCTATAATCTTTTGATCATCCGCATAAACATCTAATTCCACATTTTCTAAAAAATGTCTTTTTTCTTGACTAATATATTCTCCTTTAATAGCAAGACTCCCCACCGCTCTAACACCATGATCTTCAATCTTATAGTCGATAGATTCATCAACCGTTAAAGAAACTAATTCCTTTAATTGATGTAATAAATCAATTTCCTTTTCGTAAAATATTTTTTGCATAGTCATCCTCCTAACAAAGTCTATGCAACAAATCATCAAATATGAAAAAAAGTAGGTTTCCCTACTCAAAATCTAAATCACACAATTCATAAATTGCATTCCAAGCTTCTTGAATTCCTTTTTTCTTTAAACTTGAAAAACGAATAAATGTATCACTTGGATCAAAATGTAATGTATCTTTAATTAATTTTTCATTTTTCTTTAAATCATTACGTTTAAGTTTATCTTCTTTAGTCGCAACGACAATGACAGGTACACCATGATGTTTAACAAACTCATACATCATCACATCATCTTTTGTTGGTTTATGACGATAATCTACAAGTAAAATAAAACCTCTTAAAGTTTGTCTTTCACTAATATATTCATCCATCGTTTTACCAAATTGTTTTGTGACATTATTAGCAACTTTAGCATATCCATATCCAGGAACATCTACAAAATAAAGTGCATCATTGACATTAAAGAAATTCAAAGTTCTTGTTTTACCTGGCGTACTTGATACTTTTGCAAGACCATTTCTAGATAACATTGCATTAATAAAACTACTTTTTCCTACATTTGAACGTCCAGCAAGACACATTTCTGGAAAACTTTCTTTTGGCCATTGACTTTTCCATGCAGCTGATAAAATATATTCTGCTTTTTTAATTTTTACCATTTTTCATCACCTTTTGTATTGTACAAAAAAAATAACGAAAATTCAAGATTTCCGTTATTTAACAATTGCATGTTCTAAAACTGTATCGATATGATCCGCTAAAACAATTTCTAAATCATTTCTTACTGATTCTGGGATATCTTCGATATCCTTTTCATTTTCTTTAGGAATGATGATTTTTCTAATTCCAGAACGATGTGCTGAAATAGATTTTTCTTTCAATCCACCAATTGGTAAGACATTACCACGTAAAGTGATTTCTCCTGTCATGGCAACATCATCTCTTACAGGTTTATTTGTAAAAGCTGAATAGATTGCAGTTGTAAGAGTGACACCTGCTGATGGACCATCTTTTTTGATAGCTCCTTCAGGAACGTGAATATGAATATCTTGTTTATCAAAGGCTTTATCATCTAAACCATATTTTTCTTTATTAGCTTTTAGGTAATCTAAAGCAATTGATGCTGATTCTTTCATAACATCACCTAATTGACCAGTAATAATAAATTTACCAGTACCATCAAAATGATTAACTTCGATTGGTAAAATATCTCCACCAAATTGAGTATAAGCCATACCTGTAACAACCCCTACTTGAGGACGAGGAAGTTTCTTTGTATGATCAAATGGTGCTTTTCCTAAGAATTCAACAAGTTTATCTTGATCAATTGTAACTGATTCAACTTTTTCTTTTAGGATAGCTAAAACAGTTTTACGACATAATTTAGCAATATATCTTTCAAGTTCACGAACACCAGCTTCACGTGTATAGTGTTGAATGATTTCCATGATGATATCATCAGAAATAATCATTTGTTCAGGTTTTAATGAATGCGCATCTAATTGTTTTTTAATTAAATGTTCTTTAACAATCATTAATTTTTCTTGTTCTGTATAACTTGAAACTTCAATAATTTCAAGACGATCTCTTAAAGGTCCTGGAATACCACCTAAATCATTAGCTGTCGCAATGAAGAGGACTTTAGATAAGTCATAAGGCTCTTCAATATAGTTATCAGAGAATTGAGAATTTTGTTCAGGGTCTAAAACTTCAAGCATTGCACTTGTAGGATCTCCTTTATAATCACTTGCCATCTTATCAATTTCATCTAATAAGAAGACAGGGTTTACAACACCAGCTTTTTTCATTCCTTGAATGATACGTCCAGGCATTGATCCTAAATAAGTACGACGATGTCCACGAACTTCTGCTTCGTCTCTTACTCCACCTAAAGAAGCTTTAACAAATTTACGATCTAAAGCACGTGCAATACTTTTAGCAATACTTGTTTTCCCCACACCTGGTGGACCTGCTAAACAGATAATTGGTGCTTTTAAAGATTGTGTCATTTGTTTAACTGCTAAGTGTTCAACAATTCTTTCTTTTACTTTTTCTAATCCAAAATGATCTTCTTCTAAAATTGCTTCAATTTTAGAAATATCTTCTTCATCTTTAGTTTCTTGATACCAAGGTGTTTTCATCACCCAATCAATATAAGTTCTAACAACGTTTGCTTCTGAAGATGCTGGTGGCATAGCTTCAAAACGACGTAATTCTTCTTCAATTTTATCCTTGATATATTGAGGATATGGATTTTCAGCTAATTCTTTACGAATTTGATCAGCATCATCTCCTTTATCAACAGTATCACCAAGTTCATCTTTAATAGCTCTTAATTTTTCTCTTAGATAGTATTCTTTTTGATTTTCATCAATACTTTCTTTGACTTTTCTATTGATTGTATCTTCTAATTGACTAATCATTTTTTCAGATTCAATAGAACTTGCTACTAAAAATAATCTTTCATTAATTCTTTGTTCTTCAAGAATTTTTTGTTTTCTATCTAAATCAATTGGTAAATATTGACCAATTGTATCAGCAAGTAAACTAGCTGATGTTCCATTTGAAAGTAAAGTTAAGCTTTCAGCTGGAATATGAGGCATATGACGTCTTGCTTGTTCAAAATAAGCTGTTGTTTTTCTTACTAAAGCAACTTCTTCATTTGTGTCTCCATAAATATCTTCTAAAACTTCAGCTGTTGAAAAAATTGAACCATCTTCAATTTTAAAATCTCGAAGGGCAACTCTTTTTTCTCCAGTAACAGTTAATTTGATTGTCCCTGCACTATCGCGACGGATTTTCTTTTCAATTTTACATAAAGTTCCAACATGATAAACATCATCATATTTCGGATCATCAACAATAGGATTGATTTGTGATACAAATAGGATATTGTTATCAAAGTCACGACTTGAAAGTTCAAGTGCTTTTAAACTAAGGGGGCGACCAACATCTAATGATAAACGGTTACCCGGAAAGACAATCATTCCTCTTGTGCACACAACAGGAAGGGTTAATAATGTACTTTCACTCATAATAATCCTCCTTTTTTAAAAAGACGCTTACGCGTCTTTTAAACTATTTCTTTAAGTTTTCTTTAACAACGTCTAACGCTTTTCTATTTAAAATATCAGCATCGATTTGGTACATATTTTGAGCGAAGATTTGTTTGATTTCTTCTAAGTCTCTATTATATGTATTTGCGATTGTTTCTAATTCGCTATTACGTTCTTCATCAGTTACTTCGATATTTTCTGCTTCAACAATTGCAGCTAAGATTAAGTTTAATTTAACTCTGTCTTTTGCTTGATCAGTTAAATCAGCTTTGATAGCATCTTTGTTTTTACCAGTGAATTGTTCATATAATTCAAATGATAAACCTTGTTGTTGTAAGTTCATTTCAACTTCTCTTAACATTGTATCTAATTCAGAATTTAATAAAGCTTCACTATCTTCTACTTTACAACATTCAATTAAAGCTTGAGTTAAATCAGAGAAGAATTTGTTTTCTACTTCATTTTCTTTTTGTGATTTTAATTGAGCTTTAATATGATCTTTTAATTGATCTAAAGTTTCAACACCTTCGATGTTAACATCTTTAGCTAATTCATCATCAGCTTCAGGTAAAACTTTTTCTTTAATTTCATGAACAGTTACTTTGAATGTAGCTTCTTTACCAGCTAATTCAGTAGCTTGATAATCTTCTGGGAATGTTACAACAACATCTTTTTCATTTTCACAAGTCATACCGATCATTTGATCTTCAAAACCTGGAATGAATTGTCCAGAACCGATTTCTAATGAATGATTTTCAGCTTTTCCACCTTCGAATGCTTCACCATCGATGAATCCTTCAAAGTCCATAACTACTGTATCACCTTTAGCAACTTCACCGTTTTCTTTAGTAGTTAATTCAGCAAATTGATGACGATAATTTTCAACTTGTGCTTCGATATCTTTTTTAGCAACAGTTACTCTACCTTTTTTAACTTCTAATCCTTTGTATTCACCTAATTCAACTTCAGGTTTAACAGGACATAAAATTGTAATTTTTAAGTTATCATTATCAACACTATCAATATTTAATGTTGGTTGAGCAATTGGAGCAACTTCAGCTTTTTTCATGATATCAGCATATCTTTTTTGTAAGATTTGATCAGTAGCTTCATCATAGATAGCTTGTTTTCCAAGTCTAGCTTTAATCATAGCAACTGGAGCTTTACCAGGTCTGAAACCATCTAATTTAACTCTTGTAGCTAATCTTTTTAAAGCTGCATCTTGAGCTTCTGCCCATTCTTTTTTATCAAATGTTACTTTAATTTGAGTAACAGCATTTTCTAATTTTTTTGTAGTTGTTCTCATTATATATTTCTCCTTATTCCGTATCAAAAGACATTATATACTAACCTTTTTTTAAATTCAACTATATTAATAAATTTTAATATTCGATTGATTGTATTGTTTCCAATACATCCTTTACATCCTCTTGATTGCAATTATATAAATATTCAATATCTTCTAATTCAATATCTATATATTGTAGAGATGCTAAATGATAATGAATAGCTCCTGCAATACTACGATAATCTTGTTCATCAATATATTTTGGATAGATTGAATAAAGATAAAAATTTAAAAATTGTTCACACATCGTAAGTAAAGATGGATTATCATCTTCTAAAGCATCCATCAACAATTTATAAATTTCAACACCAGATTCTTGATTCAAGACCATTGGGGCATAACTTGGGTTAATATCGTAGTGCACACCTTTTTTGACAACTTCCAAATCTTCATCAATTTCTTGATCAATCATTAATTCTATTAATAAACTTTTGGCAAAATCAGGTTGATCATTATCTCTAATAAATTGACGAATAGGAACAATCATACGACGAATATTCATGCCTTCCATTTGTTCAATAGCCATATAAAGTAAATCTTCATTTGTATCTTTTTTAGTTAAAATATTTTCAATATCTTCTTCATTAAAGACTTTTTGAGTCACCCCATCAAAAGATGCTTCTTGTTTCGCTAATAACAGTTCATCATAAGCTGCATTAAAAACTGTTTCATATTGATAAGGAATATAAGGCATTGATAATTCCTCTACAATAATATTAATAGCTTCTTCAAATTCTTCTAAATCTTTTAAGATTGATACATAAATAGCAACAACATCATAATAAGTTTCTCCAGCAAGAACTTTTGCTTTCATACCTTCTCTTTTAGCTTGTTGTAACTCTTTCAATCCATATAAACAAACAAGTCTTTGATAACGTACTTGTTCATTATCCATATCATTTAAATATTGCAACGCTTCTTTATATTGACCTGTTTCAATTAAATCTTCTATCATTCTTCCTCATCCTCATCATCTAATTGTAAATCGTATGTGATTTCGGGTTGTGTTTGTTCTTCATCATGTAATTTTTGAATCATTTCACTATAACCCTCTAGTTTCCCAGTCTTCACAAAATCATCATCAGTAAGTGGCACAACTATCCCTCCTTCATTTTCGCTATTATAATATAAAATAAATATTTAAAAAAGGCAAATTTTAAGACTATTTTATCACTCTTTTCATATTTTAAATAGTGAGGTGATTTCATGTATAAAAAATATTTAAGAAATATTTCAATGATTTTTTTATGTGCTTTTGCAACCTTTGTTTATTTTAAAAATGATGATGTTAAAACAGTGAAAAAGAAAGCCAATATGCAAACAGTTATTTTTAAAGATCAAGATGAAACACTTATTCCTGTTTCTGTAGATATTGGTGTTAAGGATAATAAGGAAAATAATATTCGAGGGATTATTGAAACAATGAAATCAAAGGATTTTACTCAATTAGGACTTTATCCTATTTTTAATAAGAAATTAGAACTTAATGCTTTAATTATGGAAAGTAATCAACTTACATTTGATTTTACAAATAATTTTAAAGTATCAAATAATCAACAAGCTTTAGATATTTGTGAAGCCCTTAGTTATTTATTTTGTAAAGATGGTATTTCTAAAATCAATATGAAAATAGATGGTAAAGCTGTTTCTTCATTTGAAAATACAACAATACCATTAAGTTGTATCACTCCTAATTTAGGTATTAATAACTTTGAAACATCCACTTTTGATCTTTATCAAACCTCTTCCGTCCTTGTTTATAACGAAAAAGAAATTGCTGGAAAAACATATTATATTCCTACAACAACACGTATTCAAAACACAAATCAAACAATTGATCAAAAAGTATCTTTATTATTAGATCATTTTGAAAATAATACTAAAGTAGAAACAACTAAAAAATCACAATTAAACGATGGCTTACTTTCTATCTATTTATCATCACGTATTCTAGATAATAGTGAAAATATTTCCCCTACTCTTTATAGTCGTCTTGAAAAATCATTTTTATCACTTCCTGATGTTAGTTCAGTCCATATCTATATTAATAATGAACTTATTCAAGAAGATCAAAATGTAAGTACATCAATCGATAATATTGTACAAATCTAGTAAAGTTTTGTTATAATATTTTTGGTGATGAAAATGAAAAAAATAGTAGTAATGTCAGATAGTCATGGTTATCATCAAATGATTAATCGTGTAAAAGAACTAGAACCCGATGGAGATTATTATGTTCACTGTGGTGATAGTGAAGCTGAAACATATATGATGCAAGATTGGTTATGTGTTAAAGGAAATAATGATTGGTATAGTGATTTTCCAAATCAAATCAAATTTAAAGTTGAAGATTTAAACTTTTTAGTTGCTCATGGGCATCGTTTTGGGTATATGGATCGTGAAACAAGTATGATCTATACTTTGCAAGAAGCAAACTGTGATGTACTACTTTCAGGACATACGCATGTTCCTATGTATAAAGAAGTTGATGGTTGTACACTTATTAATCCTGGATCTACAACTTTACCTCGTGGAGGAAGTAATCGAAGTTATTGTGTTATTTATGTAGAAGGTAAAGATTTGAAGGTTGAATTCAAAAATTTAGATGATTTTTAAAAAAGTATTGCAATTTTATTTTTTATATGCTATTCTAGTTGAGCAGTTGAAAGTAAGCAATGTCTACGTAGCTCAGCTGGATAGAGCACACGCCTTCTAAGCGTGCGGTCAGGGGTTCGAATCCCTTCGTGGACGCCATTTAATAAACAACAACCTTCGGGTTGTTTTTTTATTTTATATAAATATTTTTATTATATATCTTAATAAACCATATGACACATCTTTTTAAATAAGATTTGAATTCATAAAATTTAAA
>OICS01000536.1_pt1 | contig 13232 bp, 11 predicted proteins | sample 1581341 | NCBI WGS metagenome assembly OICS01 (sample SAMEA3882550, study PRJEB24775) | human gut metagenome | biome: human-associated habitat; feature: intestine environment; material: feces | place: Netherlands | collected 2009/2010
GGTCTTTCATGCAGCAGGGGCTCTCAATGTTTTTATGTCCTGCTCATATCGTCTGTGCCGGCAGAAAGGGACTGTCCCCAACTGCCGGGCGGAACCGTTTAGCGGTGCTGCTGCCGGCTGGGCAGGCTGAGCTGGTATTCTTATGCGGTAATGTCTCGATTCGTTAGGATTACATGTGAGAGCTGCCACTGTCCTTCGTTCAGCTATATATCGCGCCCTAGCCGTTGCGCTTACCGCGCTCGCCGCACTGAGCGCCGTCGCGCCCGCCCCTGCCTTTGCCGCCGACTCCGATCAGCAGGCCAAGACAGTCCGCGTTGGTTGGCTCGTCAACAACGAGGGCTTCCAGGACGGCACCCCCGGCGAGCGTCTCTCGGGATGGGGTTACGAGTACCTCCAGACCCTGTCGTACTACACGCCCGGCTGGCGGTACGAATACGTCTCCGGCACCTTCACCGAGCTTATGGACATGCTCGAGGCGGGCAAGATCGACCTCATGCCCAACATCTCCTACTCCGAGGAACGCGCCCAAAAGCTGCTCTTTTCCTCGAACCCCGAGGGCACCGAGCGCTACTACATCTACGCCAAGCCCGAGCGCGACGATCTGGCCAAGGGTGACCCCAAGCGCTCCAAGGCCTTACCATCGGCTGCAACCCCGGCGTTATGCAAACCTTCGTTGGCCAGCAGTGGCTCGCCAACGAAGGAATCGCCTGCACATACAGGAAGTATGACGGAAACTCCGTTCTCTTTGACGCGCTCGCAAACAACGAGGTCGATGCCATCATCATGAACGACACGACCTCGTCGCCCAGCGCCTCCCCCATGTTCTACATTGGTTCGAGCGACTACTATTTTGCCGTCCCCAAAAGCCGCCCCGACCTGATGGACGACATCAATGCCGCCATGACGGCAATCGCCCGCGTCAACCCACGCTATATCGACGAAGTCAAATCTAACTACTCGGCCCAAAACAGCGGTTCATCATCGCTCAACGGCCCCGAGCGTTCCCGGCTCAAAGCAAATGACAGCACCGTCACGCTCGGCTACATTACGGGCAAACTCCCCTACTGTAACGAAGACGGCGAAATGGAAGGTTCGCTCGCATCGCTTGCGACGACGCTGCACGATAAATTTGGCATTACGGTCAAAACCGTCGCCTTTGATAGCTACAAGATGATGTCAAAGGCCCTGTCAAAGGGAAGCATAGACGTTGCGCTGCCGGTATACCGAGATTACTGGTTTGCCGAGCAAACAGGCGTTGTGCAGTCGATATCGTTGGGGACCATATCCCTCACCGCCATCCACACCGGCAGCGACCTGAACAAAGACCTTCAGAACATCGCCTGTACCAAATCATCGTTTGTCAACAAAAATGCACTTGAAAGTCTGTTCCCCACAGCGACCGTGACCGAATACCAATCCGACGATGAAGCGTTCGACGCCCTCAGGAAGGGAACGGCGCACTGCATCGTCGCTCCCAGTTCACGCGTAAAGACCATCGGTGACCGTTACGATCTCGAGGACTGCGAGACGACCGAGCTCCCTGACACCTGTGAGCTCTCGTGCTGGATTTCGCGCGGAAAACCCGAGCTGCTGGGAATCATCAACAAGGGCATCATCAATTCCGGAGAATCGCTCTCCGCAAGCAATTTCTCCCCCACGTCGTACACGGCCCAGGAATCCGACACGCTTCGATTCCTTTATCGCAACCGCACCGCTATTGCCGCCACCCTCATCGGTATGTTGTCGGTCGGCATCGTCCTGCTCATCTGGGCGCTCGTGCGCGCTCGAACCGAGCGCAAAAAAGCCGATGCTGCCAACGCCGCTAAGACGGCATTCCTCACGCGCATGAGCCACGACATCCGTACGCCGCTCAACGGTATCCTGGGCCTTATCGAGATTGAGGAATTGAAGGAAGGCGATATGCAAGTCGCCCGCGAGAGCCGTGCCAAGGCGCGCGTTGCCGCCAATCACCTGCTTTCGCTGATCAACGACATCCTCGAGATGGGCAAAATCGAAGACCGCAAGCTGACACTGGAGCATGCACCTTTTAACCTCAAAGAGCTCTGTGACGATACACTGGTGCTGTGCAAGCTCCGCGCGTCCAGTAACGGCATCACAATGCAGGACAATAGTCTGCCGTACGCCACGGGGCCATACATGATCGGCAGTCCCACCCATATCCGACAGATCATGATCAACCTGTTAGACAACAGCATTAAGTACAACAAGCACGGCGGCTCCGTCACCTTTAGCTCAAAGACCAAGCCACTCGATAACGAGCGCGCGCTCTTTTGCTTTAGCGTTTCGGATACCGGCATTGGCATGGCTCCCAAGTTTTTAAAGCATATCTATGAGCCGTTTGCCCAAGAAGGTGACGATGCGCGCAGCAAGTTCCAAGGAACCGGCATGGGCATGCCAATCGTCAAGTCGCTTATTGACCTGATGGGCGGCACGATTGAGATTTCGAGTGAGGTTGGCGTGGGGAGTACGTTCAACGTCCAGATTCCGCTCGATATCGACAAGAACCCTCAGGCAAGAGAACGTGCGGACGGCCAGGCAAACAGCTGCTCGCTTGCCGGCATGAACGTCCTTTTGGCAGAAGATAACGAGCTCAATGCCGAGATTGCCCAGGCTCTGCTCGAAAGCGAAGGCATCGTCGTAACTCGTGCCGCCAACGGCAACGAAACGGTCGACCTATACGTTGGCCGTCCCGCCGGCAGCTTCGATGCGATCCTGATGGACATTATGATGCCGGACATGGACGGCTACGAGGCAACCCGCGCGATTCGTCTGAGCGAGAAGGTCGATGCAGCCGATATCCCCATCATCGCGCTCACCGCCAATGCCTTTGCCGAGGACGCCAAGGCGGCACACGACGCCGGCATGAACGCTCATCTGTCCAAACCGCTCGACTTTAACAAGCTCAAAAACATACTCGCCCGCATCAAGAAAAACGGATCCGTTTCGCTATAGTTTGTGCTCAACCACCACGCACGACCAGAAAGGAAGCCAACGATGTTTAGGCCCTTACGTCGAAAGAAACGCGCCATCACCGACGAGGAAGCGCGCGAACTGCTCGCTACCTGCAAGCGCGGCGTCTTTGCCGTCAACGGCGACGATGGCTACCCGTACGCCATTCCCGTCAACTACTTCTTTGACACCGAGCACGACAAGATTTATTTCCATGGCGCCAAAGCTGGCCACAAGGTCGACGCACTCAAGCGCGATGACAAGGTCTGCCTTACCGTTTACGGCAACGAGTGGTACAAGGACGGTGACTGGGCTCCCTACGTTATGAGCACCGTGGTCTTTGGCCGCTGTCGCCTGGCGAATGACACTCCCGCGTTTATCGAGGATAAAGTCCGCCAGCTCGCACTTAAGTACTACCCTTCTGCCGAGGAAGTCGAAGAGGAAATCGCCAAGGACATTAAGGGCGTCCAGCTCTACGAGATTACGATTGAGCATCTTTGCGGCAAGCAGATTCAGGAAAAGTAAGCCCCTCAGCAGGTCTCATCAATAACAATATGGCCCGGTTCCAACCCACCTTGGAACCGGGCCATATGCTTATGAAGCGTCGGCGGCGATGTGCGCTAGCGCCTCGACGAGCTCTTGCGAGCTCACGGGTTTACTCAGGTGCGCGTCCATGCCCGCCTCACGCGAAAGCCTGCGGCCGTCGGCAAAGGCGTTGGCACTCACAGCGATAATCGGCGTGGTCGCGGCATCCTCGCGATCGAGTGCTCGAATCTGACGCGTGGCCTCAAGGCCATCGATGCCAGGCATCATGATGTCCATCAACACCGCGTCGTACTCGTACGGCGCGCTCGCGGCAAACATCTCGACGGCAGACTCGCCATCCTTAGCATGCGTCACGACGGCACCAGCACGGCTAAGCGTAAACTGCGCGATCTCGGCATTCAGATCATTATCCTCTACGAGCAAAACGCGCAAGCCCTGGAGCGCATCGCCATCGCCCGAATCCACGCGAACTGCCTGAGGAATCTCGGAGCGTTTGCATTTCTCGAACGGCAGGCGGATGGTAAACGTCGTCCCCTGCCCCAAGACGCTCGTAAAACTCATGGTTCCGCCCATAAGCTCGACTAACTGTTTTGCGATAGGCGCGCCCAGGCCAGTTCCCGATGAGGCGCCTTCCACCTGTTGCTCCTCGCGGCAAAACGGCTCGTAGAGGTGCTGTTGGAACTCCTCGCTCATGCCAATACCGTTGTCGGCGATCGTGTATTCATAGACGGGGGCGCCATCCGCTGGCTCCACCTCGCGGCACACCAGGCGAACATAGCCGCCCTGGCGGTTGTACTTGACGGCATTGCCGGCAATATTGAGCAACAAGCGCTTGAGGTGCGTCACGCTCACCCGAGCATAGGGATGATTTAGGGTCTGCTGGTCGCAGATAATTGTCACCAGACGCTCCTCGGCCTGGCGCTCCAGAATATCGCGCACTTCACAGTTGAGTGCCACCAAATTTGTGGGCACGAGGTTCAGGTCGACCTGCCCGCTCTCCAGGCGACTCATATCGAGTGCCTCGTTGGCAAGGTCGAGCAGCAGTCCCGATGCCGTCCAGATTTTCGAGCGGCACTCAGTCTGCTTTTGCAGATCGTCCGCATTGGCATCGCCAACCTCGACCATGCCGCGAATGCCGTTGATGGGCGTGCGCAGATCGTGGCTCATGCGACGCAGAAACTCTGTCTTTGCCGAGTTGGCAGACGAGGCCTCACGCGCCGCCTTTGCCAGCTTGTCGCCATAGTCGCGCTCCTGCTGCAGCAAGTCCGTCAAACGTCGGCGATCAGCGCGGCGACGCACCATCACAACAACGGCTATAAAACCGCTGTAGAGCGCCAGCACGCCGGCAGCAACAGCCGCGACAACCTCAAAGTAACGCCGCGCCGGAGCATAGGTGTACACATAGAATTTGTGCGCTTTTCCAAATGTGCCCAAATACCACTCGCCGTCGGCGTTAATCAAATTGACCTTACCGGCCAAGCATCGATCCTTAATACCGTCGACAATGAAGACGTCCGTCGCAGGCAGATCGAATACGCCCAATACAGTGGGTTCAACGGCATTGGTCGCAACGACCTTGCCGTCGCTTTCGATCACGATATTGCCGCTATCGATGGTTTCATAACCACCGAGCAGGCTCTGCAGTTTGAGCGTATTGCTTGCAACCGCCTTCGCGCTCTGATGCCTTACCGCGATAACGATACCCTCGCCATCCCGCCGGGTCACGCAACCAATGTCTGCAACCGAATCATCCGAAAGCGTAATGCGGGCGGTATAGGACTTAAGCGGATGAGTTGCCACCTCCAGCACGGGCGCTTCCTTGAGATACGTAGCGAGCGACCCGTAGCCCACATCGCCCGTCGAGGACTCGGACACCAAATTGCCCGATGCATCCGTCACAATCAGCGCGCTCACGTTGAACTGGTCGGCGTATTGCTCCAGCATGGCGTTATCCACCGAACCGTCGCGCTCCATATCGCGAGCAGCCTCTCCGGCAATCTCCATAACGCGAATCAGGTTTTTGGTCGCATAGGCGCTGTTGAACGCGTCGTAGGAAAGGCTCTGCGTCGCCACGTAATCGACAACGTCGGCAAAGCGCTGCTCGGCTTGGGCCGTCGTGTAACCGTAGCTCATCATGCCGGCAACAACCGAGAGCGCTATCCCCAGCAGAGCGACAAGGAGCCATGCCCCTGTCGAACGATTGTCCCGCTCCTGAGCGGCGTGGTCAGGCGCATCGATCATGACAGGCCCTCCATATTCAAAAATGGCGAAGGGTCATCAAAGTACTTTGACACTAGGCGTTCCATGGTGCCATCGGCAAGCATTTCTTGGTAGGCATGAGTGAGCTTGACGTCGATGCCGCGCGTATCGTTGATATCGAAAGCGGTGCCCAAACCAACCTCTAGCAGCGGCTCATCCAAAATGCGATACGTTACGCCATAGTCTTTTTCGTAGGTGAGCAGCAAGGACTCATGCGCGGCGATGGCGTCGACCAGGCCTTCGACGAGCGCCGGGTTCAGGCATGAACGGTCCGAAAAGCAGTAGAGTTCCTTGATCTGCGGAACGCTTTCATTTGTGCGATTGAGCAAAATGCCCTCGGGCTTGGTGGTGGACTGAACCGCCACGATCTTATCCTCAAGATCGGCAAGCGTGTAGATATCGCTCTGGGGATCGACCGCGACCACCTGGCGACTCGCAAGGTACGGGCCAGCCCAACGATACTCGTTTTCGCGACCCGTCATGCTAAAGCTGCCCATGACGCAATCGAGCTCGCCGTTCGCCAGCAGTTCCTTCTTCTTTTCCCAATCGATCAACTGGTATTTTGGCTTGTAACCAATGCGGGCCAATGCCTCAGTTAATATCTCGACATCCAGGCCAACGATATCGCCGTACTCGTCGGTATACACAAACGGTGGATAGAGATCGCTGCCGACGTTGAGCGTCTTAAGGTCGTCATCTTTGACCTGAGAGGCGTCCAGACCTTCTAATGCAGACGTCGAGGCTTCGTCATTACGCCCAGAACAGCTAGCTATCGCTACGACAAAGGCGCTCGCCACCGCAAGCGCAACAAACAACGAAATGACAACCGAGCGACGGGGTCTTTTCATCGAACTCCAGACGATCCTGTTTACAGACTGAAATGGTTAAAGATAATAGCAAACAAAACCACACGAGTACCCAATGGTTACAGACGTTTTACCATGCGGGGCCTTCCGGCCGACTTGGCAGAAGACCCCGCATGCAGCGCACGCTTACCGTGCATTAAAAACGTAGCGGTCCAGGCGGTCGCACGCTTCCCTTACGCGCGAAAGCGGCAGCGCCAGATTCACGCGAATGTGGCAGGGCCCGTGGAACGGGCGGCCGTCCTGATATCCCACGCCTACGCGCGCCCCCTCGTCGAGCAGCCACTGAATATCGCGGCAATGCTCGCGGCACCACTCGGTGCAGTCCAAAAACACCATGTACGTGCCCTGCGGACGCGAATAGGACACGCCCTCAAAATGCTCGTCCACGTAATTGCAGAAGTACTCGATATTGCCGGCAAGCACCTGGTTGAGCTCGTCCACCCACTCGTAGCCCTGCGGCTGGTAGGCACCGATAAGCGCATGCATAGAGAGGACGTTCATCTCGTTGTAGTGAGTCTTGTTGGACACGGCGCACACGCGGTCGCGCAGCGTCTCGTTATAGATGATGTGGTAGCTGCCGACCAGGCCCGCCAGGTTGAACGTCTTGCTGGGCGCATAGAGGGCAACCGTGCGCATGCGGGCGTCCTCGCTTACCGACTGCGTCGGAATATGCTTGTGTCCCGGCAGGATGATATCGGACCAAATCTCGTCCGAGATCACCACGCAATCGTGCTGGCGATAGATGTCCATGGCGCGCTCGATCTCGTCACGCTCCCATACGCGGCCGCAGGGATTGTGCGGCGAGCAGAACACCGCGGCATGGATGTGGTTTTGGGCGAGCTTATACTCCATGTCCTCAAAGTCCATACGCCACACGCCCTGGTCGTCGAGCTTAAGCGGGCTATGGACAATGCGATAGCCCGCGGCTTCGATGGACTTGGTAAAACCAATGTAGGTCGGGCTATGGACCAGCACCGCATCGCCCGGCTGGACATACGCGCGCAACGTCGACACGACCCCGCCCAGCACGCCGTTTTCGTAGCCAATATGTTCAGGGCGCAGGCCCTCGACGCCATTGCGGCGGCCCTGCCATTCGATGATGCGGTCGAAGTACTCGGGGCGCGGATTGAAATAGCCAAACATGGGGTGCTGGGCACGCTGAATGATGTGCTCCTGGACCGTGGGCACCGTGGCAAAATTCATGTCGGCCACCCACATGGGAATGCGGTCGAAGCCCTCGTCGGGTGCGTTCGGAGCCATACCGGGGATCTCGCCCCAGGAGTCAACGGCGATGGAGTCCATGCCGTGGCGGTCGATAAGCGAGCTAAAGTCGTATTTCATGCTGAGCTCCCGTGCAAAGTGATTGTTTTGGTAGGCGTTATTGTCCACCAGCGTGGGCGGTTTTGGCGCGGAGTTTGGCGCTTAATTTGACGGGTGCGGACGAATGGCTGGTTAGTCTTGCGCGTCGTTGACGGCGACTACGGTTAGCTGGGTTTCGTCGACCGTAAACGATATGTCGAGCCCGGCGTAGGCCAGATGATAGACGCGGTTTGGCTCGTGCTTGCTGCCCGCGCGGCGCGGATCTTGGCGAAGGACCTCGACCAAGCCGGGGAGCTTTGCGGGCGGGACCATATCCTGCAGCGCTTGCGGGAACTCAACATCGAGCTCTTGCCACGGAGCACCCTCAATCCAGCCGCCCGTCGCATCCGGGTGACAGTCGGCAAATGGAATGTAGGGCTTAATGTCGTAGATGGGCGTGCCATCGCGCAGGTCGGCCCCCAGCACATGGATGATGGGGCCGTCGTCGGTGAACTCGACGCGATCGAGCTTGACGCAGGTGAGCCCAATGGGATTCGGGCGAAACGGACTGCGCGTGGCAAACACGCCCACGCGCTCGGCTCCACCCAGACGCGGCGGACGCACGGTTTTCGACCACTTGGCATTAGTGCCGGACCTGTCCTGCGACTTGGCATCGGCAGCTATGTCCTTAGCCGTGCCGCCGGGCGTTCCGTTTTCAAAACGCCACAGCAGCCACAGGTGAGAGAAGGAGTCCAGACCCTCAACCGCCGCACTGGAGGCAAATTCCGGCTCAAAGACGATTCGTCCCTGCAGATGAGGCGCCAAAAAGCTGTTGCGCGGAATGCCGAACTTCTGCGGCAGATCGGTATGTATGTGTGCGATAGGTTCCATGCCGGTCATTGTACGGCATGGGGGTGTGGGTCGTTGCGCGCAATTCTTCGCCGCGGTCCCCGTCGTGCAACCAACGGTTGCTTGGAAGGGCGCCTGCTGCCGCGTATGCTTAAGCCATCAACCAGCAGAAAGGAGCCGCTATGGCCTTTGCAGAAAAGCTCATCGCCGTCCGTCGCGCCCATCACCTTACCCAGGAGCAGCTCGCCGCCAAGCTCTTCGTCACACGCCAAGCCGTCAGCCGTTGGGAGCGTGGCGAGGTCACACCGGGCATCGACATGATGAAGCTCATCGCCGCCGTGACCGGCGAGCCGCTGCTTCATCTGCTCGAAATGCCCGAGCACTATTGCCAGAGCTGCGGCATGATACTCACGCCCGACAACTGCGGCACCGACGCTGCGGGCACCGCGACCGATTATTACTGCAAGTGGTGCTACGACCACGGCAAGTACACCTACGACACCACGATGGAGGCAATGATCGAGGACTGTGCCCCGCGGCTGGCACAAAACACCGGCATGTCGCTCGACGAAGCCGTCTCGCTCATGGGCGCCGTCCTGCCGCAACTGGAGCGCTGGCGCGCCGTGCAAGAAAACGAGGAGCGCTACGGTGCCGAGGCGCGGGCGCGCTATGGCGATGAGGCTATCGATGCAGCAAACGAAGCGCTGCTGGACATGGACCCCGAGACATGGAACGACATGAAGGAACTTGAACGCGCTATTCTGGGCCAGCTCTCGATTGCCATAGGCATTGGCGACCCAGAGAGCAACGAGGCTCGTAAGCTTGTCGCGATGCATCGTCGATGGATTGGCCTTAATTGGGGACACGAGCCCCAGAACGAAGCGTATCTGGGCCTCGCCCACGGCTATCTTGCCGACCAGCGCTTTGTTGACTACTACGACAAGCCCTGCGGCACCGGAGCCACGGCGTTTTTGGTCCAGGCCATCGAGTCGTCGTTGACGCGCGCATAGACCGCGGCGGCTTTGGGTATTTCAATCAAAACCGCAACCGATTGGAGACCTATGGCTACTAATCATGAGCTCGCGCTATTCGTTATGACCGGCTGCCCGTATTGCATAAAGGTCAAGCACTTTTTGGCCGATAACGGCGTGACCATTCCCGAGCGCAATATCTCGACCGATTCCGATGCCGAACAGACACTCATCGCCGTCGGCGGAAAGCGCCAGGTTCCCTGCCTGTTCATTGACGGCAAGCCACTCTACGAGTCGAGCGACATCATCGCGTGGGTACAGAAGAACCTGCTCTAGTACGCGCATCCCGTCCGTCCCATAGTCATTGGGGACGCTCTTAAATGACCAGTCGTTAAAGAACGTCCCCGATGACTAGCTAGTCGTTAAAGAACGTCCCCAACGGCTAACTAGCCGTGGAAGCGGGCTATGGGCGCAAGCGGCTGTTCGCGAAAGACACGATCGACGGCGGCGCGGTATTCGTCGACCTTTTTAGTCTTGCGCACGAGCTTGTGAACGGTAGCGGGGTCGGCGAAGGCGCATTTGGCGTAGAACCACCACTCCTTCATGCGAAAGACCGCGTTACCGCCAATCTCTTCTGCATATGCCGCAAACAGCGTGTCATGGAAACGATGCAGTTCGGCTGCCGTGGCAGCAGGGCCGCCCTTGACCATGCGAGCCAGCGCGGGGTTCGCAAGCAAGCCACGCCCCAGCATCACATGGCGTGTGCCGGGATAGGCCTCCACCAGCGCATCCATATCCTCAAGATCAAAAATATCGCCGTTATAGGCAACCGGGAACGGCGCACGCTCCAGCGTCTCGCCATAGAACTCCTTGCGCGGCGAGCCCGTATAGCGGTCCTTTTGCACACGCGGATGCACGATTAGCTCTGCCAGCGGCATGCGGCAATACAGATCGAGCACACGCTCATACTCGTCGTCGTCCTCGAGCCCCAGCCTAGTTTTGACCGATACCGGCAACGGCGACCGCTCGCACACATCGCTCAAGAACACCTCGAGCTCGTCCAAGTTGCGCAAGAAGCCCGATCCTTTACCCTTGGCAACAACCGTACCCGAGGGGCAGCCAAGGTTGAGATTGACCTCACGGTATCCCATGTCGGCGAGCACCTGTGCCGCCCACACAAACTCGTCCGCGTTCTTGGACATGAGCTGGGGCACTACGTTGAGCCCATGGTTATTGGCAGGATCGATCTCCTTAAACGCCTTGCCGCCAAAGCGGTTTCCCACCCGCGGTGGCGGCAAAAACGGCGTGTAATAGCAATCGAGTGCACCGAAGCACTCCGCATGCACGCGACGGAACACATGCCCGGTAATCCCCTCCATGGGGGCCAACGATAGAATCATCAACATCTACTCTCAGATCAACGAACGTGACAAAGGAATCGCCCCTTTGTCACATGCATTATGCCTTGTCCTTGAGGCGGCCCACAAGGCGGAGGCGGTTACTTGACGCCAACCAGCCAACCAGTCGTCGCTGTGCAACGAAGGTGAATGGCGCCCACGATCAAGCGATCACCAACAGCACGCTGTTGACCGCCATGTCTGAACAACAGGCACCCTCCACTCATCTATACTCAAGAGCGTGTGCACATCGCCCCCGAAAAACGATGAGAGTCGAGGCCCCATGCAGCAGCTCACCGAACAAGAAAAGAAACGCATCCAGCGGTACTGCACATACCCCAAGATCGCAGCGACCGCACTCGTCATGTCGTTCGTGGCATGCCTGTTGATGTTGCCGCTCCAAATGATTAACGATATCGCGTTCCACCAAAAAGAATTCCAACCCGCGGGCATATATACCGCCATCGCACTCACCGTTATCGAACTCGCCATCTTTTGCTATTGCGCTCTTGCGCCGCGCTTTGGAATGCAGGGCAAACAGTGGAAGGAGCTGCAGAGCAGGCTTGCGGTAGCCCAGACCAACAAGGACCGTTCCGCGGAGGTCGCCGGCGTGCTTGCCACGCAAGCTGCCGGCCGCCTGCTCAAGAACAGCGATAACGATCTCGCGCGCAACCTGGGCGGTGCCGCCGAGGTCGCCGGCGCCGTAGGGGCAGTCGCCACGGCGGCAGACGTGCTAGCCGAAACATCGAGCAATGCCGAGGCCATGGCAAACGCATACGGCGTGACGATTCCAAGCGTCAAGAAGCAGATCATAGCTCTCGCGGTGGTGCCCGCCATTGTGCTGCTTGGCGTCTACATCCCGCAGTTTGTCCAGGGAAATAACGCGCTTCAGGTAAGAAAGGCTTCAGCCGCCGAGCAGCTCGCCATCGCGCAAGATGCCTTGGAGCCCGTGTGCGAACGCGTCGCAGCAGACGACCCATACGAGTCGTATCACGACTACGGCTACCGCATAATCGGCTATCTACGCGATAATGACCTCGGCGCTCAAGCAGCCTATATCTACCTTTCTTTTGATGTAGACGGCACGCTCACGGACGTCGATTACGTCAGTCAGATCGACCCCGAGGCAAGCCTTGCAGACAACCTCGCCCGCGCCGAGCAGGATATCGCGACGCTCTGTGCCCCGCTCAATGGGCTGGACGTTTCCGTTGCCACACCGGGCCTCCTCACGCCGTGCAGCCTGTCGGATGAATTTAAGCAGGCATTTTTAGCCGGCTCCCTATATGAAGAAATCAGCATCAAGACGGAGGGCGAATCCATCAGGTCGTACTACGCCTTTGACACCGAGCCCAAAGAAGAGTTCGACGAATACACCCATCCGGAAATTAGGCTCATGCTCTCTGCAAAGAAGAACTAAAGGCTTACGCTCTAATTGCCGCTCGCGAACATCGTCTATATCTCGAGGTCTAATACTTTTCCAAGAAGTGAACGACCGTTTTTTGACCCCCGAAACATCGACATTTTCTGGCGCCAAAACCGTAGGATTTGACTGGCAAAACCGCAGGAAACCGCCTTCAATAAGTGTTAGCGCTTCGGGGGTCCATTTTGACTCGCTCACTTCTCGGAAAAGTATTAGACCCCGATTTCGCAAGGGTCTCAATGTGACAAAGGAACAACCCTTTTGTCGCATTATTCGGAGCGCAGGGCTTCCACGGGATCCTTTTTGGATGCGCTACGGGCCGGCAGCAGGCCAGCGACAACCGTCAGCAGCACCGAAATTGCAATGAGCACCAGCGCATCCTGCACGGGCAGGCTCATCAGATTGGGTACCTGTTTGGCAGTAAGCGCCCAGGCATTAACCGGAAAGCTCACGGCCACCACGACGACAACAGCAAAGACGCCGGCAATGAGGCCCTCGATAAAGGTCTCGGCATTGAATACGTTAGCCACGTTACGCTTCGACGCGCCGATCGCACGCAGGATGCCAATCTCCTTTTTGCGTTCCAGCACGCTGATGTAGGTGATGATGCCGATCATGATGGAGCTCACCACCAGGCTGATACTCACGAACGCGA